>Ga0307479_10000601_pt1 | contig 32235 bp, 29 predicted proteins | sample atmos_gasesECM4C_FD_203743 | JGI IMG/M metagenome (GOLD analysis project Ga0307479, IMG submission 203743) | Hardwood forest soil microbial communities from Morgan-Monroe State Forest, Indiana, United States - atmos_gasesECM4C_515 | ecosystem: Environmental > Terrestrial > Soil > Temperate...
TGAGGGGGTGCGCCGTGACACCAGTCTCGACAAGCTGGCCGGCCTCAAACCCGCATTCGTCGCCGACGGTCAGGTCACCGCCGGGACGTCGTCGCAGATCTCCGACGGGGCGGCGGCGGTGCTGGTGATGAGCGAGGAACGGGCCCATTCGCTCGGGCTGCGGCCCCGGGCCCGCTTCTGCACCATGACCGTGGCCGCCAACGATCCCGAGATCATGCTCACCGCCCCCATCCCGGCCACGAGGCGCATTCTCGAGAAGGCCAAGAGGACCATGGACGACTTCGACGTGATCGAAATCAACGAGGCGTTCGCCTCGGTGGTGCTGGCCTGGGAGCGCGAGCTGCACCCCGACATGGAGAAGGTCAACCCCAACGGCGGCGCCATCGCCATTGGGCATCCCACCGGGTGCTCGGGAGCCCGCATCATGGCCACGCTCCTCAACGAGCTCGAGCGCACGGGCGGGCGCTACGGCTTGCAGGCCATGTGCGAAGGCGGCGGCCAGGCCAACGCCACGATCATCGAGCGCCTGGGCTGACCCCAAGCCGCTTTCGTACGGGCGAGGATCAGCTCTCGAGCGCCCGCCAGTACACAAAGGCGTCCTCGCCTTCCACGGCGGCGGGCACTCGGCCCACCACCTGAAAGCCGAGCTCCTCGTACAACGTCCGCGCCGGGTTGGAGGCGAACACCAGGTTGAACTGCATGGCGTCGAAACCGGCCCGGCGAGCCTGGACCATCGAGTCCTCGACCAGCGCCCGGCCCACTCCCTTGTTTCGCCAGGCGCCGTCGACCACGTAGCCGGCGTTGGCGATGTGGCCGGCGCGCCCTGGAAAGTTGGGCTTCATGTGGTAGCCGCCCACGACCGTTCCCCGGTGACGGGCGACGACCACGAATTGCGCCCCGCTCCCCCAGTACAACTCGAAGTCCGCCTCGGCGAGCGGCGGCCGCTGCGGAAAGCCCTCGCCCCGTTCGACGATCTCGGCGAACACGCCGTACAGCGCGTCACGCTCCTCGGGTCGTAACGTGCCGATCTCGAGATCCACGCCGCCAACGGTCCGCACCGAGCGCGCCGGGTCTCCGGCCGCCTTCGGCACCGTCACGACGTCGTGTCGCCGCCCGACGACAGCCGGTCGAGCACCTCGTTGGCTTGGGTGACCACCCGCCCGAGAAGCTCCGCCACCGTCGGCAGCTCGTCGATGGTGCCGACCACCTGCCCGGTGGGAAGAATGCCGACGTCGGTGCGCCCCTCGACGAGCGCAGCGCGCGTCATCATCGGTGCATTCGCCGCCATGACGACCTGCGCCCAGGTGAGCTCGTTGCCCTCCTTCATGGCCAGCCCCTCTCGGACCAGCGCCGCCACCCGAGTCCCGGTGCGCCGCCTGAAAGCGAGCGCGTTGCGCACGGCACGGGGCAGGGTGGTGATCCGGCCCGCCCCCTCCAGGCGCTCGACGGCTGGGGTGCGGATGACCCGCTGCGGCGCGCCGTCCACCCGGGTGGTGACCACCGTGCCGGTCACCGGCGTGGCCAGGTACTGCGCCTTCACGGCGTCGGGCACGGTGCTCTCCTTGGTGAGGAGGAAGCGGGTGCCCATGGCGACGCCGTCGGCGCCGTAGGCGAGGGCCGCCACCAACCCTCTGCCGTCGAAGAAGCCGCCCGCCCCGATCACCGCCACCCGGTCGCTCACCGCGTCGACGACCTCGGGAAGCAGGAGCGACGTGGGCACGAGACCGGTGTGTCCCCCACCTTCGGCGCCCTGGGCGATGACGGCGTGCACGCCCCATTCCGCCACCTTCTCGGCGTGGCGCCGGGCGCCGACGGTGGGCATCACCACCACGCCCGCCTCGCGCAGCCTGGCCACCATCTCCGGTCGGGGGGCCTGGGCGAAGCTCGCCACCTTCACCCCGCCCTCGATCAGCAGCTGCACTCGCCGATCGGCGTCCTCCGCGTCGGTGCGCAGGTTGACCCCGAACGGCGCGTCGGTGCGGGCCTTCACGTCGTCGATCGCCGCCGACAACTCCTCGAGGGTCATGGTGGCCGACGCCAGGATTCCCAGTCCGCCGGCAGCGGCGGTGGCCGCCACCAGCCGCGGGCCCGCTACCCAACCCATGCCGGTCTGCACGACCGGATAGCGCACGCCGGTGAGGGTGCACAGCCGGGTGCGCAGGGCGGGGTGGGGCTCGGGACGGGCGCCGGCCGGCGGGGATGCCGTGCGTGGCGCGCCGTCGGTCACCCCGGCAGCTCCTTCTCCCGCAACCCGGTCGGGTCCAGAACGTGGCGCAGGATCGAGAGCTCCTCGGGGGTGGGCAGCCGGCTCTCGGGCACCGCGTCGGCGACGACGACCGGGCAGCCGCTCGAGGCCAACACCTCGTCGACGGAGACACCGGGGTGCACCGAGCGAAGGCGCAGAGCGTGGTCGGGGGTGGCGAAGTCCAAGACGGCCAGGTTCGTGACCACCACCCTGACCTCGTGGAAGCGGGCCGCGCCGGGCACCGAACCGGCGTGGTCGTAGCCGACGCCGCACACCATGTCCACGCTCTCGACCACCGCCCTCGGGGTGTGGGAGGGGATCCAGTAGCTGGTGGTGTGGTTCACCGAGTTGCCGGGGGCCCCGCGCACCCCGATCAGCTGCGCCTTGGGCCGGTGCCAGTCGCCGATGCAGCTCAGGTTCTGGTTGCCGAAGCGGTCGAGCTGGCTGGCCATCATCATGACGTGACGCCGCCCCGCCCACACCACGTCGAACACGCGCCGGTAGGGCATCCACGCTTCGCGGACCATGTCCTCGGTGCCGGATACGGCCGGCGTATTAGCCATGAGCGCCGCCTCGCCGTCGGTGAGCACCAGGTCGGGCTCGAAGGTCAGCCGGGCCAGTCGCGCCCCCAGGGAGGGGATGGTGCCGAAGGGACTGGCGAGCGTCTCGCCGTCTCCCCTCCAGGCATCGGCACAGGCGGCGACGCACACCTCGGCGCGTGTGATCTCGGTCATGGCGCCGCCGAGCTCGACGCAGACACCTCCGCCAGCGCCCGCCGGTAGTCGGGCTGGTCGACGGCGACGAAGCGATCGGCGAACTCGGCCCAGGTGTCGGGATCGGCCGCCGCCTTGACGTAGCGCCGTTGCAGCTCTTCGTCCCTTGGGTAGTCGGGCGGGCACGAGGTGAAGTGGGCGCCGAGGGGCACCTCGGAGACGGCGTCGGTGATGAGGCGGGTCACCACCACCGACTGGAGCGGTCCCTCGTCGAGCAGCGCCCCCGGCTCGACCACGGCCTCGGCGGTGACGAAGCGCCGCCGGGCGGCACCGAGAAAGAGGTCGTCGAAGTACGGGTCGGGGCCGAGGACCTGTCCGTTGCCGTGGCGGTCTGCTCTATTCAGATGCACGAAGGCTGCGTCGAGCTCGAGCGCCGGCATGGCCACCAACTCCTCGCCGTCGTCGTAGGGAGATCGCACGGTGCGGAGATCCGGATTGACCCGCATGACGTCGGACCCGAGACCGGCGCGGGTGGGGAGGAACGGGACGCGCTGACAGGCGGCGAGAAGGCCCAGGTAGAACATGCCCTCGTCCACCTCCATGGCCTCGATACGGCCCTCTTGACGGGCGGCGCGGAAGTGCGGGTCGAGGGCAATGGAGTCGAGGGTGACGAAGCCGAACACCACCTTTCGCACCAGCCCTGCGGCGCACAGCTGTCCCACGTCGGGACCGCCGTAGGACACCACGGTCAGGTCTCCGACGCCGGCGCGCACGATGGCACGCACCGCCGCCATCGGCTTGCGCCGAGAGCCCCAGCCGCCGAATCCGATGGTCATCCCCGGTCGGAGCTCGGCCACCATGTCGTCGAGCGATGACCGCTTGTCGGTCATCGGGACGTGTCGGCCTGACGCTTGTCCACGAATGCCTGGCGCTGCTCGTCGGCAACCCCCCGCACGTGCAGCTCATAGGTGAAGCCCTGCTCGAATCGGTAGCTGCGCTTCACGTCCACGGGGTCGATGCCGTTGAGCGACTCCTTGGCCCGCCGGATGATGCTCGGGCTCTTGGAGGCGATCTGCGACGCCAGCTCGTAGGCAGTGTCGACCAACTGTGCGCCCGGCACCACCGCCGCCAACGACCCGTAGGCGGCGACCTCGTGAGCGGTGGCCGGAAGGGCGGAATACACCATCTGCCGCACCTTGTGCTGCGGGACGAGGCGGGCCAGGTGGGTGGCTGCGCCGAGCGCCCCCCGGTCGACCTCGGGCAGTCCGAAGGTGGCGTCCTCGGAGGCGACGACGATGTCGGCGTTCCCGGCCAGTCCGATCCCGCCGCCCAGGCAGAAGCCGTGCACGGCCGCGATCACCGGCACCTCGCAGTCGTACACCGCCGCGAAGGCGGCGGCGCAGCCCCGGTTCACGCCGACCAGCGCCTCGTCCCCCTTGGCCTGGATCTCTTTGATATCGACGCCGGCGCAGAAGCCGCGGCCTTCGGCGCGCAGCACGACCACTCGGACGTCGGGGTCGCTGCCTGATGCGGTTACCGCATCGGCCAGGGCGAACCAGCTGGCCACGTCCAGGGCATTCACGGGCGGGACGTCGATCACCACCTCGGCGGTGCCCGGTGCCCGTGTCGCTCGCTTGATCCCCATGACGGCCCGGACGACTCCAGTGATCGGGTCCTCGAACTTCGGCCCAGTGGCGGCCCGAGGATAGGCCAGGGCCCCGGAGGTCGGTAGTTTGACCAGCCAATTGGAGGAGGTGGCCGTGGTCGAGACGGGCCGGCACCCGTTGGACTTCACAGGTCGCGCCGTGGTGGTGACGGGCGGGACCCGCGGCGTGGGCCGGGGCATCGCTCATGCCTTCTTGGCGGCAGGTGCCGAGGTGGTGGTGTGCGCCCGTCATGCGCCCGACGAGCTGCCGACGGCTTCGGGGCGCACGGCCACCTTCGTCGCCGCCGACGTGAGGCGCGCCGAGGACGCCCATGCAGTGGTGACGGCGGCGACCGAACGCCATGGCCGGCTGGACGTGCTCGTCAACAACGCCGGAGGCTCGCCCGAGGTGCCGGCCGCCGACGCCTCGCCCAACTTCGTCACGTCGGTGGTCGCACTCAATCTGCTGGCACCGTTCTTCTGCGCTCAAGCAGCCAATGCCGTGATGCAGGAACAGGACGACGGCGGGAGCATCGTCAACATCGCCAGCGTCTCGGCCCTGCGCCCGTCGCCAGGCACCGCTGCCTACGGCGCCGCCAAGGCAGGACTGGTCAACCTCACTCGCACGTTGGCGGTCGAGTGGGCACCGGCCGTACGGGTGAACTGCGTCGTGGCCGGCCTGGTGGCAACCGAGGCCTCGGTCGACCACTACGGCGGCGATGCGGGCGTCGCCGTCGTGGCGAGGACGGTGCCCATGGGCCGCATGGGCACACCCGAGGACGTGGCCAGCGTGTGCCTCTTTCTCTGCTCCCCACTGGCCGCCTATGTGAGCGGCGCCGCTGTGGAGGCCCACGGCGGCGGCGAGCGCCCCGCCTATCGTGGCGCCTTGGAGGGCTGAGCACGCCTCGCCGGCAAGCGGATCCGCCCACCATGTTCACGTTGACGCCCGAACAGGAGCTGCACCACGGGCGACTGGCGGCGCGGCGCGCCTCGAACCCACATGCCGGCGAACCGGCGCGTGGCGCGACGTCACCGCAAAGTGGAGTACCAGGCGGGAGTCGTGCTGTTATAGCGCCCCGTGAAGCTCGCCGTTCCCACCGAGACGCGGGCGGGCGAGCGGCGCGTTGCCATCGTCCCTGAGGTCGCCGGCCGTCTGGCCGCCGCCGGGGTCGAGGTTGTCGTGCAAGGCGGCGCTGGCGACAACGCCTTCCTGCCCGACTCCGCCTTCGAGGAGAAAGGGGCCCGGATCGCCGACGGCGCGTCGGTGCTGGCCGGCGCCGAGCTGGTGGCGCGCGTCAACGCTCCCACCCCCGACGAGGTGCAACGCCAGGATGCGGGCGCCAACCTGGTGAGCTTCTTGCAGCCGTTGGCACAGCTCGAGGTGGTCGAGGCGCTCGTGGCGCGGCGGGCAACCGCCTTCAGCCTCGACCTCCTGCCTCGCATCTCGAGAGCCCAGTCGATGGACGCGCTGTCGTCGCAGGCCACCGTGTCGGGATACCTGGCCGCGCTGGCGGCAGCCGAACGGTTGCCCAAGTTCTTTCCCATGTTCATGACGGCGGCAGGCACCGTCCCGCCTGCCAAGGTGCTCGTGCTCGGTGCCGGGGTGGCCGGGTTGCAGGCCATCGCCACCGCTCGCCGCCTCGGCGCCATGGTGCGGGCCTACGACGTGCGCGCCGCCGCCAAGGAAGAGGTGCAGTCCCTCGGTGCGCAGTTCGTCGAGCTCGAGCTCGAGACCCAGGAAGGCTCCGGAGGCTACGCCCGGGAACAGTCCGAGGAGTTCTTGGCCCGCCAGCGCGAGCTCATCGGCAACGAGGTGGGCGCCGCCGACGTGGTCATCACCACGGCAGCCGTCCCCGGCCGTAAAGCTCCGCTACTCGTCACGACGGCCATGGTGGAGGGGATGAGTGAGGGTGCCATCGTTGTCGACCTGGCTGCCGACGGCGGAGGCAACGTCGAGCTGACCCAGGCCGGCCAGGAGATCAACCACGGCGGCGTCCGCGTCTACGGGATGAGCAACCCGCCGTCGGCCATGCCCACCCACGCCAGCTTCCTGTACGCCCGCAACGTCCTGAACTTCTTGTCGCTCATCGTCGTCGACGGCGAGCTGCGTCCGGACTTCGACGACGAGATCGTGGCGGGCACCTGCGTCGTGCGCGCCGGCGAGGTCGTGCACCTTCCCACTCTCGAGCTGCTCAAGGAGGGCACGTGATCGTCGCATCGTCCGGCCCCGGGCTGGTGGACCTGCTCACCGTCTTCGTGCTGGCCGCCTTCGTCGGCTACGAGGTCATCTCGAAGGTCCCGAGCATCCTCCACACCCCCCTCATGTCGGGGTCCAACGCCATCCACGGCATCATTCTCGTCGGGTCGATGATCGTCCTGGGCGAAGCGCACGGCGCCGCCCAACTCGTCCTCGGGTTCCTGGCGGTGGTGCTGGCCACGTTGAACGTGGTGGGCGGCTTCGTGGTCACCGACCGCATGCTCGAGATGTTCAAGAGCCGACAGACGCCGCGGCCCACCCGGGAGCCAGATGACCCGAAGACGGGAGGAACCCCGTGATCCAGGGGACGGCGACCTCCTTCGTCTATCTGATCACCATCGTCGGCTTCATCCTGGCCCTCAAGGGGCTCAGCTCACCCAAGCACGCCAGGAGGGGCAACCTCATCGGGGCAGCAGGCATGATCCTGGCTGTCGCGTGGACGTTCTCCTTGTCGAACGTGCACGTCAGCGCCCGCAACCTGGCGCTCATCGTCGTGGCCATGGTCATCGGCATCGTCATCGGGGCGCCGGCTGCCCGCACGGTGAAGATGACCGCCATGCCCCAGATGGTGGCGATCTTCAACGGGGTCGGCGGCGGAGCGGCCGCCTTGGTGTCCATCACCGAGTTCATCGCCCTCCCCCACTCCGGCATCGCCCTGTACAAGATCGGTGAAGTCCTCTTCGGTGTCGTGGTGGGAGCGGTCTCCTTCGCCGGGAGCGGGGTCGCCTTCGCCAAGCTCCAGGAGCTCATGTCGGGGCGGCCCGTCACCTATCCCGGCCAGCAGGTCTTGAACGCCACCCTCGGCATCGTGATCCTCGGGCTGGTCGGCGCCGTCGTGGGCACCGCCTCCACCCCTCTGCTGGTCGTGGTGTTGGTGCTGTCGCTCGTGCTGGGCGTGGTGTTCGTGCTGCCGGTGGGCGGCGCCGACACCCCGGTGCTGATCTCGCTGCTCAACGCCTTCACCGGCCTGGCCGTGGCGGCATCGGGCTTCACCTTGAACAGCTACCTGCTCATCGTGGCCGGAACGCTGGTGGGGGCCTCGGGCACGCTCCTCACCCGCATGATGAGCGACGCCATGGGTCGTTCCCTTCCCAACATCCTGTTCAGCGCCTTCGGGTCGGTCATCACCGCCGGCACCGCCGAGGGGGTCGAGGGTCGCTCGGTGCGCACCGGGACACCCGAGGACATCGGCGTGCTCCTCGCCTACGCCCGCAAGGTGGCCATCGTCCCCGGTTACGGCCTGGCGGTGGCCCAGGCCCAGCACACCGCCCGCGAGCTGGCCGACGCGCTGGCCGAGCGGGGAGTGGAGGTGTACTACGCCATCCACCCGGTGGCGGGCCGCATGCCCGGGCACATGAACGTGCTCCTGGCCGAGGCCAATGTCCCCTACGACCAGCTCGACGAGATGGACGAGGCAAACCGGGAGATGCCCACCACCGACGTGGCGCTCGTGGTGGGGGCGAATGACACCGTGAATCCTGCCGCCAACAACACCCCCGGGAGCCCCATCTACGGGATGCCGATCGTGCACGCCGACGAAGCGCAGAACATCATCTTCCTGAAGCGCTCCATGCGTCCGGGCTTCGCCGGCATCGACAACGAGCTGTTGTACGACCCCAAGACCACCATGTTGTTCGGCGACGCCAAAGACTCGCTCACGAAGCTGGTCGCCGCCGTCAAGGCGGCGTAGGGCACCCGGGATTCGCCGACCACGACGAGACGAGCCGGGCCCGCGTCACGGCCGGAACAACATTGCCACCGCCGCGGACGACGGCCGAATCCCCGTGGTACAAGGACCCATGCGCAGAGCAGTCGTCGCCATGGTTGTCACCGTCACCGCCCTGAGCGCCGTCTCGTGGGCCCGCTCCGCCCAAGGCGCGACCGCAGCTCAGGCCCGGGCTGGATTCGGCTCCAACTGGACCGTGTACCACCAGGACGCGCTGGGCAGCGGTGTGGACCCGTCGGGAACGTCGTTGTCCCCTCCCAGCGCGGCGTGGACGTCTCCCATCCTCGACGGCCAGATCTACGGCGAGCCGCTCGTCTACAACGGGTTGGTCTACGTGGCCACCGAGAACGACACGGTGTACGCCCTCGCGGCCAACACCGGTGCTGTTGAGTGGACGAACCATCTGTCCACCCCGGTCCCGAGCGGTGACCTGCCCTGTGGTGACATCTCGCCCTCGGTGGGCATCACCTCGACGCCGGTCATCGACCCGTCACGCAACGAGATCTTCGTGGTGGCAGACGAGCTCTCGGGAGCGAACAACGCCTCGCACCACCTCTTCGGTCTCGACACCTCCACGGGAGCCACGATGCTCGACACGGTGGCCGACCCGGCCGGCTCCACTCCCCTCGACCAGTTGCAACGGCCCGGCTTGGCACTGGACGCCGGCCAGGTGCTCGTCGGCTACGGAGGTAACGACGGCGACTGCGGGAGCTACCACGGTTGGTTGGTGGGGATACCGGAAGGCGGAGGCGCCGCGAGCACCTTCGAGGCGGCGGCGGCGTCGGGGGACGCGCAGGGGGCCATCTGGATGGGAGGCGCCGCTCCTGTGGTAGACGGGTCCAACAACATCTGGCTCACCACCGGTAACAGCGCCTTCCACTCCTCGAGCGACAGCTACGACTACAGCGACGGGGTGATCGAGCTCAGCTCGAGCCTCGCCGTGGAGCAGTACTTCGCCCCCTCCTCCTGGTACAGCGACAACGCGTCGGACCTCGACCTCGGCTCGTCTTCGCCCGCCCTCATGGGCAACGGGCTGCTCTTCCAGATGGGCAAGTCGCAGACTGCCTACGTGGTGTCCCAGGCCTCTCCGGGCGGTGTGGGGGGTCAGGCGGCGTCCCAGGGTTCCTACTGCAGCAGCACCACCGACGGCGGCAGCGCAGTGTCCGGCAACGTCGTCTACTCACCGTGTGAGAGCGGGGTCGTGATGAGCACGGTCACGCCGGGTAGCCCGCCCACGTTGACCAGGGGCTGGCAGACCTCGACCGGGTCGGGCGGGCCCCCCATCGTGGCCGGCGGTCTGGTGTGGACCATCAACCACAACAACGGCGACCTCTACGGCCTGGACCCGTCCACCGGGGGCGCCGTCTACACGCTTTCCATCGGGGCCATCGCCAACCACTTCCCGACGCCGACCGTGGCCGACGGACTTCTGCTCGTCACCTCGAACACCCAGGTACATGCGTTTGCGGGGCCGAGCGGGACTCCGCCGCCCCCGCCCCCGCCGCCCGTTCTGACGCCGGTGACGCCGGTGTGGGGGTCGGTGGCGTCCTACGTCGTCCAGCAACCGGACGGCCAGCCCTCGGTGTTCGTCGAAGGCGCGGGCGGATCGCTGTGGAACTACTGGTACGCCACCGGAACGTGGTTGTCCTCCGAGCTCACCGGCGGCGGCCTGGCCTCGAGCCCGGTCGTGATGCTCCAGCAGGACGGCGCACCCAGCGTGTTCTTCGCCGGCGCCGGCGGATCGCTGTGGAACGACTGGTACGTCAACGGCATCTGGGACACGGCGGAGATCGTGTCGACCGGCGTGTCGTCAGGACCGGTGGTGGTGCCACAGACGAACGGGGCGCCGAGCGTCTTCGTCGAGGGCCCGGGTAACTCCTTGCTCAACTACTGGTACATCCCGGCCAGCGGCGGCTGGGGGGCGGGGACGTCCGGACCCCGGGGTTCGACCTTCTCGGCTCCTTGCGTGTTGACCCAGGCCGATGCCGACGGCGCGCCGAGCGTCTTCGTCGAAGGGCCCGGCAATTCCCTGCTCAACTTCTGGTACATCCCGAACCTGGGCACGTGGGGATCGGCGACGTCGGCGGCCCAGGGCTCGGTGTACTCGTCGCCGGCGGTGCTCCCGCAACCGAGCGCGGGCGGAGCGCCGAGCGTGCTCGTCGAGGGGCCCGGCAACTCCTTGCTCAACTTCTGGTACATCCCGGCCAGCGGCGGCTGGGGGGCGGCGACGTCGGCGCCTCGAGGCTCGATGTTCTCGTCGCCTGCCCTGCTCCCTCAGCCGAGCGCAGGTGATGCACCGACCGTCTTCGTCCAGGGCCCGGGGAACTCGGTGCTCAACTTCTGGTACGTCCCGGCCGGCGGGTACTGGGGCGCCGGCACCGTGGCGCCGCAAGGCTCAGCAGTGGGCACCCCCGGTGCCACGACACAACCCGACGGCGCGCCCAGCGTCTTCTTCCCCGGGCCAGGGTCGTCGTTGTGGAACTCCTGGTACGTGAACGGGACCTGGGACGGGGGCGAACCCTCGCTTCCGTAGCGGGGACGGGTTGACCCTGCCGGCGTTGACGGTTTGCTGACGCCAGTGTCATTCTTTGGGCCGGTGCGGCGGACGCACTCGGCACGGACGGCGGCGTCCGGGCGGGAGGGCAGTGCCATGGGCAAGCACAAGCGCGCGGCGTGGGCGGCTTCGGCCATCGCGGTGGCGGGGTTGTCGCTGGCGGCGTGGGCCGGAGTGGCGGCCGCCGCCAGCGGGGGTGGGTTCAACCCCGACCAACAGGACTGCCCGTGGAACGCAGATGCGTGGAACACCCCGCCCAACTCCGTGCCTGCGGGGTGCCACAACTTCGCCGCCAACGTCGAGAGCGGAGGCCAGACCAACGGCGACGCCAACTCGAACAACACTCGCTTCGCCGAGTTCGGGATCGACCAGCTGCCTAACAACCCCGGCAACCCGTCCTTCGGATTCGAGGAGTACCTGGGCGACCCCGGTACCGCCGACTCGCCACATTCCGGTTGTGCCGCCGTCAACACCGACGGGACCGACGGCGGTCCTGGCACGCAGTACGGCTGCGGCCAGAACCCGAACGGCACGGGCTTCGAGGCCAACTGGGACTACTACGCCGTGTACTGCCCGGCGGCGGCGCTGCTTCCCTTCGCGTCGACCCCTGACCCCACCGGCGGCGCCCTGCCGACCGGCTTCCCCCAGTTGTGGAAGTGCAGCCCCAACCAACCCGTCGGGCAGAACAGCCTCACCCCGTACCACGGTTCGGCCAACGCCTTGGGCGAGATCATGTCCCAGGGACTCATCGTGTACGTCGGGGCGTTCGACAACTTGGACAACGGCGAGCACGACGGGTTCAGCGGGTTCAACAACACCGACGGCGCCATCAACGGGCCGTCCGACGGGGGCGGGCTCCTTCTGAGCATCGAGCCGCAGTGGCTCCTCGCCCCCGGCACCCCCACGGCCTCCCGTCCCGAAGGCCTGGTGAACGCCTCAGAAGGCGAGTGCGCCGACAGCATCTGCGCCGAGGCCACCACCCAGCAGCAGACCGTCTACTACGGATGCGGCGCCACCAACCCGCAGAACAACAACGCCAACGACTACTGCGCCCCGGGTACGCCGCAGAGCGCGGACGTGTACAAGAACAACACGCCGGCGAGCACGCAGGAGGTGTCCAACTGCAACGGCGGCGGCCCGGACACCACCGAGACGGCGTGCTATCTCAACCAGAACGGCTCGGGGAATCCGACCGGAGCCAACGGCTACCGCCAGAACACTCCACCGCAGGTGAACGCCGAGCCCGGGGTCCAGACCTACCAGGACCCCGACCCGCAACGCTCGCCGGCGCTGCCCTTCGCCACCCCCGGCCTCTACGCCGGGACGTGCGGCGTCTTCGTAGACACCGGCGGGGGCGACGGTTCCCCCGGACTCAGCACCATGCTCACCAACGGCATGGTCACCCTCGACCCGGGCTACATCGGGCCGTCGCAGTGCTGAGCTTCTCTGCCGCCTGAGGGCGCGGCCGGCGGCGAGTCAGTCGGACGTGGTGTCGACGATGAGCACCGAGCACGAGGCCCGGTGGGCGACGTCGTTGGGCACACTGCCGAGCACTCGCCGCACGCCTTTCATCCCCTTGTTGCCCACCACGATCAGATCGGCGCCCTCTTTGGCGGCGAGCGACGTGAGGGTGTCGGCCGGCTCCCCGGTGGCCGGGTGGACGATGGGGTCGAGGTTGATGGCCCGGGCCTTCTGGGCCAGCCCCTCCAGCAGCGTGTCGGCGGGATGGGCGCTCAGGCTGTAGCGGAATTCGTCGGGGAGCCCGGCGGGCAGGGGCTTGGCCTTCTCGGCCTTGTAGGCGGTCACGATGTGCAGCTCTGCCCCGCACAAGGCGGCGAGGTTCATGGCCGCGTCCACGGCGGCCGCTGCCGTGGACGAGTCGTCCGCTCCGACCACGATCTTCTTGAACATGCGGTCCCCCACTCGGTCGTCGACAACAGTGGCTGGACGGTCCGGGGTGTTTCGAGCGAACCGCCCCCGGGACTCTCACGGCTTGGGGGCGGGGACGCCAGGGCCGAAGGTCCCACAACGGCGCTTCGGCTGTGACGCCCTCGATGTCGGTGGCGGCGGTCCCTGTCGGTCGTCGTCAGCCGGGTTCGCCCGCCACCGCCATGAGCGGCTGCTCCAAGCGGGCGAAGAGAAGAAGTCCCTGACTGGTGGGCCGGCTTCCCGACACGACCACCGCCACGTCGGTCCTCCCCACCAGGTGGTCGGCATCGTTGACGACCACCATGTCGCCGTCGGGTAGGTACCCGACCGCTTGACGAGGCTGACGCCCCACCTTGACCAGGTCGATGACGAGCCGCTCACCGGGAGGGTGATGCGGAGCCAGGTCGGCCGACAGCCGGCGCAGGTTGACGACGTCCACGCCGGCCTGCGCCGCCTGATCAGCCAAGTCGGCCGAGCAGGTGGCGATACGCACGTGCAGGCGCTGGGCGAGCACGAGGACCTTGTCGCCCGTCTCCGCACACTGAGGAACCTCGGCCTCCTCGACGCGCACGGGCACCCCGGTGCGGCGCACCGCCTCCAGGGACTCGAGGCCGCCCCGGGCCCGGCGGGCGGTGGGAAGGTCCGGGCCGTCGGCAAGGGTGTGCGCCTCGTCGAGGACGAACCTCGGGACGACGATGCCGCCGGCCAGCAGCCCGCTCATGCCCAGGGCGACCAGTTGGCGGTCGAGAAGCGCCGAGGTGTCCACCAGCAAGGCCCCGTGCATGGCAGCGCTGGGACGCTCGGCCAGATGGCCGAGCCCGGCGGCTCGGACGATCTCCTTGCCCTTGGCCACCCCGAGGCGCACCCCGCCGGCGCACAGGACCCACGCCAGCACCGCGGCGGTCGGGTACCCCACCGTCGAATGCACGAGGGCCACCACGGCCAGCCCGAAGGCGAGACCGAGGAGCAGGCCGGTGGTGCCCACCAGGGACCCGGCGAACACCTCGGCGGGGGGCATGTCCCGCAGCCGGCTGATGGCCTGGCGCAGCCCCTCGTCGAAGAGGCGGCCCAGCACTCCGCCCACCACGTAGCTGAGCAAGGCGAAGACGGTGACGAAGGCGAGCGGAGCGAGCGAGTCGCGCCCGACATGGTCCCCGAGCTGGAGCCCGCCGGCCACGCCGACCAGCACCAACAGGAGCCGGAACACCTCGACGAATATCAACGCCGCCTCCGGCCCGCATCCCCATCGGGCTCCTTCCAGGTTACCGCCGCCGACGGCGCTTCGGGGCCCGTGTTCTCACGAAGGCGCGAGGATGAGCACGACTCGACAAGGAGGTGGGCGGTGACGAGCCTCCCCACAATGCCGGTAGACGCCTTCGACCTGTCCGATCTGGAGTTCTGGGCGCAGCCCATAGACACCCGGGAAGCGGCCTTCCGGACGCTTCGGGCCGAGCGCCCCATCGCCTTCTACCAAGAAATGGAGCTTCCCGACTCGGCCATCCCCATTCCCGCCGGCCGTGGCTACTGGGCCCTCGCGCGATACGCCGACGTGGTGGAGGTGAGCCGCCATCCCGAGCTGTACTGCTCGGGACAGTCGGGCTCGACCATCGTCGACATGCCCGCCGAGCTGCTCGAGTTCTTCGGGTCCATGATCAACATGGACGACCCTCGCCACGCCCGGCTGCGACGCATCGTGTCGGCCGCCTTCAATCCGCGCATGGTGAAGAGCGTGGAACAGGCCATCGAGCGGGTGGCTGCCGACATCGTCGGTCGCGTCGCCCCACAGGGAGAGTGCGACTTCGTCACCGAGGTGGCGGCCCGCCTTCCGCTCAAGGTCATCTGCGACATGATGGGCGTCCCCGAGTCCGACTACGACCGGGTGTTCCACTGCTCGAACGTCATCTTGAGCTCCGGCGACCCCGAGTACGTCCCCGAAGGCAACGACGTGGTGCTCGCCTTTCTGAATGCAGGCAACGAGCTGGCGTCGCTCATGCAGGACCTGGCCTCGTACCGCCTCGACCACCCCACCGACGACCTCACCTCCGACCTCCTTCGCGCCAACGTCGACGGCGAGTCGCTCACCCACTCGGAGCTGGCGTCGTTCTTCATCCTCCTGTTGGTGGCCGGCAACGAGACCACCCGCAACGCCATCGCCCACGGACTGTGGGCCCTCACCGAGCATCCCGACGAGCGGGCCAGATGGTGGGCCGACTTCGAAGGCACGGCGCCGACAGCAGTGGACGAGATCGTCCGATGGGCATCGCCGGTCATCTTCATGCGCCGCACGCTCACGGCACCGACGGTCCTGTCCGACCAGCCCCTGGAAGAGGGTGACAAGGTCATCCTCTTCTACAACTCGGCCAACCGCGACGAGGACGTCTTCGACGACCCCTACCGCTTCGACGTGGGTCGCACCCCCAACCCGCACGTCGGCTTCGGGGCCCCCGGGCCCCACTTCTGCCTGGGGGCGCACCTGGCCCGGCGCGAGATCACCGTCATGTTCCGAGAGCTGTTCCACCACCTTCCCGACATCACCGCCACCGCCGAACCGGCGCGGCTGCGTTCCAACTTCATCAACGGGATAAAGCACCTGCCCTGCGCCTTCTCGCCGGCGGGGAGCTGAGGTGACCGACGCCGTGGCCAGCGGGCCCAGCCCCGCCCAGATGGGTCATGGGGTGAAGCAGCGCGACCTGATCAAGATGACTCCCGAGGAGATCGACGGCTTCATCCGCGAGCGCCGGCCCATGACCATGTGCTCGATCAACCACGACGGATCGATCCACGCCGTGGCCATGTGGTACGGCTTCCTCGAGGGCTGTGTGGCGGTGGAGACCAAGACCAAGTCGCAGAAGGCGGTCAACCTGCGCCGCGATCCCCGCGTCACCTGCCTCATGGAGGACGGCGACGTGTACGAGGAGCTGCGCGGGGTCGAGCTCGTGGGCAGGGCCGAGATCGTGGAGGATCCCGAGCGGATGTGGGTGCTCGGCGTGGACCTCTTCGAGCGCTACTACGCCCCGTACACCGAGGAGCTCGCCCCCTTCGTGCAGACCATGCTCAACAAGCGCGTGGTGATCAAGGTCCAGGTGGATCGCGTGGTGAGCTGGGACCACCGCAAGCTGGGCCTGCCGCCCACCAGGCCCCAGGCCTGAAGGGCTCATCCGCAGTGGAACAGGTTTCACTCCGGCGATAGCGTCGGCGCGTTCGCCGGCGCCGGGCCGGCGCCGGGGAGGGACGGCATGATCCTTGACCGCTTCCGCCTGATCGACCGCGCCGCGGTGGTGACGGGAGCAGGGCGCGGCATCGGCGCCGCCGTGGCGGTGGCGCTGGCCCAAGCGGGAGCAGACGTGCTCGTCTCGGCGCGCACCGAAGAGCAGCTGCGCGCCGTGGCCAAGGCGATCGAGGACACCGGGCGACAGGCCGAGGTGGTGGTGGCGGACCTGTCCGACCTGGACGCTGCGGCCGCTCTGGCCGACGCCGCGGCGGAGGCATTCGGCCGCCTCGACGTGGTGGTGAACAACGTGGGCGGCACCATGCCCAGGGCCTTCATGGACACGTCGCCGCGATTTCTCGAGGCGGCCTTTCACTTCAACGTGTCGACGGCGCACGCGCTCACCCGCGCCGCTGTGCCCCACATGCTCGCCGGTGACGGCGGGTCGGTGGTGAACATCTCCTCCACCATGGCGCGGACCCAGGGCCGCGGATTCGTCGCCTACGGCACCGCCAAGGCGGCGTTGGCCCACTTCACCCGGCTGGCGGCGGCCGACCTGGCCCCCCGCATCAGGGTCAACGCCATCGCCGTCGGCTCCGTCGCCACCTCTGCCCTGGAGGTGGTGCTCACCGACGACGGCCTGCGCCGGGAGATGGAGCGCACCACGCCCCTCGGGCGCATCGGCGACCCGGAGGACATCGCCGCCGCCGTGGTGTACCTGGCATCGCCGGCGGGCGGTTACGTGACCGGCAAGTTGCTCGAGGTTGACGGCGGCCTCGACCGGCCCAACCTCGACCTCGGGCTCCCCGACCTGTGACCGACGCCCCCCATCGCGTGGTGGTGTGGGGCACCGGCAACGTCGGCCGGCACGCGCTCGCCGGCGTGGCGGCCCGTCCCGATCTGGAGCTCGCCGGCGTGTGGGTGTCCAGCAACGCCAAGGCGGGACGCGACGCAGGGGAACTGGCCGGACTGGGCCGCGATCTCGGGGTGCGCGCCACATCCGACCGCCATGCCGTGCTCGAGCTCGCCCCTGACTGCGTCGTGCACACCGCCATGGCCGACCATCGCCTCACCGAGGCCCTCGACGACCTCGCACTGCTGCTGCGGGGCGGCTGCAACGTGGTGTCGAGCGGACCGGTGTTCTTGCAATTCCCCTACGGCGTGGTGCCCCCGGAGATGATCGACCCGGTGCGCCAGGCCGCCGAGGCCGGTGGGGCCTCGCTGTGGGTGAACGGCGTCGACCCGGGATTCGCCAACGACGCCTTGCCGCTGGCGCTGTCGGGCATCTGCGAGCGCATCGACGAGCTCCGCTGCGTCGAGGTGCTCAACTACGCCACCTACGACCAGCCCATGGTCCTCTTCGACATCATGGGCTTCGGGAAGAGGCCGAGCGAAGTGCCCATGCTGCTCCAGCCGGGCGTGCTCACCATGGCATGGGGAAGCGTCGTCCGTCAGCTGGCGGCCGGGCTAGGCGTGGAGCTCGACGACGTCGAGGAGTTCTACGAACGCGAGCTGGCGCCCGACACCTTTGCGATCGCCTCGGGAACGGTCGAGGCGGGGACGGTGGCCGGACTGCACTTCGAGGTCCGGGGCATACGTGGCGGCAGGGCCGTCATCGTCCTCGAGCACGTGACCAGGTTGCGCGACGACATCGCGCCACGGTGGCCGCAGCCGGCGGGCCAGGGCTGCTACCGCGTGGTGGCCCGCGGCGAGCCCAACTACACCCTCGACCTGCAACTGCTCGGATCAGACGGCGACCACAACACCGCCGGGCTCAAGGCCACGGCCATGCGCCTCGTGAACGCGGTGCCGGCGGTCGTGGCCGCGTCGCCGGGGCTGCTGAGCGCGCTCGACCTGCCCCTCGTGACCGGACGCGGGCTCGTCTCGTGAGTGGGCCGACCCCGGTTCCACTCGACGAGTACCCCGTCCACCAGGTGCCCTTGTCCATGCGGCACATGGGCACGAGCGACCGCAACGCCTACGACCGCTGCTACCTGAACGCCCATGACCGAAGCGGCGACGTGTTCCTCGTGACCGGCTTGGGCGTCTATCCGAATCTCGGGGTGATCGACGCCTACGCCACGGTGACCCGGGGCCGGCGGCAACACACCGTCCGGTTTTCCGACGCCCTGGGCGAGGACCGCATGGTGCAGCAGGTGGGGCCGTACCGCGTCGAAGTGCTCGAGCCGCTCGAGCGGGTCCGCCTGGTGTGCGACGCGGCGGAGCTCGGGATCGGCTTCGACCTCACCTTCACGGGCTCGTTCCCCGCCGTGGAGGAGCCCCGCCACGTGATGCGCCAGCACGGGCGGATCATCCTCGACGCTCAGCGCTTCGCCCAGGTGGGCACGTGGTCGGGCAGCTTGGCGGTGGACGGCGAACTGCTGGCGGTGAACGACGACCGCTGGGTGGGTACCCGCGACAGGTCGTGGGGCATCCGCCCCGTGGGTGAGCCGGAATCGGCGGGGCGCGCCGCCGCCGAGCCCGACCCGGCCTTCGGCTTCTGGTGGACCTACGTGCCGCTGCGCTTCGACGACTTCGCGGTGGTGGTCATCGCCCAGGAAGACGGCGACGGTGATCGCCTCCTGTCAGAAGCCGTTCGGGTGTGGGGCAAGGACGGCGCGCCAAGGGTCGAGCAACTGGGCTGGCCCGACGTCGAGGTGCGCTACGCGCCGGGGACGCGTCACCCGCGCTCTGCGACGCTGTGGCTCGGACGGCGGGGGCGGCAACTCGAGCTCGAGGTGGAGACGCTCGGCTACGTGGCGCTCAACTGCGGGCCGGGCTACGGCGGCGATCCCGACTGGGGACACGGCCAGTGGCGGGGCCGGGGCTGGGGCGAGGCCGTCACGGTCGACCTGGACGATCCGGCCATTGCCGGGCGGGTGCCGTTCGGCGTGGTGGACCACGTAGCGCGGGCGGGCCTCGAGGGCGCCGAGGGGTGGGGCATGTTCGAGCACGGCACCTTCGGCCGCCACGATCCGTCGGGCTTCACCGACTGGGGGCCGGCGGCGCCGTGAGCGATTCGTCCCTGAACGGCGCCGCGGCCGAGACGACCCGTCCCCGCACCACCACCCGTCAACGAGAGGACCTGGGCCGGCGCCTGGAGAGGTGGCTGGACGGGCGCCTGACCGGTGCGCAGCTGTCGGGACTCGAGGTGCCCGAGTCGAACGGGATGTCCAGCGAGACGGTGCTGTTCGACGTGGCCTGGAGCGACGAGGCCGGTGACCACCACCGCGGGTGCGCAGCGCGGCTGAGTCCCGACCCCGATGCGGCGCCGGTGTTCCCCGTCTACGACCTGTCGAAGCAGTTCCGGGTCATGCGCCTGGTGGCGGCGCGGTCCCCGGTCCCGGTCCCCGAAACCCTGTGGGACGAGCCCGATCCGGCACCGGTGGGGACGCCGTTCTTCGTCATGGAGCGGGTGGAAGGAGACGTGCCCCCCGACGTCATGCCCTATCCGTTCGGATCGTGGCTCTCCGAAGCGTCACCGTCGGACCAACGCCGCCTCCAGGACTCGGCGGTGCGCACGCTGGCCGCCATTCACGACGCCGAGGTATCGAAGGCAGACGTCTCGTTCTTGGAACTCGATCGTTCCGGCGACAGCGCCCTGCGCCGCCACGTCGCCCACACCGTCTCGTATTACGAGTGGGTGGTGTCCGACGGCGCCCGTTCACCGCTCATCGAGCGTGCTTTCACCTGGCTGGAGGACCACTGGCCCGCCCATGAGGGCGAGGCCAGGATCAGCTGGGGCGACGCCCGCATCGGGAACATGATGTTCCGCCATTTCGAGCCTGTCGCCGTGCTCGACTGGGAGATGGCGGCCACCGGCCCCGTCGAGATCGACCTGGGGTGGATGATCTACCTGCACCGCTTCCTGGACGACATCGCCGTCGGCGCAGGGCTCCCCGGCATGCCCGCCTTCATGCGCCGTGACGACGTGGCCGACACCTACGAGAAGGCGAGCGGGCGTGCTCCGAGGGACCTCGACTTCTATTGCCTGTATGCGGCGCTGCGCCACGCCGTGGTGATGAGCCGGGTGGCCCGGCGCCAGGTGCTGTTCGGGGAGATCGCCATGCCCGAGGACCCCGACGACATGATCATGCACCGGGCCAGCCTCGAGCACATGCTCGAGGGCAATTACTGGCCTCGCTTCTGACCGACCGGCACCGCCCGAAGCGCAACGAGGGCGAGGTCGTCGTCGAGCTGGCCGCCGGCGAAGGACAGGACGGCGTCGGAAACGGCGTGGACGATTCCTTCGGCGTCACTGCCGGCCACCTCCGCCACCACCTGCCGGAGGCGTTCCTCGCCGAAGAACGAGTCGGGACCGTGCCGGTCGGCGGCCCGGGCCTCGGTGGCGCCGTCGGTCACCATGACCAAGGCGTGCCCAGGCGCCAGGCGCAGGCGTCGGGCGGCATATTGCGCCCCCGGCAGCACCCCGAGCAGCGGGGCCTGGCACTCGAGCTCTTCCACCTGCCCTCCCGCCACGACCAGCGGCGCCACGTGGCCGGCGCAGATCACTTGGAGATCGATGCCGTCGTCGTGCGGGACGAGCTCGGCGTAGACCATGGTGCAGAACCACTCCGATCCGGTGGTCTCGTCCAAGGTGGCGTTGACGGCGGCGACCACGGACGGCGGGTCGAGGCCGGCGCGTGCCGCCACTCTGGCGCCGTGGCGGACCTGGGCGGTGAGGGCGGCGGCGGCCGGGCCGCTCCCTGAGACGTCCCCGATCATGAGCACCCAACGGTCGGTGTCCACCGGGAACAAGTCGTAGAAGTCCCCGCCCACGTCCACGCCGGCACTCGACGCGTGGAACACCGCCGCCACCTCGGCGCCAGGGACCTCGGACAACTCCGGGGGGAGCAGGCTGGCCTGCAGCGCCCTGGCCACGGCCACGCGCCGCTCGTGCTGCAAAGCGTTGTCGATGGCGGTCGAGGCCCGGTCGCCGATCTCGGCTGCCAACTCGAGGTCTTCCTCGGTGTAGGGCTCCGACCCCGCCATGCGCATGAACCCGAGCAGGCCGAGCTGCTGTCCCCGGGCGTGGAGCGGCACGGCGACGGCCGAGGCTATGCCGAGCTCCTGGAGCTGCAGCACATGCTCGTCGTCGACCGCCACCGCCTCGGTGAAGTCGGCGCCTTCCGCCACGAGGATGGGTCTGCCATCCGCTGCCTCCAGAGTGGCGAGCAAGCTCTGGGCCTCGTGCACGGGGTCCTCGGGCGCCTGGCTCACATCGGCGTCGGTGTCAGGGTCGCGGTGGGCAATGGCCAGGCGCCGGGGCACGCCCAGCTCGTCGAGGACGTGGCAGCTGGCCATGTCCGCCATGCGGGGCACCAGCTCTTCGAGGGCGCGTCGCAACGTGGTGGGCAGATCGAGGGAGGAGCCCAAGGCGGCGGAGACATCGGCGAGCACTTGGTTGGCGAAGGCGGCGCGGATGCGAGCCTGGCGCACCCCGGCGCGATGCAGCGACTCGGCAGCCTGGCGCGCCACGAGCGAGAGGAACAGGCGCTCTTGGGGGGAGAAGGTGCGGGGACGGGGATAGCCGACGGCGAGCACCCCGAGGACGTGACCCTCTACCCACAGCGGCAGCACGGCCAGGGCTTCGGCGTCCACCTTGACCTGGTCGAGCGCCTCGAAGGCGTCGATGTCGGAGGCGGTCTCGAACCACAGGGCCTCGCCACTGCGGACGACTTCGGGGCCGGGCAACGGGTCGTCCACCGACATCCCGGCGAAGGGCGCCGCCTGGGAGTCCCCCGCCTCGCTGATGAGGCGCATGCGATCGCCTTCGACCACCCAGATGAGATGGCTCACCGCCTCACCGTCGATGTCCTCGGCCAGCTCCACCTGGACCGCCTGGGCGACCGCCTCGGCCGACAGGTCCCTCGACAGCGACGCCGTCACCCGCTGGAGGCGGGCCATGCGGTCCGCCACCATCTCGGCCTGGGACCGGGCGGCGCGCTCGGACTCGAAGAGCCGGACCTGCTCCATGGCCGCCCCCAGGCGGTCGGCGACGAGCGACAGCAGGGTGGCGTGGCGCTGGGAGAAGTGGCCCAGCTCGTAGCTGTCGGCGTGCAGTACCCCGATCAACCGGTCGCGGCCTGGGATGGGAACGGCGACGAGGGACCGGATCCCGCTGTCGCGCAAGGTGGCCGAGGCGATCTCGATGTTGGAGAGGTCCTCCACCAACATGGGCCGGCGATCAGCCACGACTCGTCCGGCCATACCTGCGCCGACGGCGATCTGGACCGGCCGCCACAGCTCGGGCTGGATGCCGGTGGCGGCCCGGGCGACCAGCTCGCCGCTCTCGTCGGCGAGGAGCACGGCCACGGCATCGGCGTCGAGGGCCTGGGCGATCCCCTTGAGCGAGTCCCGCAACAGGTCGTCCAGGGACTCCGGCGTGTAGGTGTCCTGGGCTTCGGCCCGCCACCGGAACCACCACTCCGCCATGGCCTCACCGGTCTGGAGGCCGGCTGCCTGGAGGAGGAAGAGCTGGTCGAGCTCGCGCGAGGAGGAGGCGTGCGTGGTGGAACCGGACCCCGTAGGACCCTCCTCGAGGTTCATGGACGTCTTCCCCTCCGCCGCAGCAGGACAGGAAGAGCGTACCGGCGAGATTGGCCATCAATCACCCGTCGTGCACTCAACGGCCGCACCACGGCCGATGCCCGGGCGGCTTCGCCTCGGGCCCGTTCACCCGCCGAGGGAAGCACCTTCCATCCGGCGCAGGGGTTGGGCCAGCAGCTCGATCTGGATGCCGTCGGGATCCTTCACGTACAAGGAGTCGGTGAGCCCGCGGTCGGGGCCGAGGTAGCCGATGCCGGCGTCGTCCAGGCTCCGGCGCACGTGGTCGAGATGGGACTGGGCGACCGAGATGGCGAGGTGCTGCACGGCGCCGTGGGTTTCTCGGGCTTCTTCGAGCGCCAGTCCCGGGAAGTCGAAGAAGGCGAGCAGGTTGCCGTGCCCGATGTCCAAGAAGAAGTGCGTCGAGCCGGGGTAGTCCCGGTTCTCCATGACCTCGACCAAAGGGAAGCCGAGCACGTCCTGGTAGAAGGAGATGGTTCGCTCGACGTCGCTGCAGATCATGGCCAGGTGGTGCACCCCCCGCCCGCCGGTCGAGGCAGCGGGAAGGCGGTAGCGCTCGAGCAGCTGCTCCCGCCAAGCAGCGAAAGGCCGGGCGTCGGTCACGGCTTCACGCTACGCCTCCCGCGCTCTCGGCGTCGCCGGGCCCCGACTGCGGCTCGGCGACAAGATCGGCCAGGCGACCGGCGCCTCGCTCGCAGAGGAACAAGGTGTAGTGGTTGGTGTCCTCCACCACTTCGTCGCCGAAGGACGCGAGCCGGCTCCGCCACGGTGACACCGCCTCCTCGGACAGCAGTGGGGGCTCTTGGTCCACCAGGTTGCGCGTGGCGCGTACCAGGTGCGCCGGACAGGTCACGACGCCCAGGGCGTCTTCGACGAGCCTGGGGCTCACGATGTGCTCGCGCCCGTCCACCCGGACCGGCTCCAAGCGGGCCCGCGACCGGTATCCCCCGTGCGTGGGCTCGAGGTCGTAGGCGAGGAACTCCTCGAGGTCGGCGTCCCAGGCTGCTCTGAAGGCGGGATGGGCTCGCCAGAAGTCGAAGTACGCCTCCCGCGTCTCGAAGACCAGGCGCAAACGGGCCAGGGCGGGGCCGAGGACGGCCTCCAGGACGGCGTCTGGGTCGAGCCCCTCGGGCAGGGGGAGAGGGATGCCGCCGTCGGCAAGCACCAGGCGCTCGACGAGGTCGGGGAAGCGAGCGGCCAGGACGACCGCCACATAGGCCCCCATCGACTGGCCGAGGACCACGACCGGTCGGTCGGACACCTGAGAGATCACCTCGGCGCAATCCCGGGCGTGCGCCTCCATCCCATAGGGCCCCGGCAGGGCGTTGCTCCCGCCCCGGCCCCGCAGGTCCGGCGCCACCATGGTGAGGTTCGGGGAGAGGCGACGAGCCACCGGGGCCAGCTGCATCGAGGAGCCGGTGATGCCATGGAGCCCGAGCGTCACCCGGGAACCGGTGCCGAAGCGGGCCACCCGCAGCCGGCCCCCGGGCACGGACAGATCGGAGAAGACCGGCGTCGCAGGGTCCACGTCCTTGCTCCTTTCGGAGCGGCCGCCGTCAGGCCGCCGCCCCCCGGAAACCTGCCACATTCGGTACGCCGGCACTACCATCGGTCAGGCTCGGAAACGATGACGCGACGTGACGGACCCACTCTCGAACCAGGATCCGATGCTCGACACCACAACGGTCCCGCCGGAACTATCCAGCGTGCCCGCCGCCCGGCGGTGGCTCGACGAGCGCCTGGCTTCGGCGCCCGACGACGTCAGGCACACGGCCACCCTGCTCACCTCGGAGCTGGTGGCGAACGCGGTGTTGCACGCCGCCACCGACGTGACGCTCACCCTGCACCGTGAGCGCGGCGCCCTGCGGGTGGAGGTAGCCGACGAGAGCCCGCAGCTGCCGGAGGTCAAGCACTACGGGGAGGAGGCCGCCACCGGTCGAGGGCTGCAGGTGCTCACGGCCTTGGCCGACACCTGGGGAGCGGGACGGCGGGCCGAAGGCAAAGTGGTGTGGTTCGAGCTCGGCCACGGCACCACGGCGGTCGAAGTGGACGAGACCCCGCAGCCTGTGCTCCCGAACGGCGCCCTCTTCGGCATGACGCTCGTCGGCGTCCCGGTCCCCGCCATGCTCCAGGCCCAAGCCTCCTACGACGAACTGTTCCGGGAATTCCGTTTCGTGATCGAAGGCGACCCGGCCGCCAGCAACGCCATCCAGGGACGGCTCATCGCCTTGGTCGACGAGCTGGGGACCCGCTTCCAAGGGTTCACGGCCGGGGCGGAGGAGGAGTGGCACCACGCCCTCGAGTCGGGGGCGCAGACGGTGGACCTGCACTTCGAGCTTCCACCCGACATCGGGGCGGTGTGCGAACGCTACGACGAGCTCCTCGACGAGGCCGACGAGTTCTGCCGGGCCGGGGCCCTCATGACCTTGGCCACCGCACCGGAAGTGCGTGCCGTGCGCCAATGGCTCTTGCAGGAGTTCGTGCGCCAATCGGCCCACGAGCCTCCGATGCCGTGGGCGGCGAGCCCGCAGGCCCGGCAACTCGGTTCTCGACCGGCAAGGGGCTGAAAACCAAGGAGGGGAAGGTCGACGACGCCGGCCCTCCCCTCTGACCCCCGGATAATCCGCACGGTGGATCCACTCTTTCTATCGGCGCGTCCGGGGCCTGACTTGAACGTCGTCTCGTCGCCATCCGGTTCGGCCCTCGCCGGCCGGCCCTACCCTGGGACCGTGCCCGCGCTGTACGAGGTAGACCGGTCCGACCTCGAGAAGTTGCTGAGCGGCGAGCCCGCCTATCGGACCGATCAGGTGTGGGACGGCCTGTACCGGCGCCTGAATGTTCCGGCTGAGATGACCGATCTTCCGACGCCGCTCAGAGCGGCGTTGCAGCGCTCGCTCCCGCCGGCACTCACGGAGGTTTCCCGCCGGACGAGCGCCAACGGCGACACGGTGAAGTGGGCGTGGTCGCTCGCCGACGGCGCCGCCATCGAGACGGTGCTCATGCACTACGGGCGACGCAGCACGGTGTGCGTGTCGTCACAGGCAGGATGCGCCATGCGGTGCGGCTTCTGCGCCACCGGCCAGGCCGGGTTCACTCGGCACCTGCGGCCGGGGGAGATCGTCGAGCAGGTCGTGACCGCAGCGCGCTGGGCGCGGCCCAGACGGCTCTCGAACGTGGTGTTCATGGGGATGGGCGAGCCGCTCGCCAACTTCGAGGCGGTGTGGCGGGCCGTGGAGAGGTTGCACGGCGCCATGGGCATCTCGGCCCGCCAGCTCACGATCTCGACGGTGGGAATCGTCCCCGGCATCCGGAGGCTGGCGAACGCCGGCGTGCCCGTGAACCTGGCGGTGTCGCTCCACGCCGCCAACAACACCCTGCGCGACGAGCTCGTCCCCATCAACCGGCGCTACCCACTGGAAGTGTTGGCCCAGGCGTGCGACGAGTACGCACGCCACAGCGGCCGCCGGCTCTCGTTGGAGTGGGCGCTCATCGAGGGCGTGAACGACAGGCCCTCCGACGCTCGGGAGCTGGCTGAATGGGCGCGTCCGCTCCGGGCACATGTGAACCTCATCCCTTTGAACCCCACGCCCGGGTACCCATGGCCAGGGACGCCGCCATCGGGCGTGGACGGCTTCGCCCGCCAGCTGCGTCGTTTCGGGGTGAACACGACCGTGCGCGACACCCGAGGCGTGGACATCGACGCCGCCTGCGGACAGCTGGCCGGAGTGGTGTCGAAGCCCGGGTGACTCCTCCATCCGGCTCGCCGCCTCCCGGACTCAATTCCTTACCCGGCACCCCGCCCTCCGTCGGGTGTGGAAACGGCCGCTGCAGGGAATGGGCGGGGGCATGGTCGAAGCTCGGCACCTGCATCCTTCACGCGCGGGTCTGTTCGTCCCGGCTCGCCGCGACCCCTCGGGTCACGACCCGGGGCGTCACGACACCGAGGTCCGGCGTCGAAGGGGCTTGTGGGTCGGGGGCTGCACGTGCGGGTGGGTGACGGATTCCATGTCCGCCTTCGCGGCGTGGCCGGCGACACCTCACCGACACCGGCAGCGTCCAGCCACCGCTTCGTCCATCGGTGCGCAGGGCGAACGTCCGGCTTCTCGGCCCCGAACCAGACGCCAAGGGCGGCTGAAGTTCACCGTCCGTTCACGACAGATTCGCCGATCTTTCGCGCGTCGCGAACCAAACGGTAACCGTCGCCCCCTAGCATGATCGGTGGCGGCATCACGACGCCGGTGTCTTCGTTCGAACGCCGGCAGTTCCACTTCCCTGTTCCGCCGCCCAACATAACGGAGGATGACATTGCGAGCGCACGCCCAACGCGCCCAACGCGCCCAACGCGATATCGACGGCCTGTGGCTGTTCGCCGACTGCTCGGCGCGTCAACGCCGGCTCGTCGCCCAGCTGGGGACCCGGTTGCAGGTGCCGGCCGGCCGGCGTCTAGTGGTCCAGAACACCCGCGGTTCGGAGGTGATCCTCGTCCTGTCCGGCGGCGCCGCGTGCAGTGTGGACGGCAACGTCGTGGCCGAGTTCGCCGCCGGCGACTTCTTCGGCGAGATCGCCGCCCTCGACGGCAAGCGGAGAACGGCGACCGTGACCGCCGTCACAGACATGGAGGTCGTCGTGCTCGACCAACACGAATTCGAACAGCTCCTTGCTATCTCGCCGAAGCTCGCCATGCGCATCCTCAAGGTGGCCGCTCGCCGACTGCGAAGCGCCAACGACCTGGTGGCCGTCTGAACCGTTGTCACGGCCATTGCTGTGCCCAGCTCAAGCGCCAGGTTTCGCGCTGGCCTCTCGGGGTAGCGCGACAACATGGGTACTACAGACAAGGTCAAAGACAAGTTGCAAGAGCTCGAAGGACGCGCCAAGCAGGTGGCGGGAGCCGTGAAGGGTGACACCTCCACCGAGGGCGAGGGTCGCATGGAAGAAACCAAGGGCGACCTGAAGCAAGCCGGCGAGGAAGTGAAGGACGCCGTTCGCCGGTCATGACGGCAGGAGCCGTCATCGGCTGAAAACTGAACCGCAGTGAGAGGGCCGGCCCTATGGGGCCGGCCCTCTCGGCGTCCGGTTGCCCCTCCACCTTTGTTCCCGGTCTGTTTTGGAGCTCGTCGCCCTGGGGAAATCTCCGTGTAGGACGTCGCGGGAAGGGAGGACAGGCCGTGGAATTCACATTCCTGATGCTCTTCGGACTCCTGATGGCGACGTCGATTCTGAGCCTGGCAGCCGGCATCGAGCACAAATGGCGGAAGAGCCCTCCCAGGTCGCACCCCCTATTGCACGACCGGCAGACCCTGCGGGGAGAGGCACTGTTCGCCACGGGAGTCGACTCCTCGACCGTCGTGTTCGACTGCTTGGTGGCTCCGCATCTCGAGACGTTCGGCGATGCCGTCTTCCGCCCGCTTCCCGTACGTGCCCATCACCGCCCCTCCCAAGCGCAGCCGCTCCTGTCGGCCGTCGTCCGTTCGTGGGCAGACGGCGGCCACCGGGTCTTCATCGAGCTGCCGTCGCCGGACGGTCCGCTCACCGCCAAGCTCTCCTGCGGCGAAGAGGCGGTCGTCGTGGACATCGACAACGACGCCGAGCTGTGGCGGGCGCTCACGACGGTGGGCTGACCCCGAGGGCTGAGACGCGACGCCTCTCGGTCAGGAGAGGCGTTCAGCCAGAAAGGCGAGGGCGGCTGGATAGCGGTACTCGATGCGGCCGTGGCCGCCGTCGAACAGCTCGAAACGGACGTCACGCACCCCCACCTCACGCATGGCATCAGCCACGGCGAGTGCGCCGATCTCGAGGTACCACTCGTCGCTCTTCCCCCCGTCCAGCCAGATGGCGCGCAGCCCGCACAGGGCCTGGCTGTGGTCGGGCACCATTCGCACCGGATCCCAGGCCAACCATCTGGCCCACACCTCTTGGCGCAGCCGCCCGTCGACGGGGTCGAAGGGCAGCACCGGTGTCCCCTCGGGCTCAGCCGAGAAGCAGGCGGAGACGCCCAACATCATGAGCAGCGTGTCGTCGCCAGGCTTGGTGAACGCCACCCGCTGGGTGAAGTCGTCCCACCAGGCGTCGATGGACCCGTCGTAGTCCCGCAGCAGTCGCACCGCCTTGGCGAACTCGGGGATGTAGCAGTACTCGTACAGGGCGTCCCCGGCGTGGCTGGCGAGACCCCCGAAGAGATCGGGTCGCAGCATGGGGGTGATCATGGCGCCGAAACCCCCGCTCGACTTCCCCGACACTCCGCGATGCGCCGGATCGTCCATGGTCCGGTAGCGCTCGTCGACGAAGGGAACGACCTCTTCGCAGAGATAGGTGTGGTAGCGGCCAGTGCCGGGCGAATCCACGAATTGCGACCCCCCGTAGGCGGTCCAGGCGTCCACGAACACCACCAGGCACGGCGGTGCCGCACCCTTGGCGAAGAGCTCGTCGGCGGCCTCCACGAAGGTGAGACGGAAGGCGCTCCGGTTGTCCCACATCGACAGGTGCCCGGTGTAGCCCTGCAGCACGTACACCGACGGGTAGCGGCGCTGGGCCTCTTCGTCATAGCCGGGCGGCACGTACACCCGCAGTGGACGCTCGTGCGGATCGCCGAGCGAATTCTGCTTCAGCACGGCCGAGTCCACCACGTGGTGCTCCACCCGGCCTGCCAATTCCTTCTCCCAGGGAAGCGGCACGAGCGAACCGTAGCCCGAGCGGATCCGGCCCTCGCTCCCGGGCGCTGCCGCGCCCGGCGGCTTCAGCGCCTCTCGGAAGGCGCCGGCTCTACATCCCCGCCGGGCGGCTCGGCGAGCGACAACGGCACCCGCGCCACCACGACGTCGGGGCGGCCGCGCAACGCCGCGCTCAAGACCACGTCCACCTGGTTGTGCAGGATCCGGTGACGGAGTCGCCCCGGCATCACGACCGGGATGAGCACCACCACCGGTTGGGTGTGCAGGCACAACTCATCGATGAATTCGACGATGGGTCCCACCACCGAGGCGAATTCGGTGCGCAGCACCCGCAGCGGTACGCCGGGGTCCCACCGTCTCCAGTCGTCCTCCAGCCTGGCGATGCGCTCGTCGGCGCCGGCGTCCTCCAGCACCACCGACACGGCGTACACCTGCGTTCCGAGCGACAGGGCCTCGGCGACGGCACGCGCCGTCAACCGGGAGACGCCCGTGACCGGCACGACCACGGTGGAAGAGCCGGCGTGCGGCTTGGGCGGGATCTGCCCCAACCCGAGCTCTTTCCCCACCCGTTCGTAATAGACGTGGATGCGCATGAAGAGGACGATGAACATGGGCACGGCCACCACCACCACCCAGGCGCCCTCCGAGAATTTGGTGAAGAGGAACACGCCGGCGGCCACACCCGTGACGACGGCACCGACGCCGTTCACCGCTGCCCTCGGGCGCCAATGCGCAGGACGCGTCCGCCACCAGTGCACGACCAGTCCTGACTGGGAGAAGGTGAACCCGGTGAACACCCCGATGGCAAACAGCGGGATCAGCGTGAGCGTGTTGCCGCCCACCGCCACCAGCAACGCTGCCGACATGATGGCCAGCGCCCAGATGCCGTTGGCGAACACCTGACGGTCGTCTCGCAGGGCGAACAGATGGGGGAGGTAATTGTCCCGGGCCAGCAGGCTGGCGAGGATGGGAAGCCCCCCGAACGACGTGTTGGCGGCCAAGGCCAGCACCACGGTGATCGTGAGCGAGACGAGGTAGTAGGCCCAGTGCCGGCCCACGGCGACGGCCATGATCTGGCTGAGGACGGTCTGTCCCGACCGCGGTCCGATGTGCCACCGGTCGGCGAGCACCGCCAAGCCGAGCAGCATGACCCCGAGGATCACCCCGAGGAGCAACTCGGTGCGCTTGGCGCGTCGCACCCGAGGCTGTTTGAAGAGCGGCACGCCGTTGGCGATGGCCTCGACACCGGTTAGGGCGCTGCAACCCGCCGAGAACGCCTTCAGCACGAGCAGCACACCCACCGCTTCCACCGCCCCGCTCGGCAGTAGAGATCGACCGGGTTGGTGCGCGTGCAGGGCCAACGGATGCACGAGGCCGACGACGATGATGGCGAGCAGCCCGACGATGAACACGAGAGTGGGCAGAAGAAACGCCCGGGCCGCCTCCCCCAGGCCGCGCAGGTTGAGCACCGTGACGACGGCCAGGATGCCGAGAGAAATGGGAACGGTGGCCGAACTCAGGCTCGGGTAAGCGGAGACGAGCGCTCCCACCCCGGCCGCAATCGACACCGCCACAGTGAGCGTGTAGTCCACGACCAGAGCGGCGGCCGCCACCAGGGCCGGCCGGTGGCCGAAGTTGTCGAGCGACACGGCGTAGGCGCCGCCGCCGCCCGGATAGGCGTCAATGACCTGGCGGTAGGAGAAGACGAGGATCGCCAGGAGCACGACGATGGCGACGGTGATGGGCAGGACGATGTGCAGCGCGCCCACTCCGGCGGCGCCCAGCACCACGATGATGGCCTCCGGTCCGTACGCCACTGAGGTGAGCGCGTCCAGCGACAGCGCCGAGAGCCCCTCGAACGGGGTGATCTGCTCCTTGGCGACCTCGCGCACCGCCAGCGGACGGCCCACCAGGAGGCGCCACACTCCTGCAGCCCGGCTTGTGATCGGGGTCTCCGACGGCACGTCGGCACTCTACGGTCGGTCCGACGATCCCTCCGAGTGCACAACCACTGTCGGCGTCCCTGGCAGCGCCCCCGGCAGGACTCGAACCTGCGACGCACGGTTTAGGAAACCGTCGCTCTCTCCTCTGAGCTACGGGGGCGGTGACAAACGGCGACGCTCCGGCCAACGCCACCGTTCGGATCGTCAGGCTACCTTTCTCTCCTCGTTCTGCCCGGGTCGGAGACGCCTCGCCGGCACAGCCGTATGCTGAGAGGTATCCCCAATTCTCAGGCCACCCGCGGTCCCACCGCCGTCATCGCAATGGCGGCATCCGCCGGCGGCGTCGAGGCACTGATGTCGGTTATCGGCAACCTGCCAGCCGACACCGAAGCGGCGGTGCTCGTCGTCCTCCACATCGCCCCGGTGGGTCCGAGCGTGCTGCCCGCCATCATCGGCCGCCACAGCCGGCTCCCCGCATCGCAGCCCGCCGACGGCGAGGAGATGCGCCCAGGCCATGTCTACGTGGCGCCACCCGACCATCACCTCATCCTCGAAGACGACCGCTTGCGGGTAGTGCGAGGCCCGCGAGAGAACGGGCACCGGCCTGCCGCCGACCCGCTGTTTCGCAGCGTGGCTTTCTGCTGCGGCACCCGCTGTGCAGGTGTGGTCCTGTCCGGGGCCTTGGACGACGGCACCTCCGGGCTGGCCGCAATCAAGGACGCCGGCGGGCTCACGGTGGTCCAGGACCCCGAGGAGGCAGCCTTCCCCGGGATGCCCCTC
>Ga0307479_10000602_pt1 | contig 32226 bp, 35 predicted proteins | sample atmos_gasesECM4C_FD_203743 | JGI IMG/M metagenome (GOLD analysis project Ga0307479, IMG submission 203743) | Hardwood forest soil microbial communities from Morgan-Monroe State Forest, Indiana, United States - atmos_gasesECM4C_515 | ecosystem: Environmental > Terrestrial > Soil > Temperate...
AGCCAGGAAATGCAACTGGCACCACAACTAGCACTGGCACATCCGAGCAGAATGAAACGCAAGTGGGGCGTGTCCAGTAAGCTCTTTCACGGTAAGATGTTGCAGTAGCATGGGGCCCGTAGCTCAGCGGTTAGAGCAGCGGACTCATAATCTCACCAGCGGGTACTGGGTATACAGTAGTTTCAATAACTTGAACCGAGGATGCCTGAGGATAAAGGTGTATTACTGGCGGATTTTGGAGGTTATGGGACCTGAATCGGGACCTGATATTGGGACCCAGGGGCCGAAGCTGCGGAATACTTGACGATCAACCTCCATCCTTGACAAACCCCCCTGGGGTATGAGACAATTCCGAAGTCGGCCTACCGTGGAATGCAGTAGGTGACTATAAAACGAGCGCCGGAACCCGAGGCCCTCTTGGGGGCTCAACTGACAGCAGGCGTCAGCTAATCCAAGGCAAGACGGGCACGCTCACTAAGAATTTCCGGCAACCCCTCTAGCAGCGCAGTTCCTTCCTAGGGTCAGGGACATCCGTCAAGGGGCACCAGTGTGCCTAGATAATTTGGATGTCCAATGGCCGCCAAGAAAGTCAACGTCAGTAGTGTCGCCAACGTCAGTAGTGTCGCCAGCATCACCCCAGATGAACCATTTCTGATTCCCAAAGACCTCGCCCAGCGTTTACACGTGAAGGTGTCTACGATCTGGGAGTGGACACGCCGTAGAAGCAAGAATCCCATCCCGCACTATCCCGTCAACCGCAAGGTCGTGTACTTCCGGTGGAGTGAAGTGTGTGCGTGGCTTGCGGCGAAGAGGGTGGCGGCATGACCCCCCGGCGCAGCACACCCACTTCACCCACTAGCCCTTCGGTATTTATGGCAGGAAGAGCGAAGGAAATCGCAGAAGTCTCTCGCCGACAAGCTTCGTGACGAATGGGCAGGGCTTTCCGGGGGGGGCGTAAAACCTCGCCCTTCAGGGCGGGGATAAGTACCCCGCTAAACCCGCATCGAAGTATTCGGAGGCCACTATGGAAGGTTGCGGCGAGAGGATAACAGACTCCACGGTTTACACGTCAGAAGGCAAAGAGAAGCCGAGACACGGCGCTGTGATCTTTTGTGGCCGACCCCATCCGAGCGACAATTTTCCTGAATGGGTGTTTTTCTGCAAGTCTTGCGCTGTCGAGTCTGGTCTCCGCTGGTAAATCGAGGCAAAGTTCTCTCCATCGATCTCTAGCCAATCTTTTTTGCCTGCACAAATTCTCTGACCTCTTGAAGTATCTCTCCGGCTCTGGCAACTGCGGATTTCACCTCCTCTTTGCTACTGGCGCTTTCAGCGCTGTATATGATTGCGGTCATGATTGCTAACAGGTCCGTTCGATCCATGTTGGTCTCCTTAATCACATCAAGGCAGCAGCATCGAAAGTCAGCTACTTCGAGACAGGTTGGTTCTTTTGTTTCCGATTCAGGAAGGCCCCGATTGCCTGCACAACCTTGGCATCGTCTTTCGAAATCTCCGAGATTCGACGAAATTTACCAGAAGAAATCCATCTGGCGACCGGGCTAGGCCGTGAAAACAGCGGTCAAGCAACTCTCTGCTTGCCTCTTCCTTAGCCCTTTCGGCACACCGGATTGTAGTCTCTGTTCGCACGAAGGTCACGGGGTTATCCTCTATGCGAGGCAGAAAGTGACAAACGAAGAACCGACGAAATGGAAGCGGTTTGAACAGAAGGCATTTGAGATTCAGAAGTCAATCTCGCCAGCAAATGCCGATGTCAAATTCAACGATTCGATCCCTGGAGTCGATTCAAAGACAGATCGGCAAATCGACATTAGTATCCGAACGAACGTTGGGTCCTATTCGATCCTCATTGTTGCCGAATGCAAGGATTACAAGACTCCCGTCGATGTCGCCGCTGTTGGAGCATTCATCAGTGTGATGAGAGATGTTAGAGCCAACAAGGGCGTGATGATTTCCGCCAAGGGATTCACTGACGCAGCAAAAACTTTGGCTGGACATCACGACGTTGATCTTCTTCAGTTGATCGACACTGAAAGCGTGGAATGGGGAGCCGACGTGTCAGTGCCGTGCCTTTTGGAGAGAATGTACATTGGTGCCTACAGCATTACGTTCCGTGATTTTATGGAAATACCGATAGAGCCCAGGAAGCAAATGGCTCTTGAGCTGGCAACAGAGAGCGGGGAGAAACTTGGAACGATTCAAAGTGCTCTGGATCGAAAATGGGAAAGTAAGGAAATCCCGTATTCACCTGGCACGCACAAGATTGTGATCGGAACGAACCTTCACAACGAATTCAACGGCGTCAAACAGACCATGGGTGTCGAGGCGCATGTCGTAGTGAAACGGGCGTACTATTTCGGCCCCATTCCTATTCACTTTGAGGGGTTTCTCAACATGAAAAACGGCGGAATAATCACCCGGCAGCTTCAGACAGGAATGATTTCTCCCTATGAGATCGAAACGGGAAAGGTTTCTACTTGGAAGCAGATCAGCGATCCATGCAAACTGTCTCCCCCGCCAGTTTTCAGCGTGGGTTATTCCGACGTTTACAGCAAGCGGGGTGAGGGAGCGGATTCCACCTGGCCAAAGAAAGAGCCCTAGTCATTGAGTGATCATCGGAACACCTCAATTTTACGATCCGTCTATTTCGCCTTCTGCCAACGAAGCTTCTGCGCTATCGAAATTTTTCGCCGGGTCGCTGCGGACATTTTGTGACCTGGGGGGCGTCCTGGGCGGCGGACACGTCGAAGTCCTTTCCGCACTCTTCCGTCAAGCGCACCAAGTGCTGTTGTAATTGCTTCGAGCTCCCGGTCGACGGCTTCTCTTTTTGCTGTCAGTCTTGTCGCTTCTCGCTTCAACAGTCTTGCTAGCTTCACAGTTTCCTCCTGCGCAGAGCTTAGCAGAATTCAAGATCGCCTGAAAATGCTCCGGGGCAGTGTAGGGGTGTTCCCTGTTCCCTCTGCCTAGTTCACCGGCGACCCGATTTAGGTCGGAGCGCTGCTATCAGGTTGTTCACTTCTCTTCAAAGCAATAGTAGACTTACCCGCAAACGATCTTACTTCAACCGATGGGCACTTTCGCCATCAATGGTGGATGAGGACGCATGCGCTTATTAAAGGTACGAATACAGGATTTTTGGTGCGTGGACGACTCGACCGAATTTCCTACCGCAGACGTGACTTGTCTTGTTGGTAAGAACGAATCTGGGAAGACGGCCCTCCTTAAGGCGTTGCACAAACTGAAGCCAGACTCAGCAAGCAAGGAGCAATTTGTCCCGTCGAGGGATTACCCCAAGCGGAAGTGGCGTCCTGAGGCTGCTCCTCCAACCAACCCGCCTGCTGTTTCAACGACGTGGCAACTGGATCCCGCAGATATTGCAGAATTGGAGAAGAAGTTTGGGTCTGGCGTTATTGCTGATCGGACGTTTACCCTTACCAAGGGCTACGACAACAACCTATCGTATGCAATTAAATCGGACGAGGGGGCTGCTTTCAAGCAAATTATTAGCGACCTCAAACTGTCGGAAGAGGAAAAGACTGTCCACGGTGGATTTGACCTCAAATCCATCCAAAGAGCAGTCGCAGAAGCCAAAGAGGTCGGCGCTTCACAGCAAAAGCTACTCGAAACGTTTAAGCAACGGTTTCCCGAAGGTGTGGACAGAGCGGTAGTTCAAGCTGTCGACGAGCGGGTCCCCATATTCTTGTATTTCGACAACTACTTGACGCTGCCCGGCACCGTTTCAGTTGACGATATCGTAAGACGCCAACAACAGAATCAGCTGAATGGTCGTGATCGGGTCTTTTTAGCTTTGCTCGCCCTCGCCGGAACCAATGTGGATAAGGTCCACAGCTCAGGGACATTTGAAGAGTTCAATTCGAAGTTGCGAGCCGTTTCTAATCAAATCACGGACCAGATTTTCAAATACTGGACACAAAACAAACATCTGGATGTTGATATTCGGCTCGATCACGCTCGCCCCGCTGATCCACCCCCCTTCAACTCCGGTTGGATATTCCGTACACGTATTGATAACCGCCGTCATCGAGCCGATACAAATTTTGACGAACGCAGCAGCGGTTTCGTTTGGTTCTTTTCGTTTCTGATTTGGTTTAACCAACTAAAGCAGACTTACGGCAAGAATTTAATCATTCTCTTGGACGAGCCAGGTTTGTCGCTGCACGCACGGGCTCAAGGCGACTTGTTGCGATACATCAGAGAACAACTCCGGCCCTACTATCAGGTCATCTATACAACCCATTCTCCGTTCATGATTGACGCCGACGATTTGTTGTCGGCACGCACCGTGGAAGATGTTGTAAAAAAGGAGAAAAAGAAGGACGGCGAAGAAGTTGAGCATTTGTTTGGAACGAAAGTGAGCACGGATGTTTTAAGCACCGACCCTGATACTGTGTCGCCGTTGCAACGAGCGCTCGATTATGAAATTACGCAGACCTTGTTCATCGGAAAACACACGCTCCTCGTCGAGGGGCCTTCTGACTTGCTTTATTTGAAGTGGTTTTCGGGTCAGTTGGAAAAGGCGAAAAAGCCGGGGCTGGACTATCGTTGGAACATTTGCTCGGTTAGGGGCATTGATCGAATTCCCGGCTTTGTGTCGCTGTTCCGTGGAAACAATTTGCATATTGCGGCAGTCGTGGACGCTCAACCCGGACACAGGGCGAAAATCGAAAACGCCAAAAAGGCTCTAGGGGACAAGCATCTGCTGACCCTCGACGCCTATGCCGGGCAAGGTGAGGCGGACATAGAAGATGTGTTGGGTCGGGAATTTTATGTGGCACTTGTCAACAAAACGTACGATCTTCGAGCTAAAGAGAGAGTAGCAGCAACAAAGCCAACAGGCGTGCCGGTCCCGGATCGTGTTGTCAAGGAAGTAGCGGATCATTTTGCTGTACTTGCGCCACGTTTTGAGGAATTTGACCACATGAAACCAGCGGAGCATCTCTTTCAAGGAGGCGACGAAGGCGCAAAACTACCTGGCTTCGAAGATGCGTTGGGACGAATGGAGAAACTGATCGGCGATCTGAATGCGCTCATGCCGTGATGGAGGCGAGCGTAAATGACGGAGTGGAAAAAGCCGTTCTCTATTGCCATTGGGTTGGGGAGAAGTTTAGTGGAGAGACCGAGAGAAAAAATCAAAAGGGCGCACGAGGAAGCGGTGGCCGATGAGCTACTCGAAAGTCTTGGAATCAAACCCGCAAATGGCGCTCACGGTAATCCAGACAAAAACGAGCCCGACCGACTTTATAAAATTGAGGAGAAGACTGTCGGCATAGAAGTGGTAACCGCCTACTACACAGAGGGGGAAGCAAAGATAGCACACGAGGTCGCCGAAAATCCGCTTGGGGAAAACGAATTCATGATGGGCGAGATAATAGGGGGGCCCGATGATGCGATTTGCGAGTCCATCAAAGTCAACTTAAAGGAGAAATGCACAAAGAAATATTCCGGTACCGACGAAACGTGGTTGTGCATCAACGTTGAAGCGGGTATTACGGAAATGGAAGTCATCGAAGAGTGTGTTGACAACCTTGAAGCACCACAAGGCCATCCCTTCGTCAAAATATTTGTAACTATGCGCAAATCAGACGCCGAGGGCGGCGGATTAGGAGTAATCGAAATCCCAGCTAAGTAAGCTTTAGCCGGGGCTCGGCGGCCTTTAAAATGCCAGCGAAGATAGAGTACTTGCTTTTCTGTGACGCTTCACCAGAACTGCTTAGGGCGATTCACACTACAGGCCCAATTTCCCTTTCAGCCAATCCGCCGATTTCTATCTCCCGTCCAACAGTAACGGGCGGCAGCTTTCTCGAAACGATGTTTAATTCGAATCAGGTGAATGCGATACTCGACGGCATTCGCAGGTGCGCCGCTCTTTCCTACAGCTACGACCCCACAGTGGCGGTGCAAGATGGCATAAAGGAAACGCTCATTCAGACGCACGTAGCGTTTCAGCTGGTGAAACCCACAAGGTGGTTCGCCAAGTACTGGTTCAGAACCGACGATGCGGGGCATATTGAGTTGATGGCGGAGGGACTCGGCCTAGTTCATCTCGACAATCCCCAGCCCTATATGTCGTATCAGCAACACCACACGATTTCACTGGAAGACGTTGAATCGGTGAAACGTATATTGCCTAGGCTGCTTTACGCTTTCTCTCCTGCAATCGGTTCCGGTTCATGGAGTCATCCATCCGGGCCAGTTCATCGAGCACTCGTCATGTATGCGCAAGGGTACCTCATGGACAAATTTGGTGAGTTGAGGCAATTCTTGTGGGCAATGGCCCTAGATTGCCTCTTCTCTTCGAAGTTGGACAACAGAAAGCGTGGCGCTCAGACCATAGATCAGCGACTACGAATGCTGCTGGGAGCGGAATTTGCACCTTACAAGGATGTGGTGGTTCCCGGACATCAGACAAGGCCGGACCACAAGCTATGGAGCGTTGCAAAGGATATCTTCACGCTACGAAATGCCATCGCCCACGGCCTAACGATACCGGATGCGTGGCTCACGCCTCCCGGTCGCCAACCTTACGAAGGCTACGCCTACCAGCTTGCTGAGTGCACGGAAATACTTCTACGTCGGACTCTTTTGCTGATTTTGAACGAGCAGCGGATGTTCGATATCTTCATAGACTCACGGAGGCTCGACAGATATTTTGGATGAGATAACCCGCTTGCGTTCCCCAATTTCTATTGAAGGAGTGCGGTTCATAATCAAATGCTCATCTCGGTAGAGCGCTTCTTGGTCATCACGCCGCCATCCCCGCATAAGATTCAAAGACGTGCTGATAGATCTGCTCGACCTTGGTTCCGTAAATCTGTGGGGTGTACGCTCTCGGCAGGCGATCCAAAATGGTCTCGACCGTCAAGCGTACCGCCGCTCTCGTCGCCTGTCGCTTCTTCCAATCCAATACGAGTTTTTCTTTCTTGAGCGTTTCGAGGAGTTCCCGAGCGACTTTCTTCACTTCGATCTCCTCGGCCTTGCTGAGCTTCATCTCAGGCTTCGTCAAAAGGTCGAAGATCACGAGCTCTTCCTCGGTCAACTGCTCGGCGATGCCCCGCTTCTCTTCCTCCGAGAGCCGCTTCGTAAATGCCATCAGTCGGTCGAACAACGTTTCGAGGTTCGACGCCCCAGAGTTGTATTCGTCAATCATCTTCTGGAACTCTTCCAAGAAATTCATTCTGGTGCGATTTATCCTGACCATCCGAACAAGCTTCTGAGCGATCTGGCCTCGAAGCTTCTGGACCTCGATGGGCTTTCTACCTCGTTCAAACTTCGCCTTCAACGCCTCGAAATCGATCTTGCTTAGATCAATGTACTGTTGCGCCGTGGCCGAAGGTCGAATAACGTAACCCTCTGTCGAAACAGACCTGTCCAGAAGCTCCTCCACGTCCTCCATAACCTCTGCGATGTCAGCCGGGGGGATCTCGGAGCGAATCTTTTCAGCGATAACGGCGATCACTTTGCGTATTGGTCCGAACTCATTGGCGGCAGGATCAGGCAACAAGGATTTAAAGAGCTTCTCAACATGGCCTGCCGACTCCATAAATCTGCGCCGGGTTTTATCGTCGATAACAAATGTCGCCACGGCGTCGTCCTTCAGTTTCTCCCGTTCAAATCCCGATGCTGCCCTGATCGCATCCAGGTCAACTCCTCGCTCTCGGCAGAACGCCGTCGTCTCTCGGAGAGCTTCACGCAGCAGCTTGATCAGTTCCAGTTTGTCCTTAATGGGCAGTTCACCCGGCTTCGTGCCGCCTCGTGTGGTGCCGTAGATCGCCAGAGCTTTTTGAAGGTTGCGGAAAATCCCGACGTAATCGACAATCAGCCCGTTTTGCTTGTCCTTCCAGACTCGATTCGCCCGAGCGATGGTCTGCATCAAGGTATGGTTCTTCATCGGCTTGTCGAGGTAGATGGTGGAGCAGGAAGGTACGTCGAAACCTGTGATCCACATCGCACAAACGAACACGATTCGCAGTGGATCGTCCGATTTCTTGAACTTCTTTTCGAGGTCTTCCTTCACCATCCGCTTCCGGTGCGTTGCGATATCCAGACCTTTCTTCTTGAATTCCTCGATTTCGTTCTGGGATGGCGAGACCACAACAGCCATATCGGTCTCTGTGAAGAAACGCAATTGACTTTCAAGGTCTGGTTTGTCCGCTGGGTCAGCAGCATTTAATTCCGTCTGCAAACGGGCAATTGCCGTTTTCCAGTGCCGCTGGACCTTGTCGAACATTCTGACCGTTGTGGCCTTATCAATAGAGATGACCATCGCTTTGGCGAGCACGCCCCGGCCCACGAAGTGAGCAACGATATCTTCCGCAATTCGCTCCAGCCGATCTTCCCGAGTGATCAACTGATATTCCTGGGCGAAATCACGCTCCAATTTTTGTTGTTGATCCTCGTCTAGTTCAGCTGACTCGATGATCTCCGCCATGTCCTCAGTCAGATTCGGGTTGGTGAGTTGAAGCTCGGGGATGCGGTTTTCGTAGTACAGAGGGACCGTGTTGCCGTCATCGATGGACTGCTTGAAGTTGTAAATCGAAATGTAATCGCCAAAGACCTGCTTCGTCCGCTCTTCCCCGGCCATCAACGGTGTCCCGGTGAAGCCGATGAAGGCTGCCTTTGGCAGCGCATTCCTCATGTTTAGGGCGAACACGTCATACTGACTGCGGTGCGCCTCGTCGGTGATCACAATGATGTCCGACCTGTTTGACAGTTTTGGATATGTCTCGCCCTCTTCCGTACGGAACTTCTGGATCAAAGTGAAAAGGTAGCGGTGGTCCTCCGAGTTCAGGAGGGTTTTGAGATGCTCGGCGCTCTGCGCCCGGACGCTCTTCTGATCTTCGAGGATGGCTCCTGTTGAAGCGAAATTACGATAGATTTGACCGTCGAGATCGTCTCGATCTGTGACGATTACGAAGGTCCAGTTGCCGGGGAGCTTTCGTAAGACCTTCTGCGAGAAAAAGACCATCGAAAGGCTTTTGCCGGAACCCTGCGTGTGCCAAAACACGCCAAGCTTGCCTTGGTTTTCCTTGATCTGCTCCGTGGCCTCAATCGCCCGGTTCACGCCGAGGAACTGATGGTTCTTTGCAATCAGCTTTGCAGTTTCACCTTCGGCCTCGCTGTACAAGATAAAGTTCTCGACCAGATCAAGCAGGCGGGATGGCTCGCAGACGCCTCGAATCACCGTGTCTAAGCTGACGAGTCCCTCTTCGCCTTCGTCGTTGATTTTCTTCCATTCGGAGAAATGCTCCCAGCCAGCGGTGACGCTGCCGATTTTGCTCTTGGAGCCGTTCGAGAGAATGATGACGGCGTTGTGCCAGAAGATTTGCGGGATCGTTGTCCGGTAGTCAGAAAGGTTGTGCTTGAAGGCGTTTTCAAGCGATCTGTGGGAAGCCTTGAGTTCGATGAAAACCAGCGGCAGGCCGTTCACGAAACCTACGAGGTCTGCCCGTTTCCTGCCGTAATCACCCGAAATCCACAACTGTGAAGCGATGAAGAAGTCATTGTTCGTCGGCTCGTCCCAGTCCACGACACGGACGACTTCGACACTTTCTTGGTCATCATCCCGGCGGATTGGCAGTTTCACGCCATCTCTTAAGAGCTTGTAAATCTCTTGATTGGCTCGGACGGGGCTGAGAACGGTTCGATCTTTGTTGAGTTCTTCAACTGCCATATCAAGGGCCAGGGGAGTAATACCGGGATTCAGCTTCAGAAGGGCAGCCCGAAGTCGCCGCTCCAGAACGACCTGCTCTGAGGTTTCTCGTCCCAATGAAGAGTTGGGTCCAAAGGTTTCCTGGTAACAATCAGCAGCTTCCCATCCGAGTTCCTCAAACAGCCCTATTGTGTTGGCTTCGAGCGTGCCTTCGGAATCAGGACCGAGGTAGGTCATGAGATTTGGTTCAGAGTTTCGGTCTTAACGTCTTCTATGCTGACCTCGCCTGAGATCAACTTGGGGAGTAATAGATCACGGGTGCGGCGAAGTATGCGGTTTCGACGCAATAGATTCTTAATCTGTTCAAATGTTGGCGAAACAACCTCGTGAAAGTGTTGAACGAGTGCCTCATCCGGCTTCAATAGGTTCAAATTCTCAAATTTTGTTTTGTTCAAGTTGACCATAGTAGCGCCGTTGGCCCCGTACTGATTGATCGTTTCTTTAAGGTCTACCAACCGAAAGTAAAGAAACTCCCGATCCGAGGGCGACGAGGGTATCAAGCTATTGATCTGCTGATTGGTTTGAGATGGCTCAGTTGTGATCGTCACGATTCCGGCCGTACCAATACAGCTGACGCACAAACTATTTGGCCGTATTGTTTTCATAGGTTGGGACTGCTGACCCAAGAGCGAAAGCTTCTCATTCGTGTCAAGGATGAACAGCGTGCCGTGCATGTCTGGAAGTTTGATAAACGGCATACCCGAACCGTACAATTCTGGTTTTTCCTTTGATGGTGTCTTGCCCGTAATGACAGCACCAAATTCCGCTATCTTGGAAACTGTCCACCCTTCTGGGATTCGGCCCATCTCCGACTCCACCATTCTGACCTTTTCGTGACCGGGGAAACGGAAGTTCACGAACCACTCCCGGTAAATGATCTGCGCCATTTCTTCCAGAATCTTGATCCGGCGAGTGTTGTTTTCGATCAGGTCGTCGTAGGCCGACAGGATTTCCCCTGTACGCCGCTGAGTTGTAAGTGGCGGTAGGTCAGGAAGCTCCATTGTCCGCACGTCTTCCATGTTTAGATGTGCTACGGTCGCACCGTTTGTCTTGGCTTGAATGAGTCCTTGCACGTGCGGTCCGTTCAAGAAATAGTTAAGAAACGAAGGATCGACTTTTGAGCGGTCGGGACGAATCAGCAAAGTGCGTTGGCCCAGACATGGTTGAAGCCGTGGGGGGATTATGGCGACATTTCCAACGGGTGCTTCTCGTGCCATGATGAGGTCACCCGGTTGAGGTACTGCCCGGCGAGTCCAAAGGCGGTACGTCTCCTCGGACACTCGGTTTACGCCATCGAGAAGGAAATACCCACATCCGATATTGGGTGTGCGAATCGAAGGATAGCCCGTGTCCTGAGTTGGTGCAGTTTTGTGCTCGCAATCAACAATGAGTTCGCAAAGTTCTTGGAGTTTCATCGGTACTTAGCTTTCGTATTGGCTCGTTTGAGGCTTTGAAACTGTTTCGGCCACGACATTGGTGGCGATAAGCAGATGTTGTCCGTGCGCACGAATGCACAAATGTCCGGCATGCACTGCTTAGAGCAGATCTCGGGATTAGTATGCCGACACCCGTACGTCTGTTTCTCGGTGTCGAGATGATGCAGCGGAGCATGAAAGGCCTTAGCGTTATTCATTTGTCAGGCTTCCAGAATCTCCGACAGATTGGTAGCGATCTTCTGTTCGAGGTCACGAGCCTGCGCATTGAGTGCTTCAAGTTCCTCATCCAACGATTCCAGCCGCTCCTTGAAGTCTTCATCACTTAGGGATTTCCCCGGTGCTACGCCGACGTACCGTCCGGGATTGAGCGACCAAGCCTGTTGCTCAATTTCTTCAAGTGTGGAAACTCTGCAAAGGCCGAGCACGTCCGCATACTCGCCCTTTGGGAAGCTCTTCTTCATCAACTCACGAGTTCCTGCTTCATCATCCGGCTTCTCGCCTCGGTACAGTCGGACGATGTTGGAGATGAACTCGATCTGCTGAGTCGTAAACTCCCGGTGCGCACGGTCGATCTGTGTGAAGATGGGCCGTACATCGATAAACAGCACCTTCTTCTTGCGGTCAGTCTTCATTTTGCCTTTGTCGAAGAACCAAAGGGTGCAGGGCAGTGTGACCGTGTAGAAAAAGTTCGGCCCAACCGAGACCATTATGTCGACAGCACCGGATTTCAGAAGCCCACGGCGAATGTCTAATTCCGAGCCTCTGGCATCTCCTGCCGAGTTCGCCATCACGAAGCCCGCCCGGCCAGTCCCAGTCAGTGCACTATAGAAAACCTGAATCCAGAGGTAATTGGCGTTGTCCGCTTTCGGTAACTCGAACGGATACCGAGGATCGTTCTTGATGCGCTCCTTGTCCACCTTGTCCACATTGAAAGGTGGATTCGCCATCACGAAATCGAATTTCCCGACGCTCTTGTGTGGGTCTTCGTAATAGGTGTTGGCCTGCCGGATGTCGCCGGACAAGCCATGAACGGCCAAGTTCATTTTGCAAAGGCGAATCGTCTCGGCGACCTTCTCCTGGCCATAGATCGAGATTTCGTGAACGCTCTTCTTGTGGTGCTCAACGAAGGCGGCTGATTGTACAAACATGCCGCCAGAACCGCAGGCGGGATCAAGGATGCGTCCGTGGTACGGTTCGATGATCTCCACGATGAGCTTGACGATGCTCGTTGGCGTGAAGAACTCGCCACCCTTTTGGCCCTCGGCCATTGCAAACTTGCCCAGGAAATATTCATAAATCTTCCCGAAAGCATCTCCTTCGGTGATGGGTATCGCCGAAAAATTCTTGAGCAGCGATACCAGCAAGCCTTTTTCTAGGGCGTTGTAGGTTTTGGGAAGAACATCCTTGAGGTCTTCGTTTTCTGCTTCGATGGCCTTCATGGCCTCATTGATGGATTTCCCGATGTCGGCTCCTTCCGGGAGGTCAAGCAAGCTGGCGAAACGGGCTTTTTCCGGTATGTACAGCACACCCTGTGCCTGATAATCCGTCTTCCCGATTTTCCGGCGGCCACTCCCCGTCGCCGCAAGCGTCTTTTCCGCCTCCGTGAACTTCTGGTCCGCATAGCGCAAAAAGATCAGCCCCAGGACAGGGACCGAATACTCCGACGATTTGAGCTTGGAATTGGCCCTGAGCTCATCGGCGGCTTCCCAAAGGCGCTTTTCGACTTCTGTGTGGTTCGCTGGCATGGTCCACTTTCTAGGAGTAAATTGATTAGACTTGCATGAGTTTATTTCGCCTGCGGGGCTTTCTGCAAGGATCTGACGATCAGAATTGCCCAATCTGTGATTAAACACCCGAAGGAGCGAGAACCAAATGCCCGAGCTGTCGCAGAGAACCCTCGAAAAAGTCATTCTGGCTGTCGGTGAAATGCTGCCCGACCATGCGGACACCTTTCCGTTAATGGCGGACTTCTGGCGTACAAAGCTTTTTTTGGAACCAGAAAGAGCAGGACACTCGGGAGCAGCAAAAACTGGAAGATTTGGGCTATCGAGTGATCGTGATCAGGTACGACAAGCCGCTGCAGGACCAAATCAAGGTTCATGCGGATGTTTTTGGTCGTGGGCTGGCCCTGAATATTCCCTCGTATCGCATTGATAACTCGGATGATTCTATCAGCTGCAGCCTCAAACAGCCGGGTATATAGTCGACAACAACAGAGGAAAGGAGTGGATTTACATTTGCGATGGCTATAACGCTAAAGCGCCAACTCAACGAGGCCGAGAAAAACCTAATCTTGGAGAGGCACGGCCGAATCTGTTTTGCAACAGGGCATCCCATATCCGAAAACGACGTGCCGCAGTTCGATCACGTGCGAGCCTTTGTCCACGGCGGCCCAAGTGAACTTGAGAACATTGCGCCCATGTGTGAAATACATAACAAGCAGAAGGGTGCGCTTCCATTGGAAGATTTTAGAGTTAGCCTACGGTTGAGAGAGTTCTTTAAAGAGGGGGATGCGCTGACCTTAAGGAACCTCTTAGCCTATCTCTTAAAGACCAAGGATCTAAAGAGCTTCGGTCAGCCGGTTTCGGTGCGGCAAGTTGACGGCGAAGCAGTGATCGAGACCGGCACTGACAAATATACATTTACTCTGCACAAGTGCCCCACGACTGGGTGGCAATATTTCTATGCGACCCTTCCAGTCGAGATACTAAACAGCGATGATCAAGACGAAGAGAAAATAGGATTACAACCACGCTATCTGATTTATGAAAAGGCGTTCGGTCTGTATCGCCATTTTCAAACTCATCCGGTTTTACAGCCCTCAATCGGCCGAGTGAACAAGAATCACATAGTGTTATTCGATGGCCAGCATAAGATGGCTGCCTTGCTCTGGACTGGTCGGCGGGAGTTCGAATGCAAGATTTACATTGATCCAAACTTGCGCCTGCTGAATGACACAAACATCGCAGCCCATGACAATTTCTCACAGACTCGGTTTTTTACACCAATCATGGTGGCACGACTAGGAAGTGAATTTGGGGCTGACTTTGAGAAATACAAGAACATCGAGAACGGGGCTGTCAAGAGCGAGTCTGGCTTCATGAAATTCCTTGACCGAGCAGAAGATCAAGTGCTGACAAAAGCAGAGCGGAATAAGCGATTTAGAAACTACCTCTACAACTCAGTCCTTCAAAGCCAAGAGAACAAGCTGTCTTTATACGTTTCTAAGGGTAATCGCAGCACCGACGAAAAGCCTTTAACAATTGATGTCCTCACGAAGTCCGTTTTTTCTTGCTTTCTCTTCACCGATCCAGTTGATGAAAACATGGCCACTGACACTTATAAGCGGGATAAAGAAATCGAAAATGTCGTCAGCTTGATGAACATGATTAATGACCTTGCCCTCTGCTTTTGGAACCCTAAAGCAAGTGAGAACGACGAAACTCAACGCAGGTTGTTACGTCTATTTGGCTCGAAGTCCATGATGTCATGGTGCGAATTGCTCAGAGATGCGGTGTGTGCACGCCTTGAAATCTTTGCAGAGGAGGATAGGGCGAAACCCTTCTACAGAGATCTCTCTCCGTCCGAACTTGAAAAGATCAAGACTATTTTGGAGAAGGTAATAAACCATAAGATTTGGAAATCGCCCCCAGACAGCGAGGTAGATAGGGTGCTCTCGGATAACAAGAGCGCCGTAAAAGGGTGGCTGAAGAAGCAGGGGCTAGATGCAGCGTATTTGTTAGGAGTATCTCAATAGGCATTTGGCGGGCCGCACGAGACCTCGACCAATAACCGGCTGCTCTTCTTGTTATAACTCACCCGGCCCCGAGGAACGGCTCCCTGCTTCACCAATTGCCCCCACTGCTTCGCAGCGGTGTGGAGTTGCTGATGATTTCACCTGACAGTCCTATAGAAAAAACCCAAGACGACAAGCTCGGTCGCACTCCATTTGCAGCGGCTATCGCTAAGGCAATAATCGGGGCCACCCGCATCGAAAGTTTCGTCATCGGAATCAACGGGAAATGGGGATCTGGGAAGTCATCACTTCTTAATCTGTGTGTCGAAGCGATAAAAGGCCGTTCTGCTCAGTCGCAGAAGCAAGTAGACGTTCTTCGATTCAACCCGTGGAATTTTGCAGATCAGAACTACTTGGTTTTGCAGTTCTTTCGTCAGTTCACGGGTCATCTGCGAAAGCTTGAGGCGACGGGGATTGGCAAACTCAAGGATCTCGTTGACACCCTTGATGCCTACGCAACGGCACTGGGGCCGCCCGTCGAAGGTTTGCCCTATGTCAAATACGCTTGGTCTGGATTGCGGGCGAGCATAGGAATCGCTCGCAAAAAACTGGGATTGGGACAGGATTTGGAATCCCTTTCTGAATCTATTGCCACGCAGTTGGCGGCGCTCAAGCGCAAGACTGTGGTCATTATTGACGATATTGATCGGCTAACTTCTCTGGAGATTCGACAAGTCTTTCAACTCGTCAAAATTAGCGCTCGATTTCCCTATGTAATTTACCTCCTTGCTTTTGACCGAGCAGTTGTCGCCTCGGCGCTTGCAGATCTCAAAGTTGGTTCAGGCGATGAGTACCTCGAAAAAATTGTGCAAGTTTCCTTCGATCTTCCACCCGTTTCAGAGTCGGCACTAACGACAATGATTTATGACGGCATAACAGATCTGCTCAAACAGTATCCGCCAGCTCATTTTGACAACCACCGCTTTCAAAACGTTTTTCATTCCGGTTTTCGGGAAAGCTTCGAGTCACTTAGGGATGTCCGGCGTTTTCTGAACAGTCTTGAGTTCGGTCTCGGAATGATAGGCAATGAGGTCAATGGTGTAGATTTTATCGGACTTGAAGCGTTGCGTATATTCCACCCCTTGGTTTATGACACCGTGAGAAATAACAAGAAGCTGTTCGCAGGTTACATTGACGTGTTTACTCAAAATGCTGGTGGAGAGGCCTTTAAGAAAGAGCTTGACCGAACTCTTCGGGCGACCGGAGATTTTGAACAGGTAAAGGATCCCTTGCTCGAATTATTCCCAAAACTGGCGTATGCGTTCAACAACACGGTCTACACCGTGGAGAGTGAAAACGCTTGGGAAAAAGATCTCCGAATCTCCAGTTCTCGATATTTCGATTTGTATTTTCAGCTCCGCCTACCAAACGACGAAGTGTCAATGGCCGAGATCGGGCAGGTACTTGAAGCTGCCGGCGATCCATCTGTGCTCAAAGAAATGCTGGTCTCTTTTGTCGAATCGAAACGGATCGTGAATGCTATGGCGTCGGTACGGCACCGACTATCAGAAGTAAAGCCGGAACTTCTTCCCAACATGCTCGTTCCCCTCTTGGATGTTGGAGATATGGTCAAGCAGAGGGGGAGCCCTATATTTGGCGATATTCCCGAGTTTTGGCACGTTCGATGGGCCATCTTTGATGTTCTGGATGGTCTTCCTCCTGACACCCGCTTTCCCACTCTCATTGTGGCGCTCAAGAAATCTGTCGGCCTAGGGACAATGGTCAACGTGGTCGCCCTATTGGGGCAAATTAAGGAAGAAAAGCGTGACAAATATCCTGAGCTGACCGCCGAAATACTTGCAGACCTTAAAAAGATCGTTGCTCAAAGGATCCAAGACTGCTCAACCGGGGAGCCATTCGTCGGGGCGGAATCACTTCCGTCTATAATCTGGGCCTGGAAGAATTGGGGCGATCCAGCGAAGGCAAAGGATTACATCGAAGGCGTGTTAAAAGACCCGGTTAAAACCATAACGTTCCTTGATAAGTTCATTTATGAGATTCATAGTTCTGGCGGGACCGACAAGACAGTGAAAACCGACAATAGTCTTGCCTGCCAGGGTCTTTCGGATTTGACCGACTTAAGCCAACTTCAAAAGCTTCTCCAAAGCATGGACGCCGGGAAATTGTCACAGAATCAGCGAGACATTCGCCAGTTCGTCATGAAAGAGCTGGACAGTCTGGAAGCTAGTGGACTTACGCCCGAACAATTCGAAAACGAAAGGCGATTCGGACCTGAGGGCTAGACTGATCCTTTTGATTTGGCTCTGTTCGTTGCCTAGTTAACCCTATACGCCAGACAACTCGTCGAACACTCTGGCACCCGCCGCCGATCTTCCCCCCGAGCGTGGCAGGACGCCCAGCCAGGGAAAACCCCGAGGAGTTCGCCACTTCATCGAATCGAATTTTAAGAAATGACCTAGGCCCCGGCGAAACTGCTGCGGCCTTTTCATTTGGAAACGGCGATTCGAATGTCCGGACTTGTGTATAAACGGCGATTCGAGTTGCCGGTGTTGTTAGATTTCGGGCAACCGGCGGCTCCTCGAAAGAAAAATTGATACGGCGGCAGACCTACCTGTACCTACCTGTACCAAAAATTTGAAAAACCGAGCAACCATCTAATGCAGCAAAAGTATCATATGGGTGTAAGGAAAAAATTGGTGCTGGGCCAAAGGCTCGCCGCACCCGTACGCCGCTAACGTCACATGCTGGCTTGACTGAAAGCGTCAGGCGTCCTCGGACAGTGAGGCCGCCGCCCCGGTAAGACGATTCAGTGACTCCCTAACGAGCAGCAGGCTGCACGCTGCAAAACCTTCCTAGGGAAACATCGGAAGGCATCCAGGGGCGAGGATGCTCTTCCGTGCCACAAGAAAGTTTAACTGCATCACCTGTAGTCACTCCAGCTGCCTCGACGTCCGAGCTTCTAACCGTCGGCGACCTCGCCAAGAGACTTTGTGTCTCCCTCGGTGGATTCGCACTCGTCTCCGTCAAGATCACCCCGAGCATCTCCCTCACATTCGTTTCAACACTCAAGTTGTCCGATTCGAAGTTAACGCCATCAACCAATGCCTGGGGCACCACTCCGGCGGCGTGTCTGCAACCGTGGACGAGATTGCCGAGGTGCTGCTTGCCTCGTAGAAAATCGAAATACGTCCAGGCCGACCTCGCAGCCGCAGCTGCCGCAGAGAAGAAACCTGCGCCGGTACAGCCAGCACCAGAGCCTTGGCCTCGGTACTTGAACTTGAAGCAAGCCGCCAAGTATCTCGGGCAATCCTACTTTCCTGTTTACAGATGGCTTGTTCAGTGCGCCGAAGACGGCAAGCTACTGATAAACAAACAACACAAGAGATGGACCGTAGATCGGTTGGACCTTGACCGACTGTGGCGGGAGTGTGCGCAGACGGCAGCGTGAGCCGAGTATCACCCAGGCCGAGACGTAGAAGTACAAATTCAAGTGCATAGCGCATAGGAGAAATCAATGACTACAGCAACACAGAAGCCAGTGAGGCGTGTTCAGATCGGCACGGTAATGGTGGATTCCGGCATGGTGATGGTCGTCGACCCGTGCTACGTCCTCGCAGACAATTGGGGCGAGAAGCACGGATTAATAAAAGGGTTCGACCAATCCAAGACCAGTTACGAGCAAGCAATGGAGTCGTGTTACCACGGCACCGAGTCGTTTCGTGTTGTCAAGGAGAAGGACGAAAACGGGAAAATGGTCGTCGAGAGCATAGGGGTCTTCAACCCTCTTGATGAAATGACGCCCGAAAAACACCGCCAGATCGCTTACGGCACCGTTTGTACCACTGTCCAAGGCGATGGCACCTATCCGGTGTACGCAGTGTACGTTGGCGACTCGCTGATCGGTTTGGAAGTTCGTTTCGACGATTAGTCCTCCCCACAGCCGCCGCCGTCAGCGGTCGCAGGACGTAAATGACGGCACGGGAAGTAAGGAAGTAAGCGCCAGCCCGGCAAGCACGATCTAAGTCGGGCGGCGAGTAGTAAGGGGACTTAAATGTCTTTGACTGTAAAAGAATCAAGAAAGCAGTTCGAATCAGCAGTAAAGGAAGTGGTGAATGCTGGGGCAGCACAACTGTTCCAGAAGTACCCAGGACTTCAAACCCTTGAAATTGGCTGGGCAAAGCCTGAACCCTGGGAAGAGCCTAATGCCTTTGTTGCCCTCAACGGAATAGGAGCAATCGAAGACTACTTTGGGGGTACCTTCCGGGTCGGTGTTGAAGACTTACCCAAAAGAATCAACAACGTAGTTAACGAACAAATCGGCGATCTTGAAGACGAGATCGGAGTGAATGAGGATGACGAGGAATACAAGCAGCTAGCTGCTTCGTTCACGTTAGCAAAGTCAGCTTTGACTCTGGCTACGGAAGATTTCGCAAACGATCTCAAAACGTTTGTGAATGCTCTTCCCGATGCCGAACTAATCTTCCTCCATGATAACGGATATGAAGAAAAATACCGTCCTTCGATGGAATGTGTTCAGCTGGAGTTCAATCGAAACCAGTTTCTGAAAGCACAAACAGCTTAACCTTTTACCCCGCCTGGTGTGGTGGGCCTAACGGCATATAAGCACCAAACAATTCTGAAGGAGAAGATACATGAGCATGTTACGTCACTTAATTAAATACCCCCCGGTCTTGGATGATCGATTACTGGAACAAGCATTGCTAGCTCTAGCAAAAGATGCTCGTAAGTTGGGTGAGCCTTTTGGTGTATTTGAGAGCCGAATACGAAGAGAGATCGGTCGACCCTTGCATAAGGTCGGATGGGACAACAAAGACCTGACTGCATTGCAAAACAAAGCCAAGCAGATTTACTTATCTGTTCCAGCGGACCCAGCACAGGAAGAACGGTGGAAGCAAATGTATGCGGACGGCGTACGACGGAATGAAGAATTGCTGAGTCAACGTAGGGAGATTATACAGTTTGAAGGATGACGAAGATGATATCAAGACAACTTATGAGGAACACGGAGCCATGCGAGCACGGCATGAATACGGAACTTGAAATACAGGACGAACACGACGAGCACGAACGTCCTGAGCGTCCTGTAAGCTTGCTAGACGAACGATCAGATGACTCGTGGCGTGACGAAGAATCTCCGGTCATTCAGTTTGACGAAACTGACCCGCTAACTCGCCGACAAAGAGATTTCAGGACACTGCGAGGCGCCATTGATGGCGACGAGCCTTATATGCAGTGCCCATCAAATCCTGAAACCAATACGAAAGTATAAACGCAAAATCCCGACGTATCTTCGGGAGGCGTCATCGCCTTGTTTCATATTCTCGGACGACAGCGTGCGAACTTTCTTGCGAGCCACCTTTCCCAGACTTGGTGAACAGTGCTTGGTGGGCTGTAGTTCATTCGAGAAACGCACATGTCGCTGTATACCCTGCAAGGAGTTTCAAAAAGCGGCCATGTGGGCCGTCCTCCTCCGTCGTTATTACTTGGACGGCGAGTCCCTGACAACCTGCGCCCATGAGCTTTGCTCCAAGGCGGTCGGCTATTCGCTCTACGGGGTTACCTACGAGAGTGACGAAGCCGAAGTCGCCGCAAAGAAAAAGCGCCTCCAAAAGGAGTTGCAGTATCTCCGCCGGGCTGTCCTGGGGCTCCGAATGGACGGCAAGGCCGGTGGGCTTAAAAAGCGGGGTAGGCCACGCAAAATCAATCAGATAGGAAATAATGGGGGTAATCTAAACCTCTTTCGACAAGGGATAGTACCCCATGATGCCCAGGTGAGGCCTGGGGCTTTTTTCAGGTCTCATTATGTTTAACAAGAATTTGACCAGGGAGGCGAGTAATGCAGCATCCGATTGACAAACGACTTCAAGACTTGGCCTGCCCGGTGAGCCTCTTCGTGCCGATCACCGGCGGTCTCATTAGCCGAACCACACTGACCCAAGTCTTGAACAACGGGAAATCACTTGATCGAAATCTTGAGGACAAACTGATCGCCCTTCTTGATGAGATGAACGAATTGAAGAATGCATCACTCATCGTGCCTGACTGGTCCGACGCCAATGGTATTCGTGCGCAGCTGGCTGCTAGACGGTCAATCAACTTGGCGACGAAATATGATGAGAACGTCGTACGGGAACTTCTCGGAATTGAGGGATAAGCGATGGATGCACCACGCCAGCTAAGTGAAAGATGGAGTCGTGAGATTTTGTTTCGCTGCACGCCCAAAGAGTTGCTGGTGCTTACAGCTGTGTACGGAGTTGCGCAAGTGGCGAGACGTATGGGCTTCGAGAATATTGCGGAGTTCGTGAGCAAGAAGCTTGAAGATCAACAAAAGTAGGGCAAGTCAGTAGGGCAAATGTGAGTTGGTGTGAGTTTCAAGGGGCACGGTAAACCGTCAATCCCGAAAAGATTTAGGGGGATTGACTATGTCGTTTCAAGGAATCTTCACGACGAGTGAAGAGAAGAACGAGTATTACAACCGGATGCATCGGCAGGTCGATAACGCAAGCTTCTTGGATGCGGAACTAGCGGCGAAAATGCGAACGACGTTTCGTGAGCTTCGAAGGGTGAATCGGGAATGGGATGGTTTGCTCGACGAGCTAGCGCAAAGCGTGGCGAACGGATTGGCTCGACGGAAGGAACGCAAGGAAGAGGAACACCATGGCGCAGAATAAATTTCAACGACGTCGAGCCTGGCGACTCGACGGCGTGCCGAAAGGCGTTTAGCAAGCCGATAAGAAAGAGAGGTAACAGCCATGTAATCCATGCGCTGATTTCTAAAGTACGTTTAATAAACGTACGTGAGGACGGTTTCAATGTTTGGCACTATTTCATACTGGAACGCTCAGCGTTCCTTCGGGTTTTGCACACCGAGCAACCCCGGCCCCAACGACAAAGATATCTTTTTTCATCTGAGTCAGGTCTTCGCCACCGATAAACCTAAGGTTGCCGTTGGCGTAAAGATTCAATATACAGTACGCCCTCCACGAAAAACTGGTGGACGGCCGGAAGCGGGTGATATTCGAGTGGTCGGCGAGTTCACTGACGAGATACAGGCGTTCGTGAATGGGGTGACGCAATGATTACGAACCCTGTAGACCTCAGCGTGCCTGGCGCACTAGAAGACTTGAAGAGACGTTTGGGCTTAACAAGCAGCGTTGTCGATGACGCAATTGCGGAAGCGGCAGGTACTTCTAAGAATCCTCCGCCATCGCCCTCGATGCCAGCGATTAAATGTATCGATTGTGGCGAAGAGTTGACCAAGCATCAGCAGGTCAACGGCAGCTTTGTGTGCGGCACAGAAACTCCGGAGCCGACCAAGCAACCAGAAGCTCCGGTTAACAACGAACCTGGCACCGACGTTACAGCGGCTACACCGAACACCTTTGTGGACCCGTTGCCAGAAGCTCCTGCATTCCTGAAAGGACTGCGTCAATGGGTTCTGTGGAGACTTGAACCGGATAAGGAAGGCAGGCCAACCAAGGTTCCATATCAAGCGAACGGGTACCACGCAAAGTCGACAGACCCTGGCACATGGACTGATTACCGGACGGCGGTTACTGCGGCTATCGCAGCTGGCGGAATTAATAACACCCAGGGAATCGGGTTCGTGGTGAACGGCGATATCGTTGGCTTCGACCTCGATGGCTGCCGCAACCCACGGACAGGTGAGATTGCGCCATGGGCCGGGAAGATCATCGAAGCACTCAACTCTTACACGGAGATCACCCCATCACAGACTGGTATGCGTGTGTGGGTACGTGGCAATCTGCCGCCGGGCGATAAAGTTTTCAAGTTCAATCCGGCAGCTGGTTTCGGCGACAAGGTTCAGGTCGAAGTTTTCACCTCGGGGAAATATTTCACCGTAACAGGTGATTCGTACTGGACTGGAAATGTAGAAACCCGTGACCTCGCTGGAGTCTATCAGATGCTCCACGATATTCGTGCTGAGCACCCTGCTCCTAAGAAGGAGAAGGTGAGCACCGGCGAGAGCGATACATCCACGAGCACGAGCGCCAAGGGCGTTCCTGTTGAGCGTGAGCCGGGTGTATTCAGCAGGGATAAAAAGACGATCTTGATGAAGGGCACGATCAAGTCGGAAAAGCCTTTCGTTATCGAGTATGGCCGCAACTCTCTGCCATATGACAGCCAGAGCGAAGCAGATATGGCGTTGATGACCTGCTTAGCATTGGAACTCGGTGATGACACGGACGCAATCTGGGAAGCGTACACCGAGTCTTCTCTAGTTCGTGACAAATGGCTACAGCGAAAGGAGTGGTTCTGCGACAACACTATCGCCAAAGCGATTAAGACGGCCGAGAAGATGAAAGCAGAGGAAGCGGCGAAGTCAGCCTCGGCGGAATCGAAGAACGTTCCTGGCGTTCTTGAGCAGACGGATTGGGCTGCACTTGCAGGAGAAAACGAAGACCGTGGTCCGAAGTACGCAATGACATCGGAAGAATACGAAGCCGAGATGAATAAGGACTATCCAGTCTTTCCACTTCCGCCTCAGGGCGGCCCAACGTGGGATGATTCGATAATGTACGGACCTGTGGGTGAGATGGTCAAGAAGGCCGTGCAGTATAGCGAATCACACCCAGCTGGTGTTTATCTTGATTTGCTTGTTTCACTCGGAAATGCGTTCGGCCGAAATCCGTATTTTAACATCAATAGCACACCGCACCACACGAACGAATTTCTGGTTCGAGTAGGCTCGACTTCAAAAAGTCGCAAGGGCGGCGGTCGTGATATAGCCAACCATATTATGGGCTTGGTAGATTTTGAATGGTTGCACAAGCGCACAATGTCTGGGTTCGGCTCTGGTGAAGCAGTGATAAATGAAATAAGGGATGCATCACAGCAAAATGTTCGCAACCGCCAGAAAGGCGCAGGCGATTTCAAGCTCATCACAGTTCCCGGCGTCAATGATAAGCGTTTGTGTGTTCGTGCTGGCGAGATTGCCGGAACATTTGAAGTAGCTTCACGACCAGGCTCGCTCATCAGTGTCATTCTTCGTGATGGCTGGGATGGCAACCCTTTGATGAACGTGGTGAAGGGAAAGACTGATGGCCTTTCCAATTCCGTCAGCTGCAAAGAGCCGCATCTCTCCGTCAGTGCCGATTGCACCAAGGAAGAATTAATCGATAAGATGCCGGAAAACTCCGCAGAAAATGGCTTCGGCAATCGATTCCTTTATTGCTATGTCTACCGTACCAAGAAGTGTCCACACGGAGGACCGGAGCTTGTGTGGGCTGGCGAAATAACCCACCTCCAAGAAGTAATTCAGTTCGCCAAGACGCAACGTTGCGTCGGCCTTTGCAAGGCAGCTGAAAAGCTGTGGACACGCATGTACCAAGAAATAGAAGACGAAGCCGATATCCCGGGGCTGGCGGGGAAGATGGTAGCCAGGGGAGCGGCTCACGTTCGGCGCTTAGCCCTTATCTTTGCCGTGATCGACAAATCCCCGGTGATTGCGTCGAAGCACCTGAAAGCCGCTAAGCGCATTTGGGACTACTGCCTGGAGTCAGCACGATATATCTTCGGCGGGGTAACAAAGGACCAAGCGAAGATCGTACGCCACTTGGAGAAGGGCCCCATGGATGACCGCACGATCTGCGACGAGGTATTCCACCGTCACGTCCCGATAGCGTGGGTGAAATCCCAGGTTGCTGACCTCGTTGCCCAGGGCCGGGCGGTACGCAATGGCGAAACCATCACCAAGCGGTAAATCCCGGGTGTAAAACCCGGCAAAAATCTTGCGCTCGAAATGGGGGGTGTTTTCAAAAATGGGGCTTGATGCAGGCCTGGAAAATAGCCCAGTTGCGCCTGAAAAACCTGCGCTCAGGATGGGGGGTGTTTTGAGTTTTTGGCTGCGCTCAAAATGGGGGGGTCAGGTCAGTTTTGCGCTTTGCGCTAGCCGACTGTAACGCAAACATTTGTTGAAACAAAAGGTACTTACGTGTCAGAGATTTTAAAACACCCCCCATGTGGAGCGCAGGTTACTTTACTCGTTTCGAATTGCGTTATGCCACGAGCGCAAAGCGCAGAATTGGTTACCGAGAGGAGTCGTTCTGTGTGAGAACTTTTGATTACTGGGCCGGTCGTAATGGCCGTCGATTGGTAGGCGAGTCCTAGGTGAGAGAATTTCGAGCGGCCGGAAATCCGGAAATCGTGTAAATACCTAGTATGCCTAGGGGAACAAGAGGCGAAACAGATAGTCGGCAAACGACTTACCCGAAAGCGCTAGGGGTTGGGTACTAGGAATAGACGAAACCCCGCCAGAATGGCTGGGGAAGCCCGGCAATCGGCATTTAAATCGAGGTCTTAATCGGGGGTGCCGAAGTCAGCAAAATACCGGGCATCGGGGAAACCGCCGTTCAGTCGCTGGGTGTCGCTTGCTTGTCGCCGGGTAGCGTCGGCAGGTAAGCCGGAGGCCCCGAGCGGTGACCCGGGAATAAGCAACATTACTTTTCCCGCAGGCCCTAAAAACCGAAACCCGGCAGTCCCAAACAAAGGACTTACCGGGTCAGAAAGCATCAATACTCGGATTTTGAAGTCAGCTATAAAGCCTGGTTGAACGCCTTCGCCATGGCGGCCGAGGCGTCTGCATCGGATGGATTCACGTACGCCAGGGTGCTATCGAAGGATTTGTGTCCCAACGCCTGCCGGATAAGGAAGGCATTGGCCCCCTGGTTGACCATCATCATGGCTGCCGTGTGCTTCAAGACGTGGGGGTGCTGGAGGGTCTCGCCGAGCCCGGCTTTCCGAGCGATAGCCCGGAACAGCTTGAAGACGGTAACCCGGCTCATCTGAGTCGATTTCTGCGAGTTGAACACAAAGTTGTCGGCATCGGGCTGCCGGACGGCAAGCCAAGCTTTCAGAGCCGCCTTCTCGTCAAACAGGCTGTTGCCCTTCACCTTGAGCAACATCTGAGTGGAATCGAGCGAACCCTTCAACCGAGCGATGTGAATCTGCTCGTTGTTGAGGTTGACATCGGTGAGCCGTAAGTTGCAAATTTCTTGAGCCCGTGCGCCATGAGCCACAGCAAATAAAAACATGGCAAGCTCACGTGGTCCGTATTCTTTCGCAGCCTGCAGGAAACGTTCGAGTTGCTCGCTGCTCATGTAAGAGATTCGAGTCCGGACCTGCTTGGCTCTTTGCTTCGGCATCCTGACCACGTTCTTGAGAATCGATGGTGTCATGGTGGTCTCCTACTGACAACGATACGAAACTAATGTTGCATTGTCAAGCGCAAAGTTTGCACCCCTGCAAGTTTTGCAACCTGTCGTGCCAGACCTCGGTCGCTTCGAACAGCGTCGAGACCCTTAACCTCGAAAAATTTTGTCGACTTAAGATTTTCGAAAAAGTTTAAAACCAAAAAGTTTCCCGGTACCTTTTCCAATTTTGGTTTTGCCGTACGTATGGTCGCCCCAAGGGGGTCTTTCCTGTGAGCCTCGCTCGCCGTGGCATCCATCGATCTTGTTTTGATTTACACCTTTGCCATCGGGTCCTCTTTCTGGAATGGCGAGAGGCGGTGGGGGTTCAAGTTCAGCGGGTCCCTTCACAAGGTCCCCCGGATAACACAAGTAGGAGGATTAGATGAACAACATCATGTTTGGAGGATGGCCCGACACAAAGGCACTTCTCAAACTCGGCGAAGCTCCAGCACCGACACCAACATCAGCATCTCCGAAGGTCCGTGCCGCCATCACCGCTCTCCTGCACTTCCGACGTTGCATGCAGCAGCTAACGGAGAAAGAGCAGATGGAAGTCAGCAACTACGATTGGAGCCACGATGGCAACTAAGACCATCGAGATTTGTGGGTGGGTCATCAAGTCGAACGGCGGCCCCAATCCCGTCTGCGATAAAAAAGTTGGGCACCCACGAGCTTGCTCCAATGAGTTCTCCAGAGCTTACAACAAGGACGCCAAGAGAAAGCACGACGATAAGAAGCGCAAGCTCAAGGCCGCAAAAGAATCAGCACCGGCCTCGCTTGTGCAAGACGTCGGAGAGAACCAACCATTCACCGTGGCCCAATTCCACGAGCAGAACGTAGCCAAGCTCGAAAAGTCAAATCCTTCTTTGCTTGCCGAATATCGCCAGGCCCAAGAGATCGTTTTGGACAACATCCACTTCTTCGAGCACGGCCACGAAGTTCCGGAAACAGACATGGATTACGTTGGTCTGGCTGAGGGACTAGAAGACGCCGAGGCTTTCATTGCCGAGCAAGGCGGTGAAGTTGTGTGGGGCCCCTTTTGCTTCTCCGAAGACACGCAGGTTGAGCAAGAGATGAAGAATGGATTGGACGCCTGGCAACAGAGGTACTGGCTGTACGAGAAAGCGTTCGCCAAGATATGTGCCATTAACAAGCCGACCGAGGTCTACGCCAAGCTGGGTCTCGTAATAAGTATTCCTGACCAGAAGCTACGAGACTTCAAAGAGCGAGTCCGGCAGCGTCCCTACCACGACGATAAATTGGTTCTCGACGAGAGCCGTTGGCGCAGTGGATTAAGTTGGACTGATTATGCCGAACAACTCTGACATTACGACCACGGTAACAATAAGACGTCTCTTCAACGACGACAAGAAAAGACATGGATTTGGTGCAACCGACGATGGAAGTCTTGTGTATGTTCCGTCGATTCTAGTCCCACATCTTCGAGAAGGCGACGAAATCATAGGAGCACTTCAACCATCCACTGATTCTCGCTCAGCGTACGTTTTGCGGCACATTATCGAAATCAACCGCCGTAGTCGTCAAGTTACAAGAACTATAGATCGTTCAAACATCGTGCCAAGGCAACAAGGCGCAGGAGCTACAACATGAGTTACGAACTTTACGCTGAACTATTAAACGAAGTCCTACGCCGTCATCCCGAAGTCGTGGATTGTCAGGCCCACCGAGCCATCATCGCAGAGTTCGCAGACGACGGAGTCACGTTCGATGCGGACAGCTGGGAACGTGTTCTTCTCGATCTGATTCAGCGTGGGGCGATCTTGACAAGACCCACGGCCGACATGATTGCCGAAGAAAGGTATCAAAGGGAGAAGACCGCTCGTAAGATCGCATCCGACCTACGTGACGATATCCGTCGATTGAAGCGTTTGGCCATCGATGACCCTGAGGCCTACATCCATGAGATGCGTAGAAGAAGGCTCGCCGAGGAAAAGCTTAAGCGTGAAGCTTCGGCCGCTGCAAACAAAGCTCTAACGGATATGACGCCAGCCGAGCTTAGGGCCAAGATTCGTGCCGAAGACCTTGTGAAGCGTCCGTGGTTAAAAGACGCAGAAGTAAGGAAGTAAATCGCCTAACGGCGAAGGAGACCAAAGCAATATGAGTACTGAAACACAAGCAGCACGTTTCACCGAAGCAGAGAAGGTGATCTTCATGGCATGGCTGGTCGAGCACCCCAACGTTGTGAAGAGTAAGCAAAACGCCACGCTCTTCGGGAATTATCTACAAGCGAATAACCTGCGTTGCACCTTGGGCAACTTGAACAAGGCTTTCGGGGTTATTAGGGCGCAGCTCGAAATCGTTCGCACGCCTCAAGAAATCGAAGAAGCGAAGATACAGCAGATTCGAGAAATCATCTATGCCGACGTAGCCCAGCGTATCGCACCGGCCAAGATTGAGTGGACGCCTTTCAACGTCACGTTGCTCTCAAAATGGCTAATGGCCAACCGCTCCGGCAGAATGTCCGTTGCCTATGTCGAGGATTTTTTGAAAGCTGAGAAATTTAACGTCGAATGGCAAGTTGAACCGGCCGGGCTTGCCCAGGCTCGTAAAGCAGCCAAGCTAGGGTACGAAGACTCCAGGGGCGCACAAGCAGAGCTGTCGGCAAGCGGTCGTCGCAATTATGCTAACGATGATGAGAGGGCCAAAGAAATCGCCGCTAAGAAAAAAGAGTGGATGAACGACCTAGGAGCCCAACGTAGAGACGAAGAGAAACGCCAGGTGGAACAGATCATCTCCTCTTATGAGGCTACTTGCTTCAACCGCACCGACCGAGCACTGACGGAAATCATCCAAGGTTTGCTGCGTGCTTATGTGCAGAAGTTCGGAGCCGACAACATCCGAGGAGTCATAAGGGAATTGCCGGATAATCCGCAAGAGGCGCATTCCTGGCTTCGCAGAACTGTAGGCACCGGTTTCGTTGAGCCCGAGCCCCGCACATCACTTTCACTAGCACCAAAGTTGAGGTAACGATGGACGACACACTCTTGAAGGAAGCCGTCTTGTTCATCCTCGACGAGATTTCCGTCTCCCGTCAGTCGATTCCCAAGCTCAGGCAACTTCGCCGGGCAATCTCGTCAGAAGACAAGCCCGAAAAGCCAACTGCTCCAGTGGATACGCCATGATAGGCAACGAAGCCGTAGACCGTTTTATCCGGTCACTCGTGAAGAACAAACTTGCGCCTGCAAAGGCACCGGAGCCCGAGGAAGACGTTCGACCGGTGCGCAAGCCCCCGGCGGCGTCTAAGCCAGTTGTCCTACCCGTGGTAGACAAAGACGCCGAATTCCGCAAGAGATACGACGATGAGTTGGACGCAATTGTGGAGTTCGAACAATATCCACAATGGTTTGACGAATCGGACGTCGGCATAGCTAACGCTAAGCGGGTAATTGCGTGGATTCTCAAGCAGGGCTTGCACGTCTCCAAGCAAACGGTCAGGGAGGGAGTTGACGCCCTCAGGGACACGTTAACTCCACTGCGCCATCCGGAACCAGCCCCGAAGGCACCACCACCGATTCGTGTTCCCATAGCTGATACAAAACCCGCTATACAACCGGCCCCAGTGGCTCCGCCAGCAAAGCCTGAGCCCGTGGATGATTTGCCGCCCGTGCCGGACTATGTTTGGAGACGCATCGGCAAGAACCCCTTCATCACGCCGAAGAACGTGCGAGACATACCGTCCGCCGTCTTTAGCGAGCTTTATCATTCAGCGGTAGGCCCTGCATTCAAGGCGAGAGTCGACGCCATATTACGCAAAGCGCAAGGTCTACGATAAACAGTTTCCCCGGCAGACAGTCGGGGCAGAAGTATACGTGCGCTCGCACGAAACGGAGAACACATGAGTAAGAGTAAAAATCCACCCGCAGCCGGAGCCAATTATAAAGTTGAAAGTTCCGTTGCCTGGGTCAAGAAGGGCCATCACGATACTGGAACTGCACGCAACGAGGGCCTTGTCCACACCGGTTTCTTCCACGATGAAGACGGCTACGACACCGTGCCTGAATACACCGAAGAGATTTTAGGTACTGGCTTCGGTGGTGAAGGAGGCAGGACGCAGATCAAGGTGGAGGTCCCAGCGAGCAAGAAAAATGCTTACCAGGTTCCGAAATTTACCGCCGCACGTCCCGACTCGTCACCCGATTGGGAATTTTCAAATTCTACGTCGGGTCCTACACATCCGAAATCGAAACCAGAAACGGCAAAGCCTGGTTCTGCCCCCCGCCATCCAGATCACAAGCCCGTGACCTCACTCCCAGATGGAGGACCACGCCAATCACGTACGAAGGATGGAAAGCTAAAAGACTCCACTGACACTGCGGAAAGCATGGCGTGGGGGAAGAATTACGGTAACCGCAGCAAAGTTTCCGGCCCGACCATTCGTAAAAGATCGGATGTAGTGCCGCAAGATTCTTCGTTGACGCACGACAACAACAACCCGAAGAAGCGGACTGGTGCGTACGATGGCCAAGGGCGTGAATCTTTGAAAGACGCCAAAAAGCTAAAGAAGTAACCACAAAATCTTGACGAGGACGCAACAGGGCGGCTGTCATGGCCGCCATTTTTCTGGAGAACCAATGCTATCGCTAAAAGAAACAATCGGGCATTTGGAAATTGAAGAAGCTCTAATACTGCTCGCCGGTGTCTGCGAAGCTTTGATGCGCAGACGGGGATTACGAGGGGAATCCGGCCCAGCCGGTGTGCCATCAAATATCCCAGGCCCTCCAGGCAAAGATGCTGACCCTGCGGAAGTGGCAGAGCTTTTGAAGCCGGATTTAATAGCCGCAATAAAATCTGAGATACGGCCAGCCATCGTTGAAGAACTGAAGAGCAGCGGCGTAATTGATGCGGATGGAAAGGCGATTCTTATACCAGGCCCAGAAGGAAAGCCTTCCACGATTCCTGGCCCGATGGGGCCCGCAGGCCGTGATTCAACGGTTCCTGGCCCGAGGGGTGAAATAGGCCCCGCAGGCCGTGATTCAGTTGTCCCAGGCCCAAGGGGCGAGTCCGGCGTAACGCTCGAAGAGGTCAGCAATCTCATCCGAGAAATTATCGGAACTTCCGGTGATGAGATTCTCAAGAAGTTTACCGCCGTCAAGAGAGAGGTAGATGCTATCTCGAAAGATAAGCGGTACCACAGGGTTCACTCGGTTAGAGAGGAAGTCTGCAATCGTATCAGTCAGCATTTTTAAGGAGAAGCTATGCCAAACGAAGTGGCCTTAGAGCCCACAGAAACAAAGACGTGGAGTTATAAAGACTTCCTTCCAGACGAGGAACCGGTCGACCCCGCACTTGACAGTCGAATTGCCGTACTTGAGGGAGTGGCGCAAGGCGACCTTCATGTTGTTCAAAAAGTCGAGGCATTGCGCCAGGAAGTCGAAGCTCTGCGTACAGAAGTCGGCGTTCTACAATTTACGATAAATTCAATCGGCCCTGAGTGGATACGAGATTGGTTTAACCGCCACATTCGAGAACTGTGCGACCAAGCGTCAAGGGTTTTCGCAGAGAAGACGGCTGGCTTTACCCTTGAGGGTCAGGTCATCGCTGCTCTGAAAGAGCACATTACCACCTAAATTATGCATAGATCTTGCCTGATCTGGAGGTGGAAGCCGGAATTCCGACCTTGTCAATTTTTTCTCTCCAGTGTGTTCAGCGTCGTTTGATTTGTTTTGTTCTCTAAGTTGCTCCCTGTCGTTTGTATCTCGTTGATTCCTTTCACTCGTCTGTGCATAGAAAGCTATGCACAACTTACAAGCGTAAAGCGCTGGCCAGCACCGGCTGAAATTTTCCCTGACTCGAAACGATGTTACGTAAGCGATCCATCAAGCGCTGGAACAATCCGCGCTCCGGATACTGATCGCTATAGCTGATGCCCACTCGCCCGGCGTGTCGCCAGATCTTGGCTGCCACAAACAGAAAACGCAATCGCGCTGTCACCAACGTCGTGTGCTTCAGATCATCGGCTTGCACCTTTTCTTCCCGGTTGAAGAGCAGCAGCCAACAGTTCAGGTTGTAAGCCAGCATCGCCAACTGGAAATG
>Ga0307479_10000603_pt1 | contig 32224 bp, 27 predicted proteins | sample atmos_gasesECM4C_FD_203743 | JGI IMG/M metagenome (GOLD analysis project Ga0307479, IMG submission 203743) | Hardwood forest soil microbial communities from Morgan-Monroe State Forest, Indiana, United States - atmos_gasesECM4C_515 | ecosystem: Environmental > Terrestrial > Soil > Temperate...
GTTAGAGAAGTCCTTGACAGGAACAAGCTGACGCTCCGCTTCGTAGCACGCCGGAGATGCGAAAAAATCTGCTCAAGGCTAGAATTGTGATTAGAGGAATTGGATGAAGAAAACCGCCTTAATTGCGATTGCCGCGATCGTCGTCATCGTTCTGGCTGCGCATTATGCCGATAAAGCCACGCGCTTGAGCGTCAGCGGAGGAAGCTTCAAGAAGGCCGATAATACCCAGCCCGGCAAACCTGCTCCCGATTTTACCCTGAAGGACCTCGACGGCAAAAACGTCAACTTGTCCCAATACAAAGGCAAAGTCGTGCTGGTCAATTTCTGGGCCACTTGGTGCGATCCGTGCCGCGTCGAAATTCCTTGGCTGATCGAGATGCAACAGAAATACAGCGCCAAAGGCTTTACCGTGCTGGGCGTCGCCATGGATGAAGAGGGAAAAAGCGTTGTGGCTCCCTTTGTGCAAAAAGAGCAGTTTGAGATTGACGGCGGCGGCAAATCGCTGATGAATTATCCCATCGTCATCGGCAATGAGCAGGTTGTCGATAAATTCGGCGGCCTGTTCGGTTACCCCACCAGCGTGCTCATCAGCCGTGATGGCAAGCAGATCAAGCGCATCACTGGCCTGATTAGCTACGACGAAATCGCCCAGGCCATCGAGTCCCAACTGTGAAGCTCCCCTTTGCCATTCTCGCGAGTATTCTTCTCTTTATCGTGCTCGCCGCCTTGCCCTCGGCACAGCCGCAAATTCCAGCCGCCAGGGACGTTGTTTCTCCTGCGGCCTATGCATCTCTGGAGCCCGCGGCTCGAGGCACAAGCTTTCAGTTAGCCGTCGTGATGAAAATTCGCAACGGCTTTCATGTCAATGCGCACCAAGCTTCCGCCGATTACCTCATTCCCACTACGGTGACTCCCGAGCTTCCCATTGGCTTCAAGGCTGGCGAGATTATTTACCCCAGAGGCGAATTGCACACCTTCACGTTCACCAAGATTCCGCTGAACGTCTATCAAGACAAAGTGGTTCTCCGCATCCCGTTAACCGCCCAATCCGACGCCCCCACCGGCACGTTGCATATTCCCCTGAAACTCCGCTACCAAGCCTGCAACAATGAGGTCTGCCTGCCCCCGGTCAAGGTCGATGTGGACGCCACGGTCACCGTGGCCGCCAATTCCGCCGCCGTCCGCCCTGCTCACCCGGAACTTTTTCCCGCTCACTAGCATCTCTTCTTCGGGCCCCTCTGAGTGATGACACAATCCGCACGCGCAGTCCGCATTTGGCCGTACCTTACGGGAGTCTTGTTAGGTCTTATCTGCGGTTTTGCCCTCTTCTTTTATTTGGGAGCCCGCCACATCGACGATCGCACCCGCGAATTGGTCGTTCGCGAGCTGGCCAATCGCTTTGACAGCCGCGTCGAACTCAAATCTCTGCACGTGGACCTCACCCCGCGCATGCAGGTCACCGGTGAAGACCTTACCCTGTACTCCCACGACCGCAGCGATGTGCCTCCGCTGATTCACATTGAGAGCTTCCGCTTCAATTTAGGCGTGTTGGGAATCGTTCACGTTCCGCGCCACATCAACGGGGTTTACGTCGAAAATGTGACTGTTACCATCCCCCCCCGCCAGCGCCAAACCGGCGAGTCATACGAGAATCGCGGCACGAACCGCGCCCTTCCCCGCGTTATTTTCGACGAAATCGTTTGTAACGATACGCAGCTCATCATCCTCCCCAAAAAACAGGGAAAAGATCCGCTGAGCTTCGACATCCACGACCTCGTCCTCAAAAGTGTCGATGCCGCGAAACGTTTCGACTTTCACGGCAATCTCACCAACGCCAAGCCCAAGGGCGAAATCGCCACCAAGGGCACCTTTGGTCCATGGGATCCCGAGGAGCCTGGCGATACCCACGTTTCCGGCTCTTACCAGTTCAGCGATGCGGATCTCGGCCCTTTCCCTGGCATCGCAGGCACCTTGTCCTCAACCGGCCGATACAAGGGGCAGCTGAACCGGCTTGAAGTGGAAGGCGAAACGGATACCCCAAATTTTTCGCTAGACCCTGTCGCCCGGCCCGTGCCCTTGCACACGGAATTCTCTGCCACCGTTGACGGCACCGATGGCGACACCTATCTTCATCCCGTGCGCGCCACCTTGCTGCATTCGCTCATCATTGCCAACGGCAGCGTGATTCGCTCCTCATCCAAGTCCGGCCACCTCATCGCCCTGGAAATCACCGCGCCCAAGGCGCGCTTGCAAGACATTCTGCTTCTTGCCACCAAATCCAATCAGCCGCTCATGTCCGGCGACGTGACCGTAAAAGCAAAGATGCTTCTCTCGCCAGGCCGCCAAAAAGTCATCGATCGCCTCAACTTGGACGGCCGCTTTGGAGTCGCCGATGCGGAGTTTGCCAGCACCGAAGTCCGCGACAAACTTGAGTCGCTGAGCCGTCACGCCCTCGGCAAACCGAACAACGAAGACGCCGGCAGCGCTATCACCGATCTGAGCGGCAGTTTCCAGTTCGCCCGCAGCACGGCCACCTTCAAGAATTTGGATTTTAGCGTTCCCGGAGTGCTCATCAAGCTCGATGGCAGTTACGATCTGCGTAGTGAAGGCCTCGATTTCCACGGCGACCTGCGCATGCGCGCCAAGCTTTCGCAGACCGTCACTGGACCCAAATCTGTCTTCCTTAAATTTGTCGATCCCTTTTTCAAAAAAGAAGGCGCCGGCTCCGTCGTCCCCATCCGCATCTACGGCACGCGCGACAATCCCAAATTTGGTCTGGCCCTCTTCAAAAAATCCGCCAAAAACTAATTTCTGATTCCCGGCCGCAGAGCTGCCGTAGGGGCATGACACGGTCGCGCCCGCCCAAACCGCATCTGCGTGACTCAGGTATCTACTCTTGCCTGCTTTCCTGTATTCACCTGATTGTTGAAACGCCCACCTGCTTCTATAGCTTTCTCGTGTCTCCAATAGGGTGGTCAGGGAGGTTCCTCGTCAGTCTTTTCAGGTTCGGATTTTCTCGGCCCTGAAAACAAAGCCGTGCAACCGGCTTTGCCTGCTTGACCACCCGCCCATTCGTTTTTGCGGTGCCCGGCGCAATTAACTTTTGCTGTGGTTCGGCCCACCCTTCCAAAAGCCTATGTTCGAAGGAGATTCTCGATGCGCAAGCTGGTGTTTCCCCTGCTGTTGACGGCCCTAGGTCTCGCGATTCTTGCTCTGATATCCGTTAATCCCAGCAACCACGTCATCGCGCAAACAGCATATCCCGATCCCGCCAACGAGCACGGCTGCCCCAGTCAAACCGGCGCGGGCGGAGGCGCAGAAGCCATCCCCGCTTTCGTAGGCACTGGCGTTAACGGCTTCAGTCCCAACCAAAGTCTCTGCTTGCCGCAACTGGCCCCTGTTCCCACCGGATTGAGCCCCTTGGGATTTATCGTGAAAGGCGTCGAACCCGGCGACCGCGTCGATTCGCAAGGCACAATCTACGTCGAGTCCATTCGCGGCGTCCCCGGTGGTGTCGACCTCTGGCGCTGGAATCAGTCCATCGACGGCGCGCCTAATGCCAACGGAACTCTTCCCTTCAAATACGAGGGCCAGCCAGACAACTGCGGCATCTTCGGACTAAACGGCGGCGGCTGCGCCAACAACGTGGGCAGCCCCACCAATCTCGGCGTAGCTCCGGGAGGCGGCGACGCCGACATCGCTGTGAACGCCGCGGATCCCAACAACTCCGCCATTCCGAATCTTGCGTTTAGCAGCTTGACGCTCGCGCCGGGTGTGACCGCCACGCATTCCCGAAACCGTGGCGATACCTTCTTCACTCCACCGAATGTCGTTGCCGCTCTGGTCCCCGGCGACGATCGTATGTGGAACGACGCCGTCGACGATCCCTCCACCGTGTACATCAGCTATCACGACGTGGCCACCTTCAACATCGAGGTGCAGCGTTCCAACGATGGTGGACTCACCTATGTCGCTGGCGCGGGCGAAGCCATTGACACCGCAACCCTTCCCGCCGCCGGCAGCTTAGCGCCCACAGACAGCGCCAACACCGCCGCTCAGATCAAAGTCGACAACACCGCCTGCCCCAGTAAGGGCAACCTCTACGTTGCTTTCACTGCTCCCGATAACGCCACCGAAAACACGAACAGCGGTCCGCAGCGCAGCGTGTATGTAGGCGTCTCCACCGACGCAGGTCTCAATGCCCCGACGATCACCTTCACGGACCACAAAGTCTTCGCCAGTCCCGCGGGCTCGCCAGGAGTCGCCAACGGTAACAACAACATCTTCCCTGCGCTTGCCGTCGACAATTTCGGTTACGTCTACACCGTCTGGTCCGACAACCAGAACATTTTTCTTTCTTCGTCCTCCGATCTTGGCAACACCTGGACGCCTGCTGTGCGCGTAAATCAGGATGGCACCGTCGGCAAAGCCAATGTTTTTCCCTGGGTCGCTGCCGACGCCGACGGCCACGTCGTCGTGACCTGGCTAGGTTCCAGCGTTGCAGGCAATTCCAATGACGCCGCCGCCATGCAGCCAACCTGCGCCGACGGCACCACCAATTGCTGGGCGCAGTGGAATGTCTACGCCGCGGAGAGCGTCAACGGTCACGCTGCTATTCCGTCTTTCATGCAGCACATCGCCAGCGACCACATCATCCATGCCGGAACGGTGTGCACCAGCGGCACAGGTTGCTCCGGAACGGACAGCCGCAGCCTCGCCGACTTCTTCCAGGTTGCGCTCGACACCCAACACCGCGCCAACATTTCCTATGCCGATGACCACCTCGCCAGTCCGCTCTGCTCTTCACAGAGCCCCGGCCATTGCGCCAACAACGACCCCCTGTCGTTCCGGGTAGCCGTCCCGTATTTCACCTACCAACTCAAACCGAACAAAAAGGTAGTTACCACCGGCCTCTGCGTCAGATAATACGTTTCGCCTCACATTTCTGCTCTTGTTTGCCCCACCCTCGATTTTTTGAGGGTGGGGAATTTTCCGTCCCGTTTTTCTCTGTGTCCTCTGTGCCTCTGTCGCAAAATCCCCGCGCTATAATCCCTACACCCACTCAGGAGGACCGCTTGCGCGCCAAACTCACCCGTCGCAAATTCGTCGCCGCGAGCTCCGCCGCCGCCCTCTCCGCTCTCCCCGCGCACAGCGCCCTCGAAAACATTCTAGAAGCGGACTCCGCCTCAGACGCAGCGAACGGGAAAGACCAAGGCATCCTCAACCTCGCCAAATCCCCTCACGCCAAACTCCGAAACGTTCCCGTTCATGCCGTCACCATCAACGCAGGCTTCTGGGCCCAGCGCCGCGAAACCAGCGTGAACAGCAGCATTCCTTCCATGGAAAAACTCTTGGAAGCCAACGGCCGCATGGACAATTTCCGCCGCCTCTCCGGAAAAACGGACGCCCCACAGCGCGGTCCCGTGTATTCCGATTCCGACCTGTATAAGTGGACCGAAGCGGTCGGCTTCGTCCTGCAGTCCGGTGATCGCCCGGCCCTCCGCGCGCAAACCGAAAGGATCATTGCCGACATCGCCGCCGCCCAAGAGCCCAGCGGTTATCTAGGCACTTACTACGTTCGCGAGCACGCGGCTCAACGTATGACGCCGGAAGTCCAGCGCTCGGGCCACGAACTCTACGACATCGGCCACCTGCTCCAAGCCTCCATCGCCTACTACCGCGCCACCGGCGACCGCACCCTCCTCGATGTTGGCCTGCGCTTCGTCGATAACTTTCTTCTCCCCGGCTTTGGTCCCGCTCCCGATAAAAAGCCTCTCTTCTCCGGTCATCCGGAAATCGAACTCGCTCTCATCGAGCTTTACCGAACCACTGGCGATAAGCGTCATCTCGACCTCGCCCGCTATATTTTGCAAGGCGACGACAGGATCAAATTTCCGCAACACGCCTATGTCTATCACTTCTGCGGCATTCCCTTTACGTCGCGCACACACTTGGAAGGCCACGCCGTCCGCTGTATGTATGCGTGCTGCGGCGCTGCCGACTACTACCTGGAAACTGGCGATCCCGCCTATTGGAAAACGCTGAACGCACTCTGGGGCGACTTGGTCGCTTCACAGATGTACGTCACCGGCGGTGTTGGCGCGCGCAGCGATGGCGAAGCCTTCGGCGATCACTACGAGCTGCCCAACTTCACCGCTTACGGCGAAAGCTGCGCGGCCATCGGCAACATGATGTGGAACTGGCGCATGCTTGCCGCCACTGGCGATGCCAAATATGCGGACGTCATCGAGCGCGCTCTCTATAACGGCATCAATTCCGGCATGTCGCTCGACGGCGCGCTGTACTGTTATCGTAATCCCCTTGGTTTCGATCCTTCCAGCGGAGACAAAATCCGCAACCCCTGGTACGACACCACCTGCTGCCCCCCGAACCTCGAGCGTACCTTCGCGTCCCTGCCTGGATATTTCTACAGCACCAGTGCTGACGGCATTTACGTCCACCTCTACGACAATTCCGAGGTCGACTGGCATCTCGAAGACGGCACGCCGCTGAAAATCCGCCAGACAACGAATTATCCGTGGGACGGAGTCGTCGACCTCGCGATCACAACCCCGGTACCAACGGACTTCACGCTGTTTTTGCGTGTTCCCGGCTGGAGCGACTCCGCGCAAATCGCCGTCAATGCGAAGGCCATCAGTGGCGTCCAACCTGGTTCCTACCTCCCGATTCGTCGCCGCTGGACTCCGGGCGACACCGTCCGCTTGCAGTTGAACATGGTGCCGCAGTTACTCGAAGCCAATGCCAAGGTCATCGAGGACACTGGCCGTGTCGCGCTGCAACGCGGTCCTGTTGTGTATTGCCTCGAGCAGCTCGACCAACCGCAAGGCGTCGGGCTTACCGACGTCGCCGTAAACGTCCAGGGCCGCGGCTCTGCATTCCGCGCTGAATTCGACCCCAATCTCCTCGGCGGGGTCATGGTGCTGCGCCACGAAGGCGCCGTGTACGAATCGTCGCCCCAGAGCAACGCGCTGTACTCTCGCTACGCCGCGTCACCACGCAAAGCCAAATCCGTGCCGCTAACCTTCATTCCCTATTACGCCTGGGCCAACCGCACCCCAACTCCAATGCAAGTCTGGACCCCCGTCCTCAAAACCTGATTTTCTTCCCTGTGGTGAACTCTCTTTCCGCGCATTGACGCCGCCGCTTGATCTGCGCTACAACTCTCGCCAGGTTCATCCCTCCAGGAGCCACATATGGAATTTCACGCACTCGTTCAAGTACATACTCAGCGTTCCGCATGGCGTTACGCCACGGTGCTTATCCTGTTGCTGGCGGCACCGTCCTTCTTCCGCACTGCGGAGTTCGCTGCCTCGCCACGGGCCGCTGAGACATCTACCGTCACCGTAAAGGGCTTCGTCCTCGACTCTGCCTGCGCCTTCACCAAGGGCCTCGAAAAGCCCATCAGCAAGCAATGCGCGATCTCCTGCGCCAAAGGCGCCTCGCCGCTGGTCATTCTCGCCGAAGACGGCACCATCTACTGGGCCATCGCCTCCACGATGCCTGCCACTAGCCAAAACACCAAGCTCCTCCCGTTCGCCGGAGACAAAGTCACCGCCACCGGCAAGGTCTATGAGCGCGGCGGCTCCAAAGCCATCGTCATCGAGAAGATCGAAGCCAAAAAATAGCAACTCCGCGCCGCATCAGCTGAATATCGCGAGGAACCTCCTACGCCGATCGCGGTCTTGGGAGGACGCTCGATTCCAGCCAGCACAATGCACTTCCAAATCATCGGAATTGTGAGATGAATGGGTCCGGAGCAGCCTAGGGGATTCCCTGTATTTTCAACGGGCTGCTTCCGGTATACGGTATCGCGTTCATCAAGCTGCTGTACCTGGGTGGGCATAGGCAGCATTGGACCAAGGAGAATGCTCACCATTGGCGACCACCGCAGAGCTGTTTTGACATCTTATAAAGGACAATCGCTGTAAGTTACGGCAACGAACGCGGGCCTTTCACCTGACGCAACCTCTCCGACCCTGGTTTCATGGAGAACATGTTTGAGAATTCTTGTTGTGGATGACCATGAGGCAGTGAGAAAGGGTGTTTGCACCATCGTGCAAACGATGAACGGCGTGGAGGTGTGCGGCGAAGCTGCCAATGGACTGGAAGCGATTGATCGCGCGCGGCAATTGAAGCCTGACCTGATTATCATGGACATCACCATGCCTGTTGTCGATGGCTTCAAGGCCGCGCGGCTGATCAGAGACATTCTGCCGGAGGCTTCGATTCTCTTGCTCTCCATGCATGATGGAACCAAGCTGCGAAACGTGGCCATGTCGGTCGGGGCAGATGGATTTGTCTGCAAAGATCAGGGCGTGGGCGTATTGCGACAAGCGATCGTGGCGGTCAGTCACAATCAGGCGTTCTTTCCGTAGCCCGCCGAGAGTAGTGGTTCCCCAATCCTTCATTTAATCTGTTGGCGAGTAGCGAAGAGCCTTTTAGAGGCCGCCACACGGCAACAGCTCCGCAAGGAAGATAGCTGCAGAGTCTGGCTAGCCAGTAGATTGAGATTGCGTCCCACCTCAAGAGCGGCGGCGCTTCGAGGCTCAAACAAGACCGCCGCACTCCAGAAAAAAGCCGCAGGACTCCGTCCGGCGCTAGACGCTCCATAAAACGTCGAAAAGTTCTGGGCGCGCCGCGTTGGTTAGATACGCTACGCACTTCAGTGCAGCACGGCAGCGGCAAATTGCCTGTACCGGAATTGACCGTCTGTACAGGTAGGCAGAGCTTTGCGGCTTGGGTAGCCTCCACATATCAAGCCTCCAGCCTTGGTAGTTCAGTTTGGCTCTTCAGACTAGTGGTCCTGTTCAGTCCTTCTGACTAATTGTTCGGGTCTGACGAATTGTTCGGTCGCTAAGACTAAATTCCGAAGATGAGGTGGAGATAATGGGTCGAGGTCGTTTTTTTGTTGGCGCAGTAGTGTTGGCGTTATTGCTTGGGCTGGCGGCGGTGCCAGCGCACGCAAGGGACTATTACATGACGCAATCCGGGAATGGATCCGGCGCGAGCTGCAATAGTCCGGTGTCGATAGGATGGTTCTATAAAACCGGAACGTACCTGGGTGCGGGAAATACGGTGCACCTTTGCGGAACGTTCTACGGAGGGCTGGGGCAGCAAATGCTGGTCGTTCACAGCAACAGCCTGACGATCAAGTTTGAGTCCGGAGCAAAACTGCTCTCGCCGGCATGGTCGGTGAACGGTGCAATCGGCGCTCAGGGCCGTAGCGGCGTGGTGGTCGACGGCGGTGGCACCGGGTACATCGGAAACACTGCGAATGGCACAGGACATAACCATCAAACCAGCGTCGCAGTCAACTTTGGAGGCTGCAACGGATGCACGGTCAAGTACATCACTATCGGCAATCTGTATGTACACACGTCCACAAGCGATTGGTCGGTGAATCAAACGCAGGTGAACTGCGTGAACTTCACTTACGCGAACAATATCACCATCGACCATGTGACTTGTCACGATGCGGGATGGGCGTTCGCAGGCATGGGCAATAATTTCACTTTGCAATACAGCACGGCCTACAACATCGATCATGGTTTGGGGTTTGGGGCCAGTGGGACGCACTCGGGCATCTCGATTCACGACAACCATTTTTACAATTTCGCCAATTGGGATACGACGAACAATGCCTATCACCACGACGGCATCCATATCTGGGGCCAACACGGCAAGGTAACCAACGGCAACATCTACAACAACCGCTTTGACGGCGATTCGGGAGCCAACATCACCGGATTTATTTTCCTGCAGGACTCCATCCAGCACGTGGCCGTGTACAACAACGTGTTCAATACTCCGGGTAACCGCGTCATGCGTTCGATCTGGTTTGAAGCCACTTCGACGAGCATGGCCAATGGGAATGCCATCGGGAATTCCGCGCACAACAACACCGTGAGTGCGGGTTCGCATAGCGGCGGCAGCGGCATGATGATCGACAATCAAATCGGTTTCAGCGGGTACAACAACCTTCTGATGGGAGGACAGTCCGACGTTACTATCCGATTCGGCACGACGCTCGCTGGACTCAACAACAATGTGTACGTGGATTTGGGTTCATTCGGCGGCGACCGGAATACCTTTAGCTACGTCGGTAAGTCCTACCAGACGCTCGACCAGTGGAAGAGCGTGTGCCGTTGCGATGGCAACTCCAAATTCGTTACGCCAACGCAGGTCCATTTGTCCAGCACCGGGCAGGTGCCAGCTGGATCGGCGGCGATCGGAGCGGGTGCGAACCTGACGAGCCTGGCATCCGGCGATCTGTCGACTCTGGCGAGCGACATCATCGGTGCCACGCGGCCGGGAAGCGGCTCGTGGGATGCGGGGGCGTTTCAGACGGGGTCGACGCCGGCTAAGCCTGCGGCGGTCGGCGGAGTCACCGCCACGGTCAACTAGCAAAACAGTTGGCGAGCGTGCCAGAAAGATAGCCATGGACGGGTGCTTGTGTTCGGGTGAGGAGGCAAGCGTCCGTCCATTAGCGGGGGTCGATTTTGTCCCAAAGCCCTACAGCCTGCGAGTAGTACGGTAGCGGTGCAGTAGGTTCCTGAGAAAGCCCTTCCCTTCGGTAGTTACGAAGGGGAGGGCTTTTCAGTTTTGTGGGCAGGTAATCTGGCACTCCGCTGGTGCGTAGTTCTTAAGTTAAACTCACGCGCCGTGAAATGATGGCAAAAGCGGAGGTGTGCAGATGGTTTTGACTCTGGCGGCTTTGTGCGTCGGCGGGTGGATACCCCATTTCAAGTTTCCCGAGGATGCCGGGTCGAACGAAATGATGGCGCTGCGGTTGCTGCACCTTGTGTTTGGCATTATCTGGATCGGCTTGTTGTACTTTTTCAATTTAGTGTGGACGCCGGCGCTGAGGAAACTGGAAGTCGGTACGCGAGCGAAGATTTATCCGGAGCTGATGTCGCGTGCCATGGTGTGGTTTCGGTGGTCGGCGTTAATCACGGTGTTCGTGGGGATGCGCTACTTCTCTGTGGTGTTGTTGAGCGATGCACAAGCGGCGAGGAATCCAGCGCTGGTGGGGCGCTGGTTTGGTTGGTGGTTTCTGGTGTGGTTCGTGGCGTATGCGCTGATTTATGCGCTGCAGCTCCCGTTCAAAGGAATTTTCGGGAACGGGTGGGCGCGGGCAATAGGAATTGCAGCGGTCGTGATTGTGGCGTCGTGGGCAGCGCTGGCGCTAAATGGCGGCCCCGAGGTATCGAACCGCCACCTCGCCATAAGTGTTGGCGGGGGATTGGGTTTGCTGATGCTGCTGAATACCTGGGGGGTGGTGTGGCGGGTTCAGAAGCGCTTGATTCGATGGATGAAGGCCAGCGTTGAGCAGGGGACGCCGATGCCGTCAGAAGCGGAGAAACTGATGCGCTGGGGATTTATTACGGCGAGGGTGTCGTTTTGGTTGTCGCTGCCGATGTTGTTTTTCATGGGGGCGGCGAGTCATTACCCGTTCTTAAGCACCGTGGCGCGGTGAACAAACAGGTCCGAGGCCGGAAGTTCAAGATTAGAAGAAGACTCACCCTCAGAAACCGAGGGCGGGGAGATGCATAGGTCCATGTTAGTTAGCGTCGCCGGTTTTGCCGACGACAGACCGTTTGCCGCCGGACAGGATTGCGTACGCACCAAAAAAGCCGTCGTTGAGCAGCAGGAAGTCGACGGTGAGAGCGCCGTAGCCGACGGGAACGGAGTTGGCGATGCTGTGCGCTTGCCAGGTAGCGCCGTGATTGAAAGAAGCTCCGCAGTTATAGGAATACACGCTGGTGTGGCTCGGCTGATTGTGCGGCGTTTCGTAAAAACACGCGGCCACCAAGCCGTCGTTGTCGACGGCGATGACGGGATCAGTTTGGTAGCGGCCGGTGTTGGCGGCGGGATTGGCGCTGATGGCCCGGGGAAAACTGAACGAGGCGCCGGCGTTGAGGGAATCGGAGACGAGCACATCGGTGTACGTTCCGCTGGGCTTGCCTGACCAGGTCAGGTAAATCGCGCCGTGATAACGGGAGTTGGTGCGGTCAACGGCCATTTGCACGCGCGATAGGGCCACGGCGTCGGTGGAAACCGTAGTGGGGGGGCCGAAAGTCTTCCCATGGTTCAGCGAACGCAAGAAACGAATTTCATTGCGGATGGGTTTGCCAGTGAGGGGTTCCTGCTTCATGAATTCGTACGCGATATAAATCGCGCCCGCAGGTGAAACAACGATAACGGGTGCGCCGAGCGCGCCGGTGTGTTCAGGGCTGGCACCGTTTCCGCACGAATAGTCGATCGCACTGGGAAAGCCCCCGCCGAACCAAGTCTTGCCGCCGTCGGACGAGCCCGCGAATTCTATGAAGTAACCAGGTAGGTCGCAAAAGACGAAAGCAGAATCTCCAGAGGGATTTTGCGAGTAGTGAAGATAGGCGACCCAGACGCGTAACGGATTGGAGGGATCAACGGCAATCGAGGGCGACACAAACGTTTCGGTGTCACTCAGTTGATGGGCGGCTTCCACGGGCAGGCTCCAGTGAACACCGCCATCTCTCGAAATGGATACGGCGATGCTGGCGTTAGGAACGCTGCAAACGCCACCGCAAGCTGGATTGCCGACGGAGCCGGCAGAGGCGTAATAAAATGTGGTTGAGTTGGAGCAGGCAATTGCCGGGCTAGTGGTGAGATTGGACGGAAAAAAGCCGGCCCCCGATCCAACAAAATCAGCCGAGGACGCCACAGACAGCGTTCCACCGTCGGTGAAGGTGGCACCCTTCGTTTTGGAATAGGAGAATCCATCATAGCTGTTGGGCTTGCCGGGTTCCACATCGCCAAAACCTACGACCACGCCCGTTCCGCAGCGCGCCGCAGACACACCGCCTCCTCCGCCTTCAATGACATTGGATACTTTTACTGAGGGGGGCGCGAAAAGGGATTGTGCCGAAGCGCTGGCGGCCAGCAGAAATACCGCGAACGAAGGCACAGCTATCGATTTGACCAGACGCTTGGGATGCATGCAATCTCCGGGGAAAGAGTAGGGACCGAGTAGGAACGTGATCGCGACAGCGGAGCAGGTTTGCGTTTAGCTCGGTCACACAAGCGCGCACAAACCGGTGAGTGTGAGTAGACCCCTTTCATTCGCGCCGCGAGAAATAATGCAAACTCTCGGGCAATATTCAGCGTAAATGATGGAGAAGTTATCGCTCAGGTGGGCGCGTACTGTCGATAACTGCATGATGGTAGCGAAGTGAGGAATTACCTGTAGTCAGAGCGCTTATCAATTTCCACAGGCTGAAATTCCACAGCTGAAATCGAGTTATCGCGGCGGAACGCCCGGTGCCGGCCGCAAATAGTAAGGCGCGCTGACGGTGAAGATGCGTTCATTACCGTGGGTCACCAGCATCCATTCCAGCAGGCGCGCGCGTTGGTTGTGGAGGAAATACTCATACCAATGGTCTTCCACCAATTCGGGTATGACCACAATGATCTGCCGGTCTGGATGTTGGTCGGAGAGCTCAAGAATGTAGTGAACGATGGGCGCGATGACAAAGCGATAGGGCGAGGACACACGTTTCAACGGTGGCGGCGGAGCGCCCCTTTGCTGAAGCGGCTCTTGCACGTAACGCCGCCACTCGTCTGCCAACACTAGATTGCGTTCGCCCGGATCGACGTGGAGTCCGATGATGTCCGAGGTGAGCCGGGAGGCGAATTCCAACGCTTCTTTCACCAGGCAATTCCAGCGCTCGATGGGCACGACCGCAATCGGCGGGGCTTCGCGACGCGGCGGCTGCATTGGCCGGATGCAGCTGGTGTTCATCCGCACCATGTGATAGTGGCGCCGCGTGTGACTAAAGACCACCACCAGCATAGGAATGAAGAGGATAGTAAGCCAGGCGCCTTCGGTGAACTTTGCCACCAGAATCACGCAGGTGGTGATGCCGGTGACCACCGCGCCCAATCCGTTGACGAACGCGCTTTTCCACCAGTGCGGCCCGCGCTTCTTGAACCAGTGCGCGACCATTCCGGATTGCGACATGGTGAAAGCAGTGAACGCTCCGACGGCGTAGAGCGGAATCAGTTTGTCGGTGATGCCCCCAAAAACAATCAGTAAAAGCGCGGTGAGGGTAGCGAGGACAATGATTCCGTAGGTGTAGACCAGGCGGCGCCCCCGATAGCGAAAAACATGAGGAAGATAGTTGTTCAGGGCGACGGACCGGCACAGGCGCGGAAAGTCGGCGAAGGCGGTGTTCGCGGATAAAGAGAGCACGGTCAGAATCGAAGCAATCGTTACATAATAGAAGAGGCCCTTCCCGAAAACGGCGGCGGTCAGCATGGAAAGAATGCTTTGGTAGCCGGGCATGCCTGGTTCAGTGGCTACGATGCTGTAAGCCTTAACCAAGAAAGAGATTCCCGCGAGCATCACGGCCAGTAGAAAAATGATGATCGTCAAAGTGCGCTGCGCATTCTTGACGGTGGGTTCGCGAAAAGCCTTGACGCCATTACTAACGGCTTCGACGCCCGTCAGCGCCGTGCAACCGCTGGAGAATGTTTTCAGCAATAGCCAGTAACTCGCAGCTTGCAGCAGGGGAGGCTGGGCCGACGGCAATGCTGACACAGGCTGCGGGTGCCCCCCACTCAGAAATGTTCGGGCCAGTCCTCCAAAGATCACCAGCAAAAGGGTGCCCACGAACAGGTAAGTGGGCACCATAAAAACCAGGCCAGCCTCGCGCACGCCGCGGAGATTCACAATGGTCACGACCACGAGAATGCCGAGGCACAGAGAGACTGTGTGCGGCTGCAAGGATGGAACCGCGGAGATTAATGCGCCGACGCCAGACGAGATGCCCACCGCGGCAGTAAGGATGTAGTCGGTGAGCAGCGCGGCGGCGGCGAGGAGTCCGGCTCTAGCACCCAAATTGAGGCGTGCTACGGTGTAGGAGCCCCCGCCGGTCGGATACGCGGCGATGGTTTGTTGATAAGAAAAATAAACGATCAAGAGGAGGACGATAATGGCTGCGCTGACGGGGATCATGTAGCGCAGCCCTAGGACTCCGAGCGGGATTAAAAGGGTCAGAGCGGCCTCAGGACCGTACGCCGCGGAGCTGAGTGCGTCCAAGCCAAAAATGGGAATCCCGCGGGCGGGACCGATCTGTTCGGCACGCTCCTCGCTGGTAGCCAGGGGCTTGCCTACGAGCAAATCGAGAATGTTCATAGGATGGCGCGCACGCTCCGGTGTTTTCCATTTGCAACGATGCGGCTGGTAAAGTCAACTACCGTTAAAATCCGCGGGCCAGAAATTCATCAGGTCCGAGTCAAAAGCGGTATCTGAACATTCGCGGCCTGGAAGCCGGATGAACTACGACCTCCCCAACGCGAATGCGCATCTAAGTTGCGGGTGCGGCATCTAATGGCACGAAGTTGGAGAAGTTGAAGGATTTTCTTAGTTAAAGTCCGAATATACATTTTAGGTGCGCGCCTTGACACTCTTGGGGACGCCACCTACACTATGGAGTTTTTAGATGACCCCAAAAAGCTCGCTGAGGGGTGGGGAACCCGTAATGGACAAGAAAAGGTTGGACTACTACAAAAAGAAGCTGGTGGCGCGGCGCGAAGAGTTGATGAGGACTATCGCGCGCACCGAGGAGGAAGGTCGCCAAGCGGACGACGATCAAACCGTCGATCTGGCGGACAAGGCCGCGAACTCTTACACAAAAGAGTTCCTCTTTGGCATGACCAACACCGATCGAACCATCCTGAACATGATTGATGAAGCGCTAAAGCGCATTAAAGCCAACGAATACGGTCTGTGCGCGAATTGCCAGGAAGAAATGCAGCAAAAGCGCCTCGAAGCGGTGCCCTGGGCCAAACACTGTATCAACTGCCAAGAAAAAGCCGAACAGGGATTGTTGTAAAGTTCTCCGCTCCGCGCGATGTCGCGCAATTCCCATCACGGACTCGCTAGCCACTCAAGAAGACGCACTCGCTGTACCATAGTCTCGGGCACAGTTGAGATTGGCGAACGCGCGGGTAACAGCGGTGGGATCGGGAACGTCAATAACACACCTCTACGAGGCAGGGCTCAGCCGTGCTCAGTTACGCCAAAAGTAACTGCGACCGCGTAGCTTCGCTCAGGGCGGGTAGCTGCCCCGCTCTGATACTTTCTGTTTAGATACCTCTTTGTATATCTTGGCTGGCGGAGTAGGCTCTGGTGCCATGGATCAGGGAGTTGTGTCACGAGTGCTCGCGCAGACAGCCGATGCCCTGGTCAGTGTGTTTTTCCCTGGTGATTGCCGGCTATGCGAGCAGTTGTTGGCACGCGCTAAGCGTATTCCAATTTGCGAGCAGTGCCTGGCCTCTTTTCGTCCGCTCTCGCAGAACATCTGCACAATTTGTGGGCAGCCCCTTGAGTCTTTCGAGAATCAGACAGCTTCGGGATCGCGCGAAGGCCCCGATGCCCGCGGGCGCATCTGCGGAGTCTGTCAACTCAGAACCTACGCTTTCGATCGTGCCCGAAGTTATGCACTGTACGAATCCGGCCTGATCCGAGCGATGCTTCTGCTCAAGTTCGAGCGGATCGAACCGCTGGCAGAATGGTTTGCGCAGCAGCTCGCCGAAGTAGCCCAAAGAGAGGGCCCGCTGACCGCCGACGTCGTGGTTCCAGTACCCCTCCATCGCCAGCGCCAGCGCGAGCGCGGCTACAACCAAGCTGGCTTGATCGCCAAGCGACTCGCCGGACGGCTGAAACTCCCGTATCGCCCGGACCTGCTGGTCCGAAACAAGCCCCGGCCGGATAAGCATATCCTCACCCTGAGGGAGAGGTGGGACTCAGTACGTGGCGCTTTTGCCACTCGACCCGGCGGTCAGGTTGACAACCTACGCGTTTTACTGGTAGATGATGTACTTACGACCGGAGCCACCCTAAGCGCGTGTGCCAAAGTGCTGCGCGAGGCGGGAGCCAAGTCGGTAGTAGGGCTAACAGTAGCCCGTGCGGCAAGGCGCCCGGCGGTGGACTCGGTTTAGTTTGAAACCTAGGCAAACCGGTATGAGCGCACGACGGCCAGAGGCGTTTGAGTTCCGGGGGCGTCGAACCCCCGAGAGTTCCGCTGCGCTTCCCTCGGAAAGCCCCGCAGGCAGTAGAATCCACAACTCGCTTCCCTTGCGCCGGGCGTCATTGATGCACGAGCCGGTGCTGGTGCTCAACGCCACCTATGAGCCGATTAATGTGACCGCCGTGCGGCGCGCGATGGTGCTTTTGTTGAAGGGCGTAGCGCAGGCGGAAGAGCTGCATAGTTCCGAAGTGCACTCGGCTGCCCATGCGCATCGCGTGCCTTCGGTAATCCGGCTGTTGGCCTACCGCCACATTCCGCAACAGAGCCGAGCGCTTTCGCGGAAAAATATCCTGTTGCGCGACCGCAATACCTGCCAGTTTTGCGGGCGCATTTTCCCCAGTTCGGATTTGACGCTCGATCATGTAGTTCCGCGCTCGAGGGGTGGGAGATCCTCCTGGGAAAACCTGGTGGCCTGCTGCTATCAGTGCAACAACAGCAAGGGAGACCGCACTCCGGAGGAAGCTGGGCTCAAATTGGCCCGCCGGCCACGGCCGTTCACTCTGCATACCTCGCGGCAATTGATGCGTTTGATAGGCCACCGAGACGAGCGCTGGCGCAAGTATCTTTTCTATTAGCGCTTTCCCGGAGTGTGAAGCTCCCCTGGATTTTTTCCCAAGAAATGAAACCTTTTTCCCGGACATGCATCTAAATTAGTAACTAACCACTTCGAGGACACACCCCGGGAAGCAGTTAGGGCCAAAACCTTAACTGCTTCTCTTCCTTTTGAGCCCTAAAATTTTGCTGATACGATTTGTGCCTGATGGCTCTCGTGGTCGATCTCTGCCCGGAGCGCCGCGTTCTTCCTACTGCCGGGTCATCACTGAGATGCCACGGCGCCAGCTTTCCGCAATGCCCACGCGGATGATCTCGAGGTCTGGCGTCAAATAGCGAAGCAGCGTATCCGTGGCGGGATGGAAGCGCAGCGCGGGCGCTACCAGATAGACGAGTGGCGGCTTCAACTGCAGCGTTACGCCTGGAAAATAACCGAGTCGCGGGAATTCTCCTTGCTCCAGGTGATGGCGAATGCCCAGCCAGTACGCTGCCGCTTGCAGCGGCAGATGAATGTGCTCGTTGGCTTTTAGCTCAAGGATCACCAGCCGGCCACTACGTGTTACCCCAAGCACATCAAGAATTCCATGGTCTCCCCCGGATTTGGCGAACACTTGCGTATAGGCAAATCGTGGATCGAGCGCCGCGTCGATCAGAGTAATGTCTTGAGCCACCATGGCTTCCAACCAGCGCTCCGCCTGCGCGCGGTACAAGGGATGCCGCGTGTCGGTGGCCAGAGGCTGGCGGTGGAACTCCAGTTCTTTGAGCCAACGCTGCAAACGCGGGCGGGAAGCTTCCGTAAGTTCCTCAAGCGCATCGCCGGCGCCGAAGAAAATTCGACCGTCGCCCCACTTCGCCACGCCGAAACCGCGAAAACGCAACCACACTTCGCGCGCCGGAACTACGGGATGCACGCTAAGGTTTTGCGGAGAAAGAGCCACTACGGAATCGAGGGCCGTTCGTGCCTGGTCCAGGAGCAACTGCGTTTCGCGGTACGGAACCAACCGGCTATCCATATTGCCGAGGGTTGCTGGATCGATGGCCTGGAGCCTTTCGTTTACGGGATCCTGCTCGTAAAGTTCGATGGACAGGTCTGAACGTAAAGCTGCCAAGCGTCGGCCCACAACGATTCGGGCTCCTTTCGGCAAGATGAGCCGAACCCCCGCGATAGTGCCTCGCCATGAAGATTGGCGCGTACGGTCGAACCACAAAAGCCCAAACGTCAGACTGTTTTCTATGGTGTCCGCGGATTCGCCGGCGGGAGCGGCAAGCACTGCCCAGTGCAGCGAGCCGCGACGCAGGATGCCCCGAACGTAGTTGCCGGATAACGAGTGTTCGAGGTCGGCGGAAACGGTGAGCGACTCCAGTGTTTCATCGGGAAACTGCTCCGCCAGGATACGGCTAAGCCCCGCGCAGAATTCCTCACGAGAGAGCAAGCGAGCGGAGCGCTCGACTTCCACGCGGACAAATTCGAGTCGCTCTGGTTTTGCGCGCCCGAAGCATTCCACCGCGAGCGCCAGCCGTTGATCCGAATGGTCGGTAATGGCCAGCACGCGGCGCGTGACGTTGTAATTTTCGGACCACAAATGCAGCAGTGGCTTCTCGCCCGCACCCCGAACTTCCCAGGAAAGCGTGGAAAAAGGAACGGCGCGACCCCCATTCTCACGTACCTCCACCGTCGCGGCGCCGGTAAACTCACGCAGGCTGGCCTCTAGATCGGATGCAAGCCCCACGGCGCGTAATTGTATATTAGGTATGTACCGAATTGGTGACTATTTTCCCGGAGCGAAAAGCACGCCCGTGACGTGCGCGGCGGGCAGTTGCATGTTCCAGGAAGTGGGGATGTGCTCGAAGGAAATCTCGAAAACGCGGCGTTCGGCCGCCGCAAGAGGCTGCGCGGGAGGAGCAAGAGCCAGACGCGATTCCCGCAAGACCGCCTGATTGAGTTCGTCGAAAAATTCTACGGTCAGTTCGATTTCCGTGAGCTTTTGGTCTCCGTCGTTCACCAGTTCGCCGGATAAAATAGTCACCTCTTGATGCAGAAAATTCTCGGCGCGGCTCAACGCTAGATTCTCGACACGCAACTTGGAGGCGTACGCGCGCTCGGCTGTGCTAAACGTACGGTGCGCGTCCGGGTTCCCCCGTGAGGGCGACTGGCGGCCCGGCAAAAAATAAAATGCCGCCACGCAAATCACCACGGCGGCGCCGGCCAGGAGCAATGCGAAGCTGAAGCGGCTCCGATCGGGTTCCGGCGCTTCGGGCAATTGTATTTGCGGCTGCTCGCGCATGCGGACACCAGAATACTAGATGAATGCGTGCGTTCGCATGGGAATGACGGAATGGCAGGTGTTGCGGCGATTACCGGCCAAACGTAAGCCGCTGCACTAAGGGCTCGGGAAGATGCGCGGCGCGCATGCGGGCCTGCACCGATGGAATGTCATACGCGACCCGCCAAAATTCCACCACCTCATGGGTGAGGTCCGCGATGGCAAAGCCGGCGCGCGGGTCGCCATCGCGAGCCTGACCGATGGACCCGGGATTCAACAAGTAGCGCCCTTTCGTTTCTAGGCGCAACGGCGCCAAAGTCTCCGAAGGTCGCGGTCGAATCTGGAGCATTTCCAAATGATTGGTGGCGGTCTGATACGCAAAGCCGCCCTGATGGTGGGTATGCCCGAAAAACGTCACCGGCGCGCTGGCGTCGAGCAGGCCTTCCAGCGCTTGCGCCGGTGTGAACACATACTCATCTTCATCTTGCAGCGCGCCATGCACCAACACCAGCCCCTCGGCTTCCATCGGCCCGTGGGGAAGCTCCGCCAGCCATTTCAGATTTTCCGGGGAAAGTTGTGAACGCGTCCAATCCACAGCCGTCTTGGCGACCGGGTTGAAATCATCCGTGGCCATGACACCGGTGGCCGCTTTGTCGTGATTGCCTCGAATGGTGCGCGCGCCGAGCTCTCGAATTTTGCCGGTGACCTCGTTGGGATCGGGCCCATAACCCACCACATCACCCAGGCACACCACGGTATCCCAGCGCCCTTTGGCGGCATCGAGGGCGGCATCCAGAGCAGTCACGTTGGCGTGCAGATCGCTGAGGACGAGAGTCCGCATTTAGAGCAACAGAGTATAGATGAAGGTAGACCTGCAATGCACGGTTAGGATTCTCAATCCTGGCCGACTACGCGGAAGATCCCTCGACTGCGGCTGAATCACTGCGGAAATTTATTCGGTTTAGAAAACTTTGATGACCGCATTGCTGAACATTGCGCCAATTTGGCTCGTTTTCAGCGAAAAATTGTGGAAAATCCGTACGCAATTTCCCCATCGGCGCGAAACATTGGTGGAGGGTGTTTCGTCTATAGGAGTGCAGCCGGCATTTACCGGCCGTCCAAGAACAGCAACAGGATTCAAACGAGAACCCCGCGGTGGCAGCCGCGGGGCTCATGACACGCTTCTTTCCGGCCGTTAGTCCAGGAAGAGCAGGTGTCGTTCCGTGAAGGCTACTCGCTCCTCCACCTGCGTGTCAACTCATCTGCTCTCGGCGGTCGTCTTGCGGCTGACGCGATCTTGATTGGAGAGGGAGACACGCATGAAGACCAATTCTTTGTTGCGATGTGCGGCGCTGCTGGCGGTTGTTGCGTTGGCGGTGCCGGTGTTTGCAAAGCCGCTGACCAAGACCATCAACTTCACACAAGCCGCGAAACTCGGCAAAGCTGATTTGCAAGCCGGTGAATACCGCTTGCTGATCGACGGCAACAAGGCCACCGTGCAAAAGGGAAAGGACGTTGTAGCCGAAACCGAAGGCCGCTGGGAAGAGCGAGAAATCAAATCGAACTATGACGCTGTACTGATCGGCGAAAATGGCCACGTCCGCGAAGTGCGTTTCTCCGGCCAGAAGCGCGTCTTCGTTTTCAACGAATAGCGGTTCCCGCTGAACCCGTCAAGTGTTCTGGACAATGTGAAAGTGCTGCAGCTCAGGCTGGCCCTGAGCGGAGCCGAAGGGTCTGCCCGCAGTTGGCAGACCTGAGGCTTTCCTCCTTGAACTCACAACGTGGCACCGCCATTTTTGGTTGTGCTGAGCAACCCTTAGCGAATAAGCATGCAGTCTCCATAGCTGTAGAAGCGATACCCCTCTTTCACCGCGTGCTCGTACGCGCCAAGAACGCGTTCGCGCCCCCCGAACGCGCACACCAACGCCAATAGCGTAGAACGCGGCAAATGAAAATTCGTCAGTAGCGCGTCCACCACTTTGAAACGAAATCCCGGAAAAATGAAAAGGCGGGCTTCCGCATCGCCGGGTTCGACGATACCCCGCGAACCAGACTCGGCGGCACGCATCGCCGCGTCCTCCAGGGCGCGCACGACCGTCGTGCCTACCGCGAGAATCGGCCGGCCCTCAACATGTGCCGCATCGATACGCTGTGCCGTCTGCTCGGGAATGCCATAGCTTTCGCCGTGCATGACGTGCGCTTCCAGCGTTTCCTCATGGATCGGCTGAAAAGTACCCAGCCCGACCTTCAGCGTCAGCTCGCACATTTCAACGCCGCGCTGCCGAATCGCCTCCAGAACTTGCGTAGTGAAGTGCAGTCCTGCCGTGGGAGCAGCAACCGCTCCGGGGCTGCGCGCGAAAATCGTTTGATACCGCTCCCGATCCGCAGGATCGTCCTCGCGATGGATGTACGGAGGCAGAGGAATGTGCCCCAAGCGATGGATGTGCTCGGAAACGGTTTGTGCGTTATGAGAAGCCAGTTTGATGGTCCGCTGCCCGAATGCGCCACGCGCCAGCACCTCCGCCTCTAGCTCGCCGTTGCCAAACAACACCCGCTCACCAATCTGCATCTTGCGCCCGGGATGGACCAGGGCCTCCCAAACGTCGGCCTGCAGTTCGCGCGTGAGAAGCACCTCCACTTTTCCCGTGAGGTGCTCTCGTCGAGTTTTTCTCGATGCCGGCTCGGAGCGCGCGCCCAGGCGGCGGCCAAACAGGCGTGCGGGGATCACTCGGGCATTGTTCACCACCAGAAGTTCATCTCCTCGCAGGAGATTGGGCAGTTCGACGAAACGGTGATCTTCATAACCACCCGCCGCCTTATCGAGCGTCAGCAGGCGCGAGGCGTCCCGCCGCTCCAGCGGCCTCTGGGCAATGAGCTCCTGAGGCAGAGAATAATCGAGTTCGTCAAGTCGCACGCCATGAGTTTATCAGCACCACGCTCACCTCCGAAGAACGCTTAGATTGCGCATTAGGTGAGTTCATAGCCAAACGCTGTATAGCGCCTCATCTTACCGTATCTTATTGTTATGCAATGGCTTAAGTTTGCCATAGGACGACCCAATTATACTTGACAATAAGACGCGCATATTTTATGATGCTATTGAAATCAGATAAGGAGGGCAACAACAATGCCTGCTTTGAGTCCCTTTCGTGGTTTAAACACCCTGCAAGACCAAATCAACCGCGTATTCAACGACGCCTTTGAGCGCCGCGGCGACGAATCCAACCTCACCACTTGGGCGCCCCCGGTCGACATTTACGAGACCGAGAACGAACTCGTGGTCAAGGCCGATCTTCCCGACGTCGATCCCAAAGATCTCGACATCCGCGTGGAGAACAACATCCTGACCATTCGCGGTGAGCGCAAATTTGAGAGGAATGTTAGCGAAGACAATTATCTGCGTGTCGAGCGAGCCTACGGCACCTTTAACCGAAGCTTCGCCCTCTCCAACACTGTGAACGCCGAATCCATCCGGGCCGAGTATCAGAACGGGGTGTTGATGCTACACATCCCCAAGCGCGAGGAAGCCAAGCCGCGGCAGATCAAGGTCAACGTTGATACGTCAGCGTCGGCCAAACCGGCGGCGGCCGGAGCCAAGTAAGCCAGCAAGGATCTAGAAACGTGCAAGAATTAAGGGGCTGGCGTACAGGACCAGCCCCTTTCGTTCATCAAATTGGTGTAAGCAAGACGATATAAGGAAGAAATCTATGCTCCGATTCGAAAAAATGACCGTAAAAGCTCAGGACGCGCTACAGGCCGCCCAGGAAGTCGCCGCCCGGCACGAAAACCAGGCCGTCGAGCCCGTGCACCTGCTGGCGGCGCTGATCGAACAGTCCGATGGCGTCGTGGGCCCCTTGCTGGCTCGTTTGGGAATTCGCAGCGAGCTCCTGACCCAGGACATCGAGCGGGAAATCGGCCGACTACCCAGGGTCACCGGCTTTGCGCAGCAACACATGAGCCCTGTGCTCAACCGCATATTGGAAAAAGCGTTCGACGAAGCCGCCAATTTCAAGGACGAGTATGTTTCCACCGAACATATCTTCCTGGCGATCGCCGGAGAAGATCGCGACCCCGCCGGCCAGCTGCTCAGAAAACACGGAGCGTCCTACGAAGCGATTTTGCAGGCACTGACCAGCGTGCGCGGCACCCAGCGGGTGACCTCGCAAAATCCGGAAGCCACCTACGCGGCGCTGGAAAAATACGCCCGTGACCTTACCGAACTGGCGCGGCGCTCCAAGCTCGATCCAGTGATTGGCCGAGATGAAGAAATTCGCCGTGTCATGCAGATCCTGGCGCGACGCACTAAAAACAACCCCGTCTTGATTGGCGAGCCCGGCGTAGGCAAGACCGCCATCGTGGAAGGTCTCGCCCAGCGAATCGTGTCCGGCGACGTGCCGGACGTTTTGAAGACCAAGCGCATTGTCGCCCTGGACCTGGCCGCACTGGTTGCGGGCGCGAAATTTCGGGGCGAATTTGAGGACCGCCTCAAGGCCGTTCTGAAGGAAGTCACCGAAGCCGAAGGACAAATCATTCTGTTCATCGACGAGCTGCACACGCTAGTGGGCGCGGGCGCCGCGGAAGGCTCCATGGACGCCTCCAACATGCTCAAGCCTGCTCTCGCGCGCGGCGAACTGCGCGCCATCGGCGCCACCACTCTGAACGAGTACAAGAAATACATCGAGAAAGACCCCGCCCTGGAGCGCCGCTTCCAACCGGTCATGGTCAATGAGCCCACCGTCGAAGACACCATCGCCATCCTGCGCGGCTTGAAGGACCGCTACGAAGTCCATCACGGCGTGCGCATCAAAGATTCCGCAATCATTGCCGCCGCGACGCTTTCGCATCGCTATATCTCCGATCGCTTTCTGCCGGATAAGGCCATTGACCTGATTGACGAGGCCGCCGCCAGCTTGCGCATGCAAATCGACTCCCTGCCGGTCGAGATCGACGAAATCGAGCGCCGCATCATGCAACTGGAAATCGAGCGCCAGGCGCTGCTGAAGGAAACCGACCCGCACTCCAAGGAGCGGCGCGCACAAATTGAAAAGGAGTTGGCCAAACTGCGTGAGGACTCCAGCGGGCGAAAAGCGAGATGGCAAGCGGAGAAGGACGCCCTCACCAAGATCCGCCAGATCAAGGAGCAGATCGATCAGCTCAAGGCCGAAGAGCAGCGCTACGAGCGCGCCGGTGACTTGTCTAAAGTCGCGGAGATTCGTTACGGACGAATCGTGGCGCTCGAGCGCGAACTCAAGCAGGCCCAGGACCGCTTCGCCGAGATTCAGAAAAATGCACCGATGCTCAAGGAAGAGGTCGACGAAGAAGATATCGCCAAGCTGGTCAGCAAGTGGACGGGTATTCCCGTGGGGCGCCTGCTGGAAGGTGAGGTCCAGAAGCTCGTCCACATGGAAGAGCGGCTGCGGCAGCGCGTGGTGGGACAAGATGACGCTGTCTTGCGCGTATCCAATGCGGTTCGCCGGAGCCGCGCGGGGCTGTCCGATCCCAAGCGGCCGATCGGCTCATTCATATTCTTGGGGCCAACCGGCGTGGGCAAAACCGAATTGGCGCGAGCTCTCGCGGAGTTTCTCTTCGATGACGAGAAGCTGATGATCCGCATCGACATGTCTGAGTACATGGAGAAACATACCGTTTCGCGCCTGATCGGCGCGCCTCCGGGATACGTCGGCTACGAAGAAGGCGGTCAACTCACCGAACAGGTTCGACGGCATCCGTATTCGGTGATTCTGTTTGACGAAATCGAGAAAGCCCATCCCGACGTCTTTAACGTGCTGTTGCAAATTTTGGAAGACGGCCGTTTGACCGATGGTCAGGGCCGCACCGTGGATTTCCGCAACAGTGTTTTGATTATGACCAGCAACGTCGGATCGTCGGCCATTTTCGAGCTGGCGCATCGCGATCCAGAAACCGCCCGCAAGGAAGCCCTGGAAGCCCTGCGCGCGGCGTTCCGGCCGGAGTTCCTGAACCGCATCGACGAAATCGTAATCTTCAACCCGCTGGGAAAGGCCGAACTGGAGCGCATCGTGAATCTGCTGCTCCGCAGTGTCGAGAAGCTGCTGGTGGAGCGCAAGATCACCCTGGAGTTGACTACCGCCGCTCGCGAGTTGGTGCTTCAGGAGGGCTACGACCCAGCCTATGGTGCGCGACCCTTGCGCCGGGCTATCCAGCGGTTGATTCAGGATCCGTTGGCGCTGCTGATCCTGGAAGGCAAGATTCTGCCGGGTCAGCACCTCCGGGTAGATCGCGACGGTCAAAAGGGTCAGATGCGCTTCGAGCCGGTTCTTAAGAGGGAACCGGCAGCAGCCGCGCGGGTCTAACCCGCCGCCATGATCGCGGACAGGAGCGGTGGTTCACGCGCCGTTCGCGCGCGGGAGACTTCACGGCGAACGAGGCGCGCGCACCACTTTGAAACCTGCAAGCCAGTTTTCGCGTAAGATGATGTGAGGAGCTAACGTGAGAATTTTCCGCACAGCCTTTCTGCTTACCGCCCTGACGCTTGTGCTCATTGCCATTGGCGGCTATTTCGGCGGTCGAAACGGGATGACCATCGCACTGGGTTTTGCGGTGATCATGAACGCCTTCGCCTATTTCTTCTCCGACAAAATCGCGCTGATGTCCAGCGGAGCGCAACCCGTCACGCGCGAGCAGCTTCCCCGGCTCTATGCCGTGATGGACCGCCTCGCCGCAAAAATGAACATCCCCGTGCCGAAGCTCTATGTCGTACCAGAACAAGCGCCCAATGCGTTCGCGACCGGCCGTAATCCGCATCACGCCTCCGTGGCCGTCACGGAAGGCCTGTTGCAACTCATGAATGATGACGAGCTCGAAGGCGTCATCGCTCACGAACTTTCGCACGTCCGAAACTATGACATTCTCATCAGCTCCATAGCCGCGACCCTCGCCGGAGCCATCACGTATTTAGCCTCGATGGGCCGCTGGGCCATGATTTTTGGCGGCTGGGGCGGTGGTCGCGATGACGACCGCGAAGGAGGAGGCGGCGGAATCGCGGCCATCTTGATGCTCATTCTCGCCCCCTTGGCGGCGGCGTTGCTGCAACTGGGAATCTCTCGCCAGCGCGAATATTCCGCCGACGCCACCGGCGCACGCATCGTCGGTCAGCCGTACGGGCTAATCAGCGCCCTGCAAAAGCTCGGCGCTTACAACAAGCGCATCCCTACCACAAGCCTTGCTCCGACCACCGCCGCGCTATGCATCGTAAAACCCATGTTCGGCCGCGAAGTATTCTCTTCTCTCTTCAGCACGCATCCACCACTGGAAGACCGCATCGCGGCACTCCGCGAAATGACCGTCGTACCGCACCGCTGACCTGCGGTATAACCCCACCATGCGAGCCGTCGTGCAGAGGGTGAGCCGCGCGCGCGTCACGGTAGAAGCCCGCGTTACTGGCGAGATCGGCCCGGGTTTGATGGTGCTGCTCGGCGTAGGCCGCGACGACACCTCGGCTGTCGCCGTTTCTCTCGCCGAAAAAGTCGCCAACCTCCGCATCTTTGAAGACGACAATGGGAAAATGAATCGTTCGCTGCTCGAAGCCAAGGGTAGCGCGCTGGTAGTCTCGCAGTTCACTCTTTACGGCGATGCGCGAGGGCAGCGCCGCCCCAGCTTCCTCAACGCCGCGCCGCCGGAAAAGGCCGCCGCGCTTTACGAAGAATTCAATTCGGCCTTGCGAGCGCTTGGTGTTACTGTGGCCACTGGAATTTTTCAAACCATGATGTCCGTGGAGCTAGTCAATGAAGGCCCGGTCACCATCCTCCTCGATTCCGATAAAACGTTCTAGAAATCTGCGCCGAATTTCTCCACCAACAAAGTGGACGTGCCAAGCAGCGCTCCGCGAACTGCAGTCCCTTGGCGAAGCGCGTAACGTCGCTGGAATGGCGCGCTTCGGTATCATCGCCAAAAATGTTTACGGCGTCTCCAAGCCCAAAATGGACGGGCTCGCCCGGAAAATCGGTCGCGACCGCTCGCTGGCCCTGCAGCTCTGGGACTCCGGCGTGCACGACGCCCGCATTCTCGCCGGCATGATCGACGACGCCTCGCAAGTAACCGCTGCGCAGATGGACAAGTGGGTGCGCCATTTCGACAATTGGGACGTCTGCGACGGCACCTGCTGCCATCTCTTTGTTTTTTCTGAACACGCTTGGCAAAAGGCCATCGAATGGAGCGGCCGCAACGAAGAATTCATCAAACGCGCCGGCTTCGCGCTAATGGCCTACCTCGCCTATCGCGACAAAACGGCGCGTGACGCCAAGTTCGTAAGCCTGCTATCAATCATCGAGAAGAATTCAGCCGATGACCGCAACTTCGTCCGCAAGGCCGTGAACTGGGCACTCCGCAATATTGGCAAACGCAATCTGCGCTTGAATCGCGCCGCCATTCGCGCCGCGGAACGCCTCCGGCGCCAAAATTCCCGCGCCGCGCGCTGGATCGCCGCGGACGCGCTGCGCGAATTAAAGAGCGATGCCGTACAGTCAAGGCTGCGGCAAAAGACAGTGTGAATTGTGACATCAACCGCAAAAAACGTTCGATCGGAAGGAATCACCATTCGCCCCGCGCGCGCAAGTGACGCCGAGTCTATTGCCGAATTATCCGGGCAGCTCGGCTACCCGGCGACACGCGCGCAGGTGAACGAACGCTTGCGGCGCCTCGTCCCCGGCTCGATACATGCGGTCTTCGTGGCCGAGTCTCCAGGCGCCGGCGTGATTGGCTGGCTTCACGTGAGCCTCACGCATCTACTGGAAAGTGAAACGCGCGCCGAAGTGAATGGGCTGGTGGTCGCTGACGGACAACGCAGTCTCGGAGCCGGCGCGAAGCTTGTGGAGGCCGCCGAGCAATGGGCCCGCAGCCGCGGCTGCAAAAACGTGAATGTGCGCTCCAACGTGATTCGCGAACGCGCCCACGCCTTTTACCTGCGCCAGGGCTACGAGCACTACAAAACCCAGAAGGCCTTTCGCAAGCGGCTCTAGCTCTTGTCTGCAGACCTCAATCCAGGTTGGCCTGCCGGTTTGTGAGAGCCTTCCCCCTGGCGGATTATCACTACGAAGCATCCGGCGTTCTCCGTATAGCCGCGGTATATCGCACTACGATATACTTGGTCGATGGCCATTGAGATCTCAACCGATGAGTACCGGGCCCTGGCTGAACTGCGCTACCGTATACGTCACTTTTTGAGCGAAGGCGACACCGTCGCGCGCGCTGTGGGACTCGAGCCGCAGCAATACCTCCTTCTGCTCACCATTCGCGGTTTGCCGGAAGGCCAGGAAGCCACCATTCGCACCTTGGCGGAGCGTCTGGCCCTCAAACACCACAGCGCCGTGGAACTGATCGATCGCCTGGAAACCAACGGATACGTGCGGCGCAACCGCGTACGAGACGATCGACGCCGCGTATTGGTGTCGCTGCTCCCGCGCGGCGAGCGCATCCTCGAACAAGTGGCCAGGCATCGCATCGGCGAGTTGCGCGCCACCGGGCACGAGTTGGTGCGCACCATTGACCAGCTTTTGGCCAAGACCCGCAAGGCTCAGCAGGCCGAACATCACAAGAAGCCAGTTCAAAGAGGCGCACGAGAAAATGGTGAGTGACTCCCGCCAGACGCTAACGCGAAACGAAAACAAGGCGACCAGAACAGGCGAAAAAAGCAAAGCTTGGGACGCCTTGGGAGACTTTACGGCCACTACGCGGCTCTTGCCGATCTCTGCTTTGGCTCTCGGCGTTGGCGTCGTCGCCGCGTTCGTGGCTCTGGGTCTGTTGCGCTTAAGAAGCGGGCGTGTCTCATACGCCCTAATTCTTTTCGCGGAAATTTCTTCGACTCCCGGACGGCTGACTCCGCCTCGCGACCACTGTCATTTATGCGGAATCCAAAGGCTACATGAACGAGAGCACCGGCCAACCTGACTTGACTTGGCGCGATCTTCAAGCGCGCCGGTGGGTAGCGTTTCTAAAGCAGCGCGAAGAGCAGGTCTTTCTGGTGCTCACCTTGCTGATCGGCGCGCTGGTGGGCCTCACCGTCGTAGCCTTCATCGTTTTGACCGAACACTTCGGCGCGCGAATTTCTCCTATGAACGCCAGCGCCTGGCAGCGCGTCGTCGTGCCCGTATTGGGCTCCCTGACGATGGGCTATCTGCTCTACAAATACTTTCCGGATGCCCGCGGAAGCGGCGTGCCCCAAACCAAGGCCGCACTGTACGCGCGGGGCGGAAAAATCACGCTGGGCACCGTCGTCGGAAAATTTTTCTGCACCTCCGCGACACTGGCCAGCGGAATCCCCCTCGGCCGTGAAGGTCCTGCGGTGCAAGTGGGTGGCGGTATTGCCTCGGTATTAGGCCGCACGCTGGGACTGCCTCCCGAAAGAGTGAAGGCGTTGATTCCCGTCGGTGCCGCGGCGGCCGTGGCCGCTGCCTTCAACACCCCTATGGCCGCCGTTCTGTTCGCATTGGAAGAAGTCGTCGGCGACCTTCATGCGCCCGTCCTGGGCTCCGTGGTGCTGGCTTCGGCGACGTCCTGGGCCATGCTCCGCCTGCTCCTCGGCAACGACCCGCTGTTCAAAGTCCCGCAATACCAACTCGTTCATCCCATTGAGTTCGCCGTCTACGCGGTGCTGGGCGTCCTGGGCGGATTCGTCTCGGTGATCTTCACCAAAACGCTGACCGGCTTGCGCGAGAGATTCCTTCGCCTTCCGCGCAAAACGGTGTGGTTCCAACCGGTGGCAGGCGGCATCACTGTGGGCCTGATGGGCTGGTTTGTGCCGCAGGTCCTGGGCGTGGGCTACAAATACGTCGGCGATGCGCTGAACGGGAGTATGGCGCTCCGGCTGATGCTCATTCTATTGGGTCTCAAACTCGTCGCTGTGGTTGTCTCTTACGCTTCCGGCAACGCCGGTGGCATTTTTGGGCCGAGTTTGTTTCTTGGCGCCATGCTGGGCGGAGGTCTCGGTACTGTAGCGCATGATCTCGCTCCGGCTTACGTGGCCCAGCCCGGCGTTTACGCCCTGGTGGGCATGGGCACGTGCTTTGCCGGCATCATCCGCGCGCCCATGACGTCCGTGCTGATGATTTTCGAGATCACCCGCGACTACTCCGTGATTGTTCCGCTAATGATCTCCAACCTCGTGAGCTTCTTCATTTCCCAGCGCTTTCAGCCGCAACCCATCTACGAAGTCTTGGCGCATCAGGACGGCATTCATCTGCCAACCGCCGAGACGCGCGCGCTGCGAGGCCAACCACAAGTAATTCAGGCTATGCGGTCGCCTTCCGTAATTTTGCAAGGGCAGATGACCGTGCAGGAAGCTGCCGCTGAAGTGCAATCCAGCGAATTCCATGCGTGGCCCGTTCAGGACAAACTGGGCGTCGTCGGCATGATCCGTTTCGACACTCTGCAAAAGGCCCTCGCCGATGGCGGCGCCATGCGAACCGTGAGTGAGTTGATTAACCCGAATCCCGTGGAGTTCCCGCACCTGCACGCTGACCACTCGCTGACCGTCGCCTTGGAGCGCCTCGGCACGAGTCATGTCGACGCGCTCCCAGTCGTCAGCCGCGCCGACGTCCACAAACTCGAAGGCATTGTCACTTTGCAGGATGTGCTGAAGTTCTACGGATTCGCGGGCGCTACCTCACACCAGGACACAACCAACTAGCTTTTTGGAGTGCGGCGGTCTTGCCGCCGCTTTTACGCCGATAGCTCTACCCATCCCGAATGGCGGAGCCCTGAAGGTAGGACAGCATTCCTGCCTGTCCACGTCTGATTGAGCGATATTCCAAACCGGACAGACAGGAATGGCTGTCCCACTAGAATCCCCCGCCACCCCCGCCGCCGAACCCGCCTCCGGAAGAGCCCCCGCCTCCGCCACCGCCGCCGAACCCTGATCCCCCGGAGCTGCGCGGCGCCGAAGACATCGCGCTGCTGGCCATGCTGCTCATGTAGCCCATATCGTTCGCGAAGATCATCGGGTAGAAATTCGGGCCATAGGACGATCCGCGATACCAATCCGGCGGCTGCTTCACAACGTCTTGAAAAGCCTTACTCCAGTTTTTCTCCACGCCCAGAGCCATGGCAAACGGCAAAAATTTCTCAAACATTTCGGGGGTCTTCACCATGCGGTTAAAGCGATCGGCGTCGACGTGCACCAGGAAATCTTCAAAGCCCAGCAAATTCTCCAGCGCTCGCGTGCCCTGTTCGGTGTGTGCCGGCATGAACCAACCGAAGGCGCAGATGATCGCTCCAGTCAGAATCCCCGAAAGTATGAAAGTGAGCGGAGCCATGCCCATCCGCTGGCCGAGTGACGTGCCA
>Ga0307479_10000604_pt1 | contig 32213 bp, 6 predicted proteins | sample atmos_gasesECM4C_FD_203743 | JGI IMG/M metagenome (GOLD analysis project Ga0307479, IMG submission 203743) | Hardwood forest soil microbial communities from Morgan-Monroe State Forest, Indiana, United States - atmos_gasesECM4C_515 | ecosystem: Environmental > Terrestrial > Soil > Temperate...
AACCTCCCCGACGATTTCGATCCAAGGCTGGTCCGCAAGAGTGCCAAGAACCAGCTCGCGCATGAGCTTCGGCCGATTAGCCACGAGAATTCGAATTGAGTCCATGGCCATCTCCTTAGTGGATTGGAGACGCAACTATCTGCGTTCCAGCGGAAATTGGAAGGCGTAACGTCGGCTCCATTTCGAGCCAAGGGGCGATTTTGTCCGCGAACGTAGACACCGCCAAAAAAAAGTTCAATCAGAGCCAATGAAGGAGCTACGCCGGGACCCGGAGGGACTAATGAAGAGGACTCAGGCACATAGTCCCAAGCACTAACGAATCACCAAATCGCTTCCAACTTTGTGGAGAAACGGTCTACCTATCCCCCGCATAATTTCCAATTCTGCTAGGATGAGTCTCAATGCGAACGGGTGTCATCAGAACATGGCAATGTTTCGAGCTATTCACTAGGGGTATCCATCTAAAATATTCGTTTATAGCATCTCCTTCGACGTCTCCCGTAACTTATTAATTGACAAGGCACTTAGTTGGCACTTAGAATGCGCGCACCACTCGACTTTTCTCTCTTCGAGTGGAATGCAACGTAAAACTCCTGGCATGGCGCGCGGTCGGAATCTGGGGGTGGGGGCCCCAGCACTATGGTAGAGAACGGCAACGGATCCACTCCGTCCGGCATAAAGGTATTCCTCATAGCGGAAAACCGTCTGCTTCGCGAAACACTAGCGCGTCTGCTCCAAAAGCGCGCAGGCATCGTTGTCGTCGGTGTAAGCCGGGGCACCGGGTCAGCATGGGAAGAGATCGCTGCTTCTGGTTGTGAAATAGTTCTTACCGACTGTTTGACTTCCGACGGCGACACTGGCCTTGTCAGCGAACTCTTCGAGCATCTTCCTCAGATCAAGGTTGTCCTTTTTGGAATGGACGAAGACCGTGATGTCTTCCTGAAATTCGCTTTTCTCGGAGTCAGTGGCTATGTGTTAAAGGATGCCTCAGCCACGGAAATAATCTCCGCCGTGCGGGGCGTGGCACAGGGAGAGGCTGCCTGCCCGCCAAGACTTTGCATGACTCTCATTCAACATCTCTCGCGCGAATACCGGCAGCGGGCAAAGATTTCCGGCGAACATGGTAGTGCAAAACGTTTGCTGACCTACCGGCAACTCGAATTGATGGATCTAGTCGCAAGGGGTATGAGCAACAAAGAGATTGCCGCAAACTTGAATCTGTCTGAGTTCACAGTGAAGAATCATATGCGCCGCATCATGAAACAGGTTGACGCAGATGATCGCCACCAAGCGGTAGCTGTGGTCCGCGCCGGTGGCTTCTTGCCCAATGCGTAGCGGGCGTTTTTCGAAGGATCTCCGGGCGCCCGCCGAAGGGTTGCAGCTCCCTTAACGGGAGTTCACTTATCGATTCGGAATTCTGACCCCGACTGATAACACGTAACTTATTGATTTCATTAAACGCGGAAAGCGCCAAATACACCGAATTGGCCGAAGTGAGGTACACGGCACGTACGCGAGGCCATCGGGCATGGTGTTCCTCGCCAACATATTTGGGGTAATTCGCCCCTTTCTAAATCGGATTCGCCTTAGCCGTGGAGAGGAGGCAACTTCCCCCAGCTCGTGCGGACGCTTATGGCCGAATTCTGACAAGTCGACTATCCGAAGGTGTGCCCATTTCTGACGCTTTTGCGACTGTTACCGAGCAACGGCGCACTCTGAAATTATTCTCGGCAGAACGGACACGTGGAAAGCTTTCCACAAACGCGTTCTGCACCGGCCGTCCCCGCTTAATGTGCACCAACTCAGTCTTTCTCTTCCCTGCAAATCCTCTAAAGATGTCCCGCTAGGTACAAGTTGGGTACAACTAAGAGGGGGGAAATGACGCTTCTTGTCCCATAAGCGACGCCAAATAAAGCGTTTATGGGATTCAGATGCCTGGTTCGGGACCAGGAGGTCGATGCTTAAAATCCATTCGCCCCGACCACTTTTTTTAGGGTCCAACAATTTACAGGTACACGAATTCTCGTGGAGCGCCTGGTGCCGGGCCAGGAGGCCAATGGTCCAAGCGCATGCGCCCCTACGGTTTTTTCCCCTCTCAAATCAATTCGTTACCCTGCGGTTTCAACTGCGACTTCTACGTCATTTTACGGACGATACGGACAACATCTGTGGTTTTGCCTGGAAGTTCGAACCTAGGTTAGGCAATAATATACTTGACTAACCAAAGGAACTATGGGATGATTTGGGTAGAGGGAAAAGGCCATGAAGCCCAAAACACTCCAGCAGGCGATTCGGTACTTCTCAGATGAACAGACCTGCATTGACACGATTGCTCAACTCCGTTGGCCCGATGGCCCGGTATGCCCGAAGTGTGGCGGCAGAGAGCACTACTATCTTGCATCTCAGCTGCGCTGGAAGTGCAAGAATCCGAACTGCTACAAGCAATTTACTGTCAAGCTCGGAACGATTTTCGAGGATTCTCCAATCACTCTCGACAAGTGGCTTGCGGCTCTATGGATGCTGGTCAATTGCAAGAATGGAATTAGCTCTTATGAAGTGGGCCGCGATTTGGGAATCACGCAAAAGTCCGCGTGGTTTGTTTTGCATCGTCTCCGCTTGGCTTTGCAGGCGGGAAGCATGGAAAAACTTGGCGGAGACGGAAAGCACGTCGAAGTGGACGAAACTTTCATTGGTGGGGCCGCTCGCTTCATGCACCCCGAACGGCGGAAGCGCATGATTACCGAGCGCGGCGTGAAAGACAAGACAGCCGTGATGGGTATTCTTGAGCGCGGCGGCAAGGTTCGCGCCATCATGATTCCGAATCGTAAGAAGCACGCGATTCAGGGCCAAATCCGCGCACACGTTAAGGCCCAGAGCGCGATTTATTCCGATGCGCTCTTGTCATATCAGGGATTGAAAAGCGACTTCGCGCACCAAGTAATCGACCATGCGGAAAGCTATGTCGATGGGCAGGTGCACACAAACGGTTTGGAAAACTTCTGGAGCTTGGTCAAGCGTGGGTTGAAGGGCACATATATTTCGGTTGAACCGTTTCACCTTTTCCGCTACCTCGATGAGCAGGTATACCGCTACAACAATCGAGAGCTCGCAAATGATGGCGAGAGGTTTCAGTTGGCTTTGTCGCAGATTGCAGGCAAGCGGCTTACATTTGCGGAGGTAACAGGGAAGGACGGAAAAATATAGAGAATTGAAGCCTAATCGATTGCCGCGCGGGAAGCGGAAGATCGCTTAGTTCGCTTTCGCTTCCCCGCATCTATCTTGGCTTTCAATTCGGAATGGGAAACAGATAAGACTTTTTTCAGAGCATCTTCAAACACGGCGTATTCGCCAGTCGCATTCTTGCCGGAAGGTTTCTGGGAACGCGCCACCAAAGATACCTCTCAGAAGAGAGGATGCGGTGGCGTGTGTAAAAAGTCAAACAAAATTACAGTTCTCGAATCTCTCCAAACAGGAGCGTCTCGAACGCCTGAACCGTGCGCGAGACTTCTTTGGCAATCCCATCCAGCGCGGGGGTGATCGGCTTACCTTCGAAGGGAAATCCAATATCGAAGAATATATTCGAGGCCGCATGGCCCTTGTTCTTCATTTTGAGATTCTTTCCCCAGAATTCTTTCAATCGAATCGTCCAGGGCTCATCCGCAATCAGGATATTATTGAGCGGCCACTCTTTTCCATTCTCGTCCTCAAAGCTCACATCCCATATGTTCATGATCTTCAAGACTGGAATGAGAAGTTGATGTTTGTCCCGTACATTCAAATCGTCCAAGGCCCAGATAAAGTAATTCCCAGCCTTGTAGGGTTTTACAGTATTGAGGAGCAGGTTTTGGACTTCGGCCTCGATTTGTTGCTTTTCGAGAAGATTGGACAAAGGGGCTTTCAATTCATCGGCGGTATCGCGAATCGGGAATCTACTCCACTTGGTAGGTGTACCACCACACTCAACGATGGTGTCATTCCAGAGAATGTCCAATGCGCTTCGAAGATTGTGCAGCGCGTCTCCGATCATCACAGCGGCATCCTCGGTTGGCAATGCCGTAGGGTCGTAAAACAGTGTCAGCCAAACGTTTCGATCAGCGTCTTGATTGACGCTGAGGAGGTAAAAGTCACTGGCCTCGATCCACGCATTAAGGTCTTGCATGTGCTTCGCGGCCCGTTGAATCTTTTTCTTTGACCCGTGGAAATTTTCTGCCATGAAAGTGGATTATACTTCTTTGCCGTGGTTAGTCAAGTATATTATTGCCCTAGGTTATCCTGTCCGTAACGAATCGCTCGTAATAAACGCGGTAGTCTTGACGAACCGAGTAACCTCTAGCTGGTTGGCAATTCGTGACCAGATGAGGCTTGGACGAACCAGAGTCTTGGTGCCATTGCTACTAGTACCCCATTCTCCCAGATGACGAGAATTTCGACTTTCCGATTTTATTCTGTTGACAGATAGAGCAAACAAGAGCAGCATCGGGCCACTTTTCTCGATTGGGTCCCCGATCGATATTTCCTGAAAATAGCAGCACGTTGGCGGATCAAATAGACAGTAGATCGAGTCGGTGAAACGATGAATAGCGTAACTCGCTCCGCGTGCGCTGGCAGCTTCGTGGCGGGCCTCTTTCTCATCGCCTTGTACGCCTGGGCGATCGAGGAAAAGCCGATACCGACCTTTATGGTGACGCGCAGTGACGGACTGCCGGTAGCAAGCACCCACCTGTCAGAGCTGACTCAATATCTGCTGATGTATGTGGCTCCAAATTGCCGTTCCTGCGACCACCTACTCGCGTCGCTGCAGGATTCGGAGTCACCGCAGCTTGCGAGGCACATCGTCGTTATCGTCAGCGGTGACACAACTAATGCAGCCAAGTACATTCACGACCACGTTCCACCGGAAGTGGAAGGTGTCGTTTGGTACGCCGATACAACGGGCGAGGCGTTCACCGCTTTGCGGCTGACCGGCACTCCGGTCTTAATTGGCGTGCGTCACCGCCGGTTGATCTGGTCGGTCAGCGGCGTGCTAAACGATGCTTCCACCGTTCAATCGGTGATCCGCAATTGGGTGAAGCATTGATGCGTACTAACGGACACTGGCGACCGAGTCGTTACGAATACAGCTTGGGCGTGTCTTTATTAACGACTGGAAGCTCAAGCTAGGCAAAATCCAATCACGTGGTCAGAGAAAGTCGATGATCACAAGGGTAATGCGTCTGGGCGAGAGAACCCTACATGTCGCCGGAAAGCAACCGCCGCTATGTTTTCCCGTGGCTGAACCTCCTCTCAGTCATCTGTCTGGTGGTTGTCTCTGTCCTCCCCGCCTGCGGCAACACGTTTAGCGCCTTCGGTCCGAAGACATATGCTCGCCAAGCGGGCGCTCCGGTCGTCGTCAGCGACAGCTTCTCCGTGATGGACCCTGCGATCCGTTACAGCCTGCGCCTAACAAACAGCCGCACCTCCAGCCACAACTCGAGAAACGAAGAAGACGAGGAGGTTTCCCTAGTAGCGGTAACGCTCAATGGCGTGAAGATCGTTGATCCATCCCAATTCGGTCATAGGGTTTCAGTGATTCAGGTAGCCGTACCCCTGCTCGCGTCGAACAAGATTTCGGTGGAGGTTCTGGGCCCAGTCGGAGGCACGATTACCATCGAAATCATTGGAGGCATGCTCGGTACATACACCGCCTTGGGACCCAAGATCTACGAACGCAGTGGCGGTGATGACGACGTACCAATAACCGATGGGTTTTCAGTGGCGGAGTCTTCAGCTCACTACGTACTGCGAGTTACCAATAGCAAATTGCCAACCAGCAAGGACGGACAAGACCAGAAAGATAGAAGCAAAGGTAACCTCAGGGACAGTAACAACGACAGAGAACGAAGCAAGAATAAGAACCGAAATAGCGACACAGATCGAAACAGCGACAGAGAACGAGAAGGGGATAGCGACAAGGAGACAGGTGTCTCGAGTGCCGCCATTTCCATCAACGGGCTTCAGGTAGTTAGCCCTCGGCAATTCGGGAATATCGTTTCAACGATCGAAGTGCCGGTTTCGCTGCAGGCCTCAAATCAAATTGCCGTACAAGTCGAGAGCGGTCCAGGCGCGAAGGTTACCGTTGAGATAGTCGGCGCAGTGGGCTTGTTCAGTGTGTTCGGTACCAAGACATATCAGCGGGATGCCGGCGCCCTACACAGCGTCGTGGATTCGTTTTCAGTGCTGGATCCCGCTGCACCATTCGTCCTCCGAGTTAGCAACAGCCACACAGGAAAAGCGGAAGATGATGACGGCGAGCACCACAAGAATGGTGGACCACACGGGGAGAAAGATGGTGAAGAAGGAAGGGGGACTTCAAGAGCCATCATTTCAATCAATGGAGTCAGGATCTTCGATGGGGACGACTTCCATGACGTCGTCTCGGTGATCCAGATCCCGGTGACTCTTGCTGCCTCCAACCAGATTGGAGTGGAGGTCAGTGGCAAGCCGGGAGGCACCATCACCGCTGAGATACTCGGGTTGGATACCAGTCCGCCAGTCATCGCAGCAACGATTACGCCTGCGCCCAACGCAGCCGGTTGGAATAACACCAATGTAGTTGTGAGCTTTACGTGCTCGGACACCACCTCGGGAATAGCCGTATGTGCGGCTCCAGTCGCGGTGGGCACGGAAGGCGCCGGTCAGGTGATTACGGGCGCAGTCATCAACCGGGCCGGCAACACTGCCACAGCGAGCGTTGCCATTAATCTGGACAAGACGCCGCCTGCGGTCACGGCATCCACCTCTCCCGCGCCGAACGCTGCGGGATGGAACAACGCCAACGTCACAGTGAGCTTCAACTGCAGCGATTCCCTTTCTGGAATTGCGAATTGTCCTGACCCGGTTCAGGTAATTACAGAAGGCGCCGGACAGATCGTCACAGCGACAGCAACCGACAAAGCTGGGAACCCCGCTACAACCACAATTAAATTAAACATCGATAAAACTCCGCCCATTATTACAGCCTCAGCTTCGCCTCCTCCGAATGCCAACGGCTGGAACAACAGCAATGTAACCGTCACCTTTCAATGCTCAGATAGTGGCTCGGGCATTGCGAACTGTCCTGCTCCTCAGGTTGTAAGCACCGAGGGAGCCAATCAGATCATCACCGGCTCGATCACTGACATTGCGGGCAACTCTGCCAGTGCGAGCGTCACACTCAAGATTGAGAAGACACCGCCATCGATCACGGCATCCGTAACACCTCCACCGAATGCTGCGGGATGGAACAACAGCGATGTCACAGTGAGCTTTCAGTGCGGAAATAGCATATCCGGTGCTTTGTCGTGCCCAGCACCCACGACGGTGACGAGTGAGGGGGCCAGTCAGCTCATCGTTGGCAGCATGACCGATGCGGCGGGTAACACATCGCAAGCTTCGGTCACGATCAACATAGACAAAACACCGCCGATCATCACTGCGGTCGCGGACCCACCGCCGAATGCCAGCGGCTGGAACAACAGCAATGTAACCGTCAGCTTCCACTGTTCCGATAGTGGTTCCGGCGTTGCGAACTGTCCTGCTCCTCAGGTTGTAAGCACCGAGGGAGCCAATCAGATCATTACCGGCTCGGCTATTGACATTGCGGGCAACGCTGCCAATGCGAGCGTCACGTTGAAGGTCGACAAAACACCGCCGACTGTCGCAATCACGTCGCCGTCGCCGGGAACCACGCTGAGGATATCGCCCACCCCGTTGAATGGCAGCGTGAGCGATTCGCTGTCGGGAATCGCCTCCGTCACATGCAACGGTTCAACAGCGATCGTCGGCGCTGGTGGTGCGCTGAACTGTGCGTCCGCTCTTGCTCAAGGAACGAACATTCTCACGGTGAGCGCAACGGATAACGCCGGCAACACAGCGTCGTCACAGGTAAGCGTCACGTACGTACCGCCGCCGATCGCCAATGCTGGGACCGGGTATTCGGGTGTGCCAGGTGTTCCGATCACCTTCAGCGCTGCCGGGTCGCGTAATCCCGCCAACCGCCCGATGGCCTTTACCTGGGACTTCGGCGATGGCGCCACCGGCAGTGACCTGACGGCAACACACACGTTCGCGAAGGCCGGCGTGTACGTGGTTACGCTCACGGTGACCGACAGCTCAGGAGCAACCGGCACGGCCTCGACGACGGCGCTTATCGTACAGCCGAACCTTCCGCCGGCGGCAAGCGCGAATGGTCCGTACTCTGGCGTTACTGGACGTCTAATTGTATTCCACGGCACCGCCAGCGATCCCGACGGTGACCCGCTGACTTATACGTGGGACTTCGGCGATGGGACGACCGCAACCAGCTTGAGCGCATCGCACGTGTACTCTTTACCGAATACCTACATCGCGGTTTTGACGGTGAGTGACGGGCAGCTCAGCGTAACGGCGAATGCCACGGTCGTGGTTACGCAGGCAAATCGGCCTCCGACGGTAAACGCCGGCGGGCCCTATTCAGGCGTGACCGGCTTGGCCATAACGCTTAGCGCGACTGCGTCCGATCCCGACCACGATCCGCTCACGATTACCTGGGACTTTGGCGACGGCAGCAACGGATCGGGCGCGACTGTCAGCCACGCGTTCGCATTGCCCGGGAATTACACCATCACGGTGACGGCGAACGATGGCAGGGGCGGCGTAACGAGCGCGACGGCTGCGGCGGCGATCGCGCAGGCGAACCGTCCGCCGCACGCGAACCCGGGCGGTCCGTATACGGGCCCGGCGAAGACGCGCATCGTGTTCAGTGGCTCAGCTTCGACCGATCCGGACAATGATCCCCTGACCTACACCTGGGATTTCGGCGACGGCGCGTCCGGCACGGGTGTCGCGCCGAATCACGGCTACGCCAGCGAGGGCACCTACACGGTCACATTGACGGTTGACGATGGCCGCGGCGGGAAGGATTCGGCGACGGTGCCGGTTGTGATCACGCCGGCTGCAGCTCCGGCGAACCAGCCGCCTGTCGCGCGACCGGGTGGACCGTACACGGGCGAAGCCGGCCAAGTCGTAACATTCAACGGCAGTGCTTCATCCGATCCCGACGGCGATGCCCTAACCTACAGTTGGGACTTTGGCGACGGCAGCACCGCATCGGGCGTCGCGCCCGTGCACATCTACGCGAGCGCCGGGACGTACAGCGTCGCGCTGACGGTGGACGACGGCAACGGCCACCCCACGACCTCGGCGACCTCGGCGACGATCACGCCCGCGGCCGACCATGTGCCGCCTGTCATTTCGCTGTCGGCTCCATCGAAAGTCCTGCCCGGCAGCAACGTTACCGTAACTGCCGTCGCGAGCGACAATGTGGGCGTCGTCTCGGTGACGTTCGATGTTGACGGCGCTCCGTCGAGCACTGTCACCGCACCGCCGTATCAGCGGGTGATTAGTGTTCCAGCTGTAGCGGCGCCTGGCGCGGCCATTGCCGTGCGCGCGACGGCGGCCGATGCAGCCGGCAATACCGGGGTGGCACTGGCGAAGCTCACGATCGACGGGACTCCGGACACCGAGAAACCAACGATCACGCTCAACGCGCCGGCCAACGCCGCACCAGGAACAGTCATTCGCCTCAGCGCCGTCGCCGCCGACAATGTGGGCGTCGCCTCGGTCGCCTTCAGCACGAACGGCTCGCCGATCGCGACCGTTCCCGCCGCTCCTTACGAGGCCATCTACACGGTTCCTTCCGATGCGGTGGTGGGCTCGCCGATCGGGTTCACCGCGCGCGCCACCGATTTCACCGGAAATTATGCCGACGCGAGCGCCATAGTGGCGATCGTTCAGAATGCTGACACCACGCCGCCGAGCGTCACACTTACAGTTGCGCCAACCGTGGCGCCGGGCGGCACACTGGCGCTGGCTGCCGATGCGAGCGATGACAGCGGAGTAGCAAGCGTCTCGTTTTATCTTGAGGGAGTTCGGATAGCGACCCTCGCACAAGCGCCGTACTCCGCCACGTTCCTGGTGCCGCCGGCTACGACGCCCGGATCGATTCTACACATCGAGGCACGCGCCGAGGACTTCAGCAATAACGAGGGGCGCGCAACCGCGCAGACAACCGTCGCGGCGGCGGAAAAGGCGATCGCTCTCGGCCAGGTGCTCGACGATTCCACGGGACTGCTGCTCGAAAGCGCAACCATCACGCTGACGGGGAGCAACTCGTCTGGGAATCCTTACACCGAGACGACGCAGAGCGACGCGCGCGGCCGGTACGTAATTCGTGCTGCCGCCGGCAGCGGAGTGTTGCACTTTACGCGGGATGGCATGACCGGTGTGGATCGTCCCGTGAGTCTCCAGGGCGGCGCCACTGTGCCGGTGCTCGACGCCCGAATGACGCCGCTGGCACCACCGAGTGCTGTCGTCTCGGGAGTGCTGGGCGGAACGGTGTCGGGGGACGCAGGTTCGTTAACCCTCGTGGCCGGGGCAATCTCCGCCTCCCCGACTTTCACCCTGACAACCATTTCTCAGCAGGGTTTGCAAGGCCGGTTGCCACCCGGTTGGTCACCCGTAGGTGCGGTGGATGTCGCACCGCACGGCAGTGCGATTCCGGGCTCTACGCTCAGCGTGCGCAACCCGCAGCAGGTCGCGGCGGGGAGCGTGCTGGTCATGGCAAAGTGGGACGAGGCGGCAGCGGCGTGGCGCTCCACCGGCGACGCCGCAATCTCAGCCGACGGCACGGCGATTCAAGGCCCGGTCGATAGCACGGGACAATACGCAGTATTGTTCGGCGATACCCAGTCGGCGGCGCCAGGACACCCGAATGCCGGCGATCTCATGACCGGCGTCACGGCTTCCTCGGTTCCCGCGGACGCGGTCTCGCTCGTAACCCCCAAGCCGAAGGTGATTGTCTACGAGCCCGGAGTCAAGTCGGATGTCGCGGGCGTGTTCACTTCGGCAGCCCCATTGCCCAGCGGGACGGTGATTTCCTCCCGCATCACCGAGTCCTACCACTTCTTCTCCGGCGCGGAGATCCATCCCGACCCCTACATAGCCGACATCGTTTTCTACCAACTGGCAACGGATCCATCGAAGCAGAGTGCGATCTACGAAGTGTCGCCGTCAATTACGTTTGAGCCGCTGACACTGCAAAGCGGTGTGATCACGGTCGAGCTTGATACGCCGCCGGCGCCAGCCCCGCCGATTGCGACCGTGGGGCCCAATGGCGGTACGGCTACCGCACCGACAGGTGAATCCATTCAAGTGCCGCCGGGCTCTGCCAGCGACCCAATTCCAGTCGCCATCACCGGGTTGTCTGCCACCGATCTCGGGATCAGCATGCCCGATGGTGTTGATTTTGTTGGAGCGATGCGTCTGAATTTCACCGGCACGCTTGCGCTGCCCGCTACCGTGTCGGCCCCGACACCGGCATCTCTGGGTGACACGACGGGGATTCTGCTGGTGCGACTGCAAGAGCTTCAAGGGCAGACGCGGCTGGTTCTGGTGGGCATCGGGAGAGTGGACGGCGATCACATTAACTCCGACGTGTCTCTTGCCGGTACCAACAACACCTTTGAAGGCGTGCGAGTTGCTGGACGATACGTCTTCTTGCATATGCAGCCGCTGACGGCGTTCGCCGCTGGCACTGTATTCGGGACCGACAATGCTGCGTTTTACGGGGCGATGGTTTCGACCCCGACGCTCCCGATCATGTCGCTGTCGCGCGGAACTAACGGCTACATTGCTGTCGCCGCGGTTGGGGCTGTGACCTACACGGCCATGGACTTGGTACGGTCGGACGTGGGCACAGGGTCACTGACACTCGTCAACCAAAACGGCGTGCTCGCGCTCGACCTGCACCTGGTGGCGCAGCCTCCAAGCGTCGCGTCGATTCTGCCGTCCGACAAGTCGACGAGCGTTTCGCTGGACACTGCCGTCGTGGTCACCTTCTCCGGGCCCATCGATCCGGCCAGCGTAAGCGGCACCAACGCGGGGAACATCGCGTTGACGGCGGCAGATGGCACCGTGGTCGTGGCAACACTGAGCCTCTCGTCCGGAAATTCCGTGGTGACATTGCGCCCGTCGGCCCCGCTGCAGCTGAACACGGTGTACTCCACCACCGCCTTGACCGGAGTCAAGAACCTCTCCGGATATCAGCTTCCGGCGGTAGTGACTGCTACGTTTACGACTCTGGACACAAAGCCGCCCCCAGTTCCGCCTGCCGGTTCGGTGACGGCGTCGATTCCGGTCGGGGGTCAGACGACGGTGACCGCAACCCAGGGAACGGCGGGTGCGCACGATACGGTCACCATCGTGAACCTGAACACGGGGCAGGTCACGCCGGTTCTGCTGAATCCGGACGGCGGATTCCAATTAGCTGTCAGTGCCTCGGCGACTGACCAACTGCAGCTCAGAATCACCGGCCCTGCCGGCAATCAGACATTCTTCAATCTGCCGCGGTATTCGCAGACGAATCCGAATGGCAGCTTTTCTGCCGCGGTCGATTCAACGGGTGCGCACATCGACGGCCCGGGCGGAACGGCAGTAGACATTCCCGCTGGCTCGCTGCCCGATGGGTCGGTCGTAACCATGGGCCAGGTTGCGGAAGCCGATTTCCCAATAACTCTTGCGGACGGCCAGAAGCAACTTTTCACTTACAGCGGCGGCTTGTCGATCGACTTTGGGGGCGCGACCCCCGCCAAGTATGTGAATGTGTCGATTCCAGCAGGCCCCAATGACACGGCAGCCGATCAATGGGTCGTCAATCAGGTCGTCCCGGTCGATGGCATACAACGGCTTTATGCGGTGGACACCGCTCGCGTCATCAACGGCCGCATCAGCACTTCCTCCCCGCCGTGTCCCGGAGTGACCGGCGGCGGTGTGTACGGGATCTACAAATCGAAGCGTCAGGTCGGGGTCGCATACGGCCAGCTCGCGCCGGGGCTGGTCGTCGAGGTCAACGCGTTTGGCCAGTTCACTGGCTCCCTGAGTGACCTGGTGCTGCTGCCGTGGGTTTCGCTGGCAACAGGACTTCCCATCAACGTGCCCGTCTGCATTCCCGTACTGACCGGGAACGTGACGGTTTCCGCGAACACCGTACAAATTTCCATTTCCAGCCAGAACCTCACGCCCGAAGACCGCCAGATCGTCATCAAGGACACGACGAAGAATACTGAATACCACTATCCGCGCGACGTCGTTGCGTACGCGTTTAACGTGCCGGGGCAAGCCGACGATCACTTCAAAGTCACGATTACAAAACCGGACGGCACCAACCAGGTTCTGTTCGGAAAATTCTTCGATGTCGTCGAGGCGTCGCCGGGGACGGTTGACGTCACGCTCAATGCGGACAAGATCAACTATCCCGTTGTCAAGGTCACAATTGCAGACCAGAGCGTAGTTCCGGCAATTGTGAACACCTTCACCGATGCGGCGGTGAACCTGAAGTTTGATGTTGCCGGCGCGGCCAGTGATCAGTACGCCGTCCAGGCCATTAACAGCTTCAGCAGTACCACTCCTTCGAGGGACGTGCTGTTTGTCATGACGCCTCCGGCGCCGCCCCTCGATAGCGGGAACCTGATCGCTAAAGCGGCAACGGGCACGATTGATCCGACGCGTGATGAGATCTTGGCCTACAACGCTGCCCATCCCAATTTGCCGCCAATCGATCCGAGCCTCGGCCGAAATTCTGTTTACATCGGTGATTTAGATAGCGGGCCAGATTCAAGAACTCCGTGCGCTCTGAGCGTCTGTTTCCAAGTCCCAAACGTGATGATCGTGAACGGCGGTTTCGCCTTCGCATTCAACGGCGACGAGACGCACCACTGGAAGATCACTGTTACTTACGACAATGGAAGAATCGACTCCCAGGCGCTGCCATCGTTTCAACTCAACGTCAAGAACACGGTCACAGGTGAGATTCTCCAGACAATCCCACGGCAGTCGCCGCAGCGCGGGAGGCCGGTCAATTTGGGCACGATCTCAGGGGACACTCGACCGCCGCAGGTCATTAGCAGTCCTCCGCAGACGAACGGGTTCGATCCATCGGCGCCCCTCGCCGTCACCTTCTCCATGCCCATGGATCCTTCGACCCTGCAACCGTCCAACTTCATTGTGGAAGAAAACCTGCCAGGCCAGGGATGGACGCCAATCAAGGGCACGGTACAGGTCTCGGCCGACGGAATGAGCGCCACCTTCATCCCGGCGACGGGGCTGCAGATGGGCATGCAATATCGCATCCGCTTCAGCGGGGTGAAAAGCGCGTCCGGCCAAGAGTTGGTAAATCCCACTCCCATAATCTTCAGCACGTTTAGGCCCAACCACGTGTGTCCCGGCGGGGGTGCGAGTAATACGTGCCCCGTCAGCATCATTCCGCCGATTGATCCGCTGACTCGGCAGCCGGTGCAACTGGTAGACGTCGCTTTTCTAAAAAAAGCAGACGCTTCCGGAGCACTCAAAACGACTTTGGTGGCGATCTCGGATACCCTGCAAGGCGCCAACTTCCTCACCTACGACGTGACGAATCCCACCTTGCCCATGCAGTTGGCAGCAGTGCCGAGCGCGGGACGGAAGCAACGGATTACGCTCGTACCGAATACGTTGTTTTCGGTGAGCGCTCCGATTGCGCCATGCGCGGGCGGCACACCGGTCTCGACCTTCACTGGCGACTTGGCCGTTACCAGCACTTTCAATACGTATTACAGCTTCGTTTCCTTCTGGGACATTACGAATCCGGCCAAACCCTGCATCCTGGGCAACAAGCTGCTGACTGCCTCACCGGACACTCTCACCGACTATTCCAGGAACGGCACGGTGCACGCCAGCGGCTACGCGCGCGGCGTGGCCACCTTGGTGTATCCGAACGGACTCGCCGCCTACGTCGCCGTCGGTGCCGTCGGCCTGATGTCGGCCGACGTAGGCAAGAACATTCCCGAACAAGGACCGAACGACCGGAAGCTCGAAGGCCTCTATCCCGGCGACTTCCAGGACGTGATCACCGTCGACAATCAACTGCTCGCGGTGGAGAAGGGCACCCACCCGCCCGGCGCGCTTGACCTGTTCGATGCCAGCTTGAATGAGCTGATGACATTCGCGCTGGGGGATGCGCCACGATGCCTGGTGGACGCGGAGGGATTGGGCGTCGATCTGAACGGCGACGGAATCATCACACCCAATGAGATCCGCAATGTCGTGTTTGTCGGCGGCGAGCACAGCATCCAGTTCATCGATGTGACGGACCTCACCGCGCCACAGGTTCTCGGCAACATACCGATGCCGGGCATCGTGCGCAGCATCGATGTCGATGTTGCCAAACACCGGCTCTATGCGGGTGTCAGCACATCCGGTGGCGGAAACCTGTTCGTCATCGACATTTCCAACCTGCAACTCTCCGGGGCGATCAACAACAACGGCAATCCATATGGGGATGACCGGATTCTCTGGGCGGTGTCATACCCCGGCATTATCGGCTTCCGCATCGACAGCAGCCTTGGACTGGCGTTCGTAGCCGGCCCCGGCGGTCTCGACCTCATCGTCATCAGCGATATCTGCTGCGATCTGGGAGTCGATCAGAAGCAAGAGGAGGCGAACGGCAATACCGGCGCGCAGGATCAAGAGATCGCGGATGAAAAAACGGCGATCAAACAGGGATTGGCCAACGGATTCACCACGGCAGTGACTGCGTGCGGCATCGATTCCGCGAATGCCGACAAGGTCACCATCCTCGAACAGGGGTCCGGCGCCTGCATTTGGAGAGGAGACTGCAACTCGCAGAACAATCCCAATCCGCCCAACAACAGTGCTAACCCGCCCGCTGCCAGCTCGGCGCCCACCGGTAACTATCAACCCGGCATCAGCGATCACGATTTCGAAGTCTTCATTCCGTCCGCCGAGTTCGACAAGCCTGCCAACAAGGTTCCACCCGGGCACGAGATTGCGGTTCCTCCCGAGCGCCCTAGAACGCCGGCGCAGTGCTTGGCCGCCGTGCTCAACGACCAGTTTACCGAATTCGACACCGGTAAGCCGATCAAGATTATGGTGAACGGGAAACCCATTAAGTTTGAGGACATCTCGTTCTTTCCGGTGCGCAAGGAAAAGTTCCTGGCGGCACAGCTCGACGTCGAGCCGCCGGCCTCGGCGGGCAGTGACCCGTACGGCGACTTGGGCTTGGGACGGCAGCAGTTGCTGTTGAAATGGCTGCTCGAAGGCGAATACATCAGAGTACCGCTGCCGAATCAAAAGGTGCTAGCGCCAGGTCCGGACGAACTTCAGGCCGGCATTCTTAGCATTATGCAGAGCGGCACCGGCATTCCTCCGCTGGAAGGGCTCGAGTGGGCTGTGCTACAGGAATTCAACCTCACTAAATCATTGGGGTTCATTCGCATCCAGGGCGCCGATCAGGATCAATCGCCTTTCCATGACCTGTTTGAGAAGCAGGTGCATGATGCGGGAAAAGCTGGCGTTCGCGCCGCCTTGGCGCAGATGATCGCGGTGCCTTCGGGGAATAACAGAATTCTGAATATCTCAAGAGCGGAGTACGGAACCGGCGCCTGCGTCGAACCGGCTGTAGCCAACCCGCTCCCGGGCCGCACCAGCGACTGGGTGCGCGATGACGCTAATGGAAATCTGGCGCTGACAAAGTGTTACTCCTTCGAGGAGTACGTCGCCAGCCAGGCGGTGCGTGACGCGGACGATGCCGCCAGAGCCGGCACGACCTCGGTATTTACGCCCGATCAGGCGCAGCAGGTGTACAGGTTCTTCCGCGTCAAGGCAAATCAGGTTCCCGGTACAGTCGATGACGGCATTTTTAATTCGGAGATCAAGGCCGAAGATTTCATCGCCTCGGTCGCGCGATTCATAAGTACCAGCCCAGACGGGGTGAAAGCGGCCCTCGATGCAATCCAGAACGCTTCGGGGTCCGTTTGTGGCACGAACCAAGCTCCTGCAGGCGCCGCGCAAAGCGGCGTACAAAACGATCCACGAACTCTGCAGGCGTACTACAACGGCATGTGCGCGCTGTCCAGCAGCAATCCGCAGCAGTTCCTTCAGCGGCTGAAGAACCTGCAGCACGCACGTGACGCCATCGACAACGACAAACTGGTTCACGGCACAATTGCGGCCACCCGCGCCAAGAATGCCGGAGTGCGCGCGTTCAATGATGGGTCCGCTCCTGCCAAGGGCGTATATGTGAGGATGTTCCGCATGTTGCCGCCCGGCGCGGCGGGCGGCCAGAGTCTGCCGGTTGAGTCGGTCAAGACGCCCGTTACGCTCCCCGGCGGCCACCGGCCCGGCTTCGAACAATGGGTGGACTTCACGGTGGGCTCGTTCTTGACAAGCCCGAACCCGCCAGCGCCCAACACGAACCCGCCCCCTCCACAGGAAGATCCGTCGAATCCGTTTATCAACCAGGGCACAGCGGACGGAAATGCCTATCCGGTGACCTTCGTGATCGATTTGCCCGAACGGTCGGTGAAAGAGGCGGACCGGCAGAACAACTGGAATGGGTTCTACTACTGGGTCCTCGATCGCACTGTGCCCAACCACACCATCCCAAGTTCGGTCACGCCTGGCAAGCCTCCGTTCCCTCTGTTCCGTGTCCTTCTGGAGCCAGACATCGCATGTATAGGCGGTCCGAAGCTCACGATCATGCAAACCGTCAACAACGATAAAGTCCACATCCTCGTGACCAACGACACGGATACCACGGTCACAAACGTCATCGTCTGCAGTGATATAACGCAGCCTCGCTGCTCGACCCCTTTTGACGTTCCAGCGCATTCGCAAGTATCAAGGGACCTAACCATCTATCACCCACCGAATGCCGCCACCGTTGTTACCACGGCGACAGCGTTGGGAATGGATTCCAGCGGCTACACGGTGCCGATCGCTGCCAGCCAGGTGGAGGCGACCATCGAATCGCCAATCCAAGTCGCCTTCTTTGATGCCACACCGCTGAGCGCCCTCGACCATCCGTTTTCGCGATATACGCGGTCGTACAACACCCTGGGGGATGAAGTGCCGATTCAGGGCGCCGTCACCGATGGCACCGTCAATGCCGTGCGCATCGCTCTCAGCGGTCTCCAGCCGAACCTTCCGGCAACGGTCGCGCTCGTGGATCCCGATCCGAGCATAACCGACGGACTCGGCCTACTGGTCACCAACCAGGGTGAAGGCAGGAGCGTAACGATCACAGCCGATTTGCTGGGGAAGGCCGTTGTTGCCTACACGCCGCCTTCGTTCTTCCTCAGGCCATCCGCGCAGCAGTCCGACTGGGACAAGGGCGCAGAGCGCGCAGTGAACGTCGTCGTGCACCAGGAGAACGTCGGCACCACCACGCAGCCGCTCCGATTGCGGCGCCCACCTGTATTCCTGGTGCACGGGCTGTTCGGCAAAGTCGACGCATTTGACCAGTTCCAGCCGTTCGTGCCGGCTCAGCCGCCGGCTCAGCCCTACGTCCTACGTCCTGGCTTCGATGGCCGGTTCGATTTGTTCAGCGTGGGCTCGGTAGACACAAGCCGTCCTCTGGCGGTCGAGGTCGGTGAAGTTCGAGGTGACATCAAGACGATCCTAAACAGTTATCTTCCAGGCTTCGCCATCGGGAAGATCGACATCCTCGGGCATAGCATGGGCGGGCTGATCGCTCGCAAGATGACAAGTGACAACCCGGTGATCGCTCAAGCCGTGCGGAAGTTGATCATCATAAACTCGCCGCTACGGGGTACGCCTGTGGCCGACAAGGTGGTCCAGACGCGGGATGATTGGACGGTGAACATTAAGAGCTTTGATAAACTTCTGATTGATTTCCTGAATCCTTCCAGTACCGCCTTATCCGACCCGAGCATAAGCAACTTTTTCAAGCTGAACTTGTGCTACGCACTCATTGCCGGCGGCGGAGCTTTCCCCGCGTTCAACGTACATAACGGAGCAGTTGACGATCTGCAGACCACCGCGACCGTGATTTACAACAACAGCGTCCCCACGCACCACATTGTGACCACCATGGATTACCCGTACATGGGCGCAAGCTTCGAGGTAACGCTGATGTGGAGGGCGTTGGGGTATTTCTGCAAGTGGACGCCTGATAGTAGCACCGTCGAGAACACGACAGCATTTAATGCGACGGCAGAGATCGTCAAAACAATCGCCGGCGCCGCTAGCGGCCTTCTCAAAGCGGGCGGACTGCAGACGGGCCCATATCCAACCACGAACATCAGTTTTAACAACCTTACCCTAGTGCCCGAACTGTCAATGGCAGTGCAGAAGGGATTGTACAAGGGACTGAAGTCCGGAATCAGTCTGCAGAAATTTTTGGACAAAGTTCCGACGCCCGTTTTCAGCAGCCCAGCCAATGATCGCTTAGTGCCGGCAACAAGCGCGCTCGAGGGGCTCACATTCAACGACCAGACAGTCACCCAAGTGCTCGGGTACGCGGATCACCAATCAACGAAGATCAGCAGTGGAATACCGCTCAGCGACTGCGTTGTCTATAACGTCAATGGAATCATTGTTTCGTCCCCGATCGGCGTTCCCCAGTTCAGAACGTCAGTGGGCGGTGGGATCGAGTACCAGAATCCTGATCCGCTTAATCCATTCTCGACAGTGATTCAGAAACCGCCGGCAGCCTGCCACGTGATGAACCTACTTGAAGCCGATCCACAGGGAGCTTATTTCAAACAGCCATGACCAAACTGATTTCCATCCTCGTTTGTGGCGCCGCTCTGCTGTTCACGTCGCCCTTGCATGCGGTCGATATAACTGCGCCTACATCTGGAACAACGTTTGCCCCTGGGGCGACCGTCAACATCCGCGTCACTCCATCGTCCGGCGAGCAAATCACGGAGGTTAGCGTCACTGTGCCCGGCGGCATTGCCACGGATGCATCACCGTCGGTGACAGTGGCCGGCGCATTCGAGGCGCAAATTACAGTGCCCACCCCGCTGGTGGGTCCCGTGATGATCCTTGCCTACGCCAAGCTCGCGGACGGTACTTCGGCAATAGATTTCGTCGATGTGAATGTTGAACCAGGCGCCGTGACCCGCTTGACGTTGTCCGCGCCTCCAACCATGGGCACTGTCGGAAAGATTTTCCAGCTTCAGGTAAAAGCGCTGTTTGCTGACGGCATCACCCGCGATGTCACCCTGCCGGAAAGAGGAACTGCATATTTGTCCAGCAACGAGGCAGTACTCGGCATTCACCCCACGGGCCTGATTCAAGCCAGAACGAACGGTGTCGCCGTTATCACGGCCACGAATCGAGGGAAGTCGGTGACTCAAATCGTGCAGGTCACGGTCCCTAATCCGCCTTCGAACCGCATCCCGATCGCGGATGCCGGCGCGGATCAGACGGTAGCGCCCAACACGCTGGTCACGCTATCAGCCGCAAACAGCAGTGATCCCGATGGGGATCCGCTTACCTACCACTGGGAGCAGACCGGTGGGCGGATCGTGCTGTTGCGCACGCCCGACTTAGTGCAGCCGGTCTTTGTGTCACCACGTGTTGATACCCAGGAAGTCCTGGAGTTCTCACTGGTTGTCTCCGATAACAAAGGCGCAACGACCTTCCCCGCGATCGTGCGGGTAACCGTGGCGCCGTAGCAAGTGAGTCGTGTTCGATGACGAACGGTGTGGCCAGATCGATGTGGTTGAGCAGAGGGGCCGTTGTGGCTGTTCTGCTAGCCGTCGCGATCTGTACTGCCGAAACAGGTCAGGCGCAGCAGTCTCCGCGGTTTCTCGCCAAGGAGGACATCCTTATTTATGGCCTCGCTCTGAAGGTGGAACCAGCGCAGCAGACCGTCCCCAAGGACATTGTCACCATTGTCAGCACTTATCTGCAGGCGCCGCAGCTTCCAAACAATCTGCCGGCGTTCGCGCCTGGTGCGCAAGTGATGGGCACGCTCCGAGGGCCGGCGTTCCCGCAGCCGCTCGACCTCAGCACCTCACCAAATACGCCGTTTAATATCCCGGCGCTCGCAATCGCCGGCACCTACACGCTCGACAACATCCGTCTGGTCAGTAACGGCCAAGTTCTGTTACGAGGAGTGCCGGAGAGTGTCCGCATCAATGTGATCGAGCAGTTGCTTGTCACCCAGGTCACGGCAACTCCGCTGACGGCACAGCAAATCCGGGATCAGGGAATCGTTTTCGACGCGTCGAATTTCCAGGCATATAACTTCTCCGCTGCCTTTGCGATCCAGGGTAACACCGTCAATATCAATTTCACCGTGGTCCTGCCGACGTTGCAGGGCGCGCAGGATGTCAACCCAAGTCAGGCATCGATACCGGCAACCGTGCCGACTCCGACGCTACCCAGCTTGACGACACTCATTCCAGACACCCTGAAGCTGCTGCAAACGCAGTTCCCGAACCTGAGCGTCGTCGGCTTTACGCTCAACGTCCCCTCCCTTCAGGGAGGGACGCTGATCGTGCCGCCCATTCCGGCGGTGATCGTCATCCCGGGCAATATCGGCTTCCTCAACCAGTTCTTTGGCGTAATGCTGATGGTCACGAACGCGGCCCCGCTCGGATCGAATCTCGTAGTTACCGACTTAAAGGCTGAAATCGTTCTGCCGCCCGGCCAAGACGGAGTAGTCGGAACGCCCGACGATCCGCTTGTCCTGGCGCAAGTCGCGACCGGGAATAACAAACCCATTCAGCCGGTTGTGCAGCCTGGGGCAGATGGGAAGCTAGGCACGGCTGACGATATTAACCAGATCGGACCACAGCAAACGGGCAGCGCGGAGTTCCTGGTCGAAGGTCGCCGCGAAGGCAGCCATGTCGTCGAGATGCAGCTCACAGGCACGCTCGTCGGACTGCCCGTGGGTCCGGTAGCCGTTACCGGTCGCGCCGCAGGTTCGGTGCTGGTTCGCAATCCGAAGTTTACGATGACGTTCACGCACCCCAAGGTCGTGAACGCCGGCGAGGCGTACACGCTAGACATCACCGTTACCAACACGTCGCAATCGCCGGCGAACTTCGTGACCGTCAGCCTGCACCCACAGAACATCAGCGGTGCAACGCTTGTCGGTGATGCGGCGAGATCGATCGACAGCATCCCGGCCGGCGATTCGCAGATGGTTAGTTTTAATCTTGTATCGAAGCTGACCGGCAGCGTAACCGCTGCGACGTTGGACTCTGATGCCAATATTGCCGGTCGGTTCGAGCTGAAGACCGCCGTCGGCGAGCTCGGAATCCCGCTCTCGCCCGATTCGCTGATCTTGCCCGAGGAAGCGAACGCCTTGCCCGCTGACCTACGCGCTGCGGCGATCGGACTGCTCGGAAAGGCGTACTCGGTTGCGACCGCGCCCCCGGCGGCGCTTCCCCCCGACGTTAAGCGCTTCTCCCGTCAGATCGTGATCGACGGCGCGGTGTCGCTTGCGGAAGCGGGGCTCCGCCTAGGCCTCCACGAGCCGCTGGCCGATTCCGTGCTCCAGCTTTTGATGGATTTCGACGGCAGTGATTATGCGCGGCTGCCGGCGTTGAATCCGAAGCCTGACGATCTGGCGTTCGCGCAGAATGATCGCGTGGGATTTGACGACCTGCGGCGCAGGAGTGTGCGAGGTGACGTATTTGCGCAGGCAGTGGCGTCAGTTCTTACCGACACTGTCAACTCGAGCGGAGTCGCAGCGTTTCACAAGCACATGGCGGAGAGCGTGTCGTACCGGCCAGGGCACATTTCCGTGATGGTGGGCAATGCCGGCCCGTTGCCGTTCGATCTCATGCTTTTCAATCCGTCCGGACAGGTAATCGGCGGCGTGGATCCCAGTGGCAAGGTGCGGAAGCAGGTCCCGTTCAGCGACTTCATGACGTTCGCGAACGCCGGCACGACGGTTGCTGCCATGGCGCTCATTACGACGCCCGATACCGGTGACTACATTATCAGGCTCGATCCAGTTGCTGGCGTCCCGCGCGCTCCCGTCACTCTGAGCATCGTATTCCCGAAAGCCGATGGCATGCTGAGGCAGATCGTGTTTGACAATGTGACCGCCCAGTCGCTGCCAACGCTGTCGTTTACCTCGGCCGATCCGTATCGTTTCACGGTTCGGATCATCGGCAGTGGGGCGTCGGCGGTACCTCTCCCGGCTTCAATTGACGCCACTATCGTTGAGCCACCGCCTGCGGTCCTCAGCATTGTTCAACAGCCGCAAGCTGATGTGATCAAGTGTGACGCAAGCGACAAGAGCGGCATCCCGGTCGGCCGGGTGGTGGCGGTTCTCTTCAGCAAGGAGGTGACGCCCGATAGCGCGCAGGACAAGGCCAAGCCGGAGGACATCACCAACTACACGTCGGATACGAATCGGATTGTGGGGGCCGCACTGCAGCCCGGCAATCGCATTGCATATCTTGCGCTGCGTGATCCCGTGGGCCTGTACGTGCCGACCCAGGTTACCGTGTCCGGCGTGTCGGATGTCCACGGCCATGTGATGCCGGCGCAGACAATGGCGGTCGAGACGACGCTGGACGCGGGGGGCGTTGTGTCGGGGCGGGTGCTGCAAGCCGACGGCACCGTGGTTGTCAACGCGAACGTGCGGTTGTTCTACCTCCTGGATTGCGGCCCGCCGGCGACGCCGCAGTGGGTCGGCATCACCTCAAAATCGGCCGATACCAATGGGCAGTACTCCTGGGGTTTCGTCGGCAACAGCCTGCCAGACCGGATTGTTGGTCTGGATCCTGGTACTGACGAGTTCCGCGACGTGCGTTTCAATATCCAGCGCAGCGGGCAGCGCTTGGAAGTGGACATCGTCCTACTCGGCCGCGGGACTTTACAAGGCCGCACGCTCGCGCAAGACGGAACGCCACTGAAAGACACCGTCGTGCGCGTGACCAGCCTCACCGATCAAAGCCAATACAGTGCGACCAGCGATGTAGACGGCAAGTATTTGATCGGTCGCATTCCAGTGGGCAACATTCTGGTCGAAGCCGTCAATGTTAGCGCCAAAGCGAAAGTCTTCATCAGTCAGGCCATTCCGGCCGCCGGATCGACGACGATCGCCGATCTAGTCCTGCTCAACGTAGACTCGACCCCGACAACAGTGTTGAAGACCGGCGCCATCAGCGGGGCGACGTTGGCCTCAGATGGCATCACGCCCGTCAAGAATGTGCCGGTGATCGCCTGGTATCAATCCGGTAGCCAGACGGGCATTTTCTGTCCTGGCAATCCCACGCCACCAGAGTGTGCCGTTGCCGTAGTCAACAGCGATTCGACAGGCGCCTACGTGATGACTGGCGTAACCGCCGGCACGATTCGGCTGCAAGCCTTCGATCAGACCTCGATGCAGCAGGGAGAAGCGCGCGCGCTGCTGCCGCCTGATGGTGCGATTCAGGCAAACATCCTGCTTACCGGCGGCCTAGGCACAGTGAAAGGCTCCGTGCTGGATCCGAACGGCCACCCTGTGGCGGGCGCTCGGGTTGGCGGCGGCCTGAGCCTGACCACGACGGACGCGAATGGCCAGTTCGTGCTGAACGATGTGCCAGTGGGCCGCCGAGACATCGTTGCCGTCAGCGACGCGCTTGGTGCGACTGGACGCGTCACTATTGATCTGCTACAGCCCGGCGAACAGGTTGGCGCAACCATCGTTCTGCAATCGGTGGCGGGAGTAGCGGGGACATTGTTTGAAGCGGACAGTACAACCCCGGTACCGGGCGTGACGGTTTACTTGTTCGCGAAGCAACCCGACGGCCAAATCAGCGTCGTCGGCAGCGCCGTTAGCGATATTAACGGCCATTACTCTATTGCTAAAATTCCAGTCGGTGATTATTTCGCCTCGGCCTTTCGGTCCGACTTCAGTGACGGGAACGTCCGGCCGATTCCTTTGAAGTTTTTCAATCAGGTCTTTAAAGGCGACATCGTGTTTCGTGGCGGCGGCGGAAGGATTACCGGCGTGGCGCTCGACAGCGATGGCCAAACGCCGCTCAAGGCGGCAGTCGGCGTCTCGGGCGATCAAGTCGTCATTGCCGGGGGCCAAGTTGGGGTCGGATTTCAGTACGTTCAGAACTACAAGCTCACGTACACGGACTTGACCACGGGTCACTACGGGTTCGGCGGCTTATGGGTAGGAAAGGTCACAGTAACTGCGGCCGGCCAATTCAGCCCTGATCCAGTTTCGCTGGACGCGACCATTCCGGCGGCGAACGCGACGGTGCAACTCGATATCCGCCTCAAACCGACCAGCAGCCTGAGTGGGACGGTCTTCCAACCGGATGGCATCACACCGGTCGGTGCCAACGTGGCAGTCAAGTTCCACTCCGACGCGGTACGCGTGATTTGCTCTGCCTCTTCCGGTGACGAGCAATGCCAGGCAATTCCGCAGGGCATTCAGGAAGAAGATGTAGCTACTGACAGTCAAGGCCACTTCCTGGTGCCGGTGATCAACGCCGGCGCTTACACCATCAGCGTCACGGATCCAGTCAGCGGCAAAACCGGCATCTCGCACGGATCGGTCCGACCGGGCGAGGAAGGACACATCACCGTCCGGCTCCTCGGAATGGGAACGGTGACCGTCAACGTCAAATCGAGTGACGGCACCACACCAATCCCGAACGCAAAGGTGACACTGCAGCAGGCGGACTACCCGAACAAGCAGATGACCGTTATTGCCGACGCCAGCGGCACGACGGTGTTCAGCGGTGGCGACGCGCAAACCGAGGGATTGTTCGCCGTCACAGCGACTGACGAGAGAAACGGTTTCATGGGCCGCGCGACTGGGAAGATAACAAAAGACGGCGATCAGGTCACAGTCAACATCTATCTTTCCGATGCTTGGGGCACAGTCAGCGGTCACGTGTTCCGCCCTGACGGTCTAACACCGGTTCCGAACTCGGACGTCGTGGTCGGTAACGGGGCGGGGCCGCTGGCCTTTACCGTCAGCGACGGCAACGGCGCATACGCTGTTGATCACATCCCAGTTGGCAGGGTTACAATCGACATTTTCGAGGCGGCGACCGCGCGCGTGGGGTCGGCGGCGGGCACAATCGACTTCCCGCAGCAGAACGTGTCTATCGATGTCGTCGAGAACTCGCTCGGTCTTGTGAAAGGCACCGTCCTGGACGGGCAGACGCTTGCACCGCTTTCGGGCTGGGAAGTGACGCTTAGCCAGACGCTACCGTCTGGACGCGCGATGCCGACGCTGAGAACTACGAGCAGCCTAGACGGCACGTACTCTTTCCCCGGCGCGTCCCAGGGCCAAGCTTCTCTGCATGCTTCGCGGGACGGCGTGAACGGATCGGCATCTGCACAGGCCACCCTGGCACGTGAAGGGCAGGTGGTGGATGTTCCGCTGATCGCGACATTAGTCAAGCCGCTCTCCGGCAGCATTATTGGAAGCGTCTATAACGCGGACGGCGCGGCAGGTGCGAACGCACTGGTGGACTATTGTCCGGGCGGCGACTGTTCGTTTCCGACAACCACCACCGCAGCCAGTGACGGAACGTTCTCATTCAGCAACCTTGCCCTCGGACGGTTTGTGGTTCGTGCGCGTTCGCAGATCACGCAGGACGCCGGTTCCTCTGTCGGTGAGATCTCTTTCGACGGCCAGACCGTTGGCGTCACCGTCGCGCTGATGGGGCTGACAAAGATCACCGGAGCTGTCTATAACGCCGACGGTTCTATTGCGGGCGGTGCCCGGCTCGAGTTGACCGGCATTCCGGCATCCGGATGCCCTGGTACGTGCGTGCAGTTCGCGCTTCCCGATGGCACCTTCAGTTTTGTGGACGTGCCCGCCTCCAGTTTCACGATCGTAGCTACCGGAGCGGTGTCCGACGCTCGCGGCATTGTCGGCGATCGCTTGAATCCAGGCGAAACCAAGGTGGAGACGATCCGGCTTGAGCCTTTTGGCCAACTCACGGGTCGCGTGTTGTTCCCCGGCGGCAACCCCGCCGCGAACATCGTGGCAGATCTGGCCTTGGGGCAGCGACACCTGTTCGAGCAGAGCGGAGCTGGCGGCATTTACACGTTCCCGACGACGCCGCTCGGTGCCTACACGCTGACCCTTCAGGATCCGCTCGGTCCCGGAATCGCATACCTCAGCGGCACGATCTCGGGCACAACGACGCTGCCGGATGTGGTGTTGGATATCACACCACCCGCTGTCGTGAGCGTCTCGCCGGCACCATCAGCAATCGGCGTGCCGCTCACTGCCACGGTGCAGATCGTCTTCTCAAAGCCGATTGATCCGGGCTCCGTCACCACGGCGAACGTCACCCTGAGCGATGGCATTTCCGCCATCAATGGAGCGCTGCAGACGAGCAACGGGGACACCGCCGCGACATTTACGCCAGCAGGGCCGCTGAAGGATCAGACTCGGTTCACCCTTCGTGTCGCGAATGTCCAGGACCGTGTCGGCAAAGTAATGCCGGCGCCGTACGCCAGCTCATTCACTACTGTCGACATCACGCCTCCGTACGCGGTGTCGATCGACCCTGCGCCCGGCGCAAGCGGAGTCGCCATTAGTTCCCCGGTGCGTATCGGGTACTCAGAGCCGATCGATCCGATCATGTTCCGCGGCCCGCCGATCGTGCTGTCAGGCAACGCGGGTCCTGTTGCCGGCCGCATCGACTACCTGTTTGGGAACACTGTTATCGTGTTCACGCCGAACGTGCCGCTGGCAACCAGCGTTACATACCGTGTGGACCGTCGCGCTGCGACGGACCTGTCAGGAAACATCGAGGCGGCGCCCGCCAGCTACAACTTCCGAACCTATAACAATACGCCTCCAACGATTGTGGGCCTGAACGCGCCGCCGGCGGTAATCGAAAACACGCAGGCGACGGTCGCGGCCGACGTGGGCGCGACCTCCGACATCGCGTTGGTTGACTTCTACATCAACGGAGTATCTTCGTTCTCCGCGCGCACCCCACCGTTCGCCATGACTTTCCAGGCGATCCCGAGCTACGGGAAACCGGGTGACACGATTCAGATTTCGGCTCTGGCGAGTGACACGTCCGGGAACCGCTCGACCTCGCCGGTGGCGGCAGCGATCCAGGTGATTGCGGACGCGCCACCAGCCGTGACCTTGGCGTTGACCACGCCGACCGGCCAGAACAGCGCGCACAACAACGATCGCGTCGTGGTGACGGTGCACGCAACCGACGACGTCGGCGTCGTGCAACTCGGGTACAAGGCGAATACGGGCAACCCGCAAGACGCCGGGATCAACTCGACTCCGCCGCCGGCGAAGGACCGCGCGGCGACATTTGCATTCCATGTACCGGCAAGTGCAGTGGGGGGAGCGACCATCCGCGTGGAAGCCTCCGCCCAGGACACGAAAGGTCAAGTCACTCAGGCGACGCCCGTCGATCTGTTGGTGATCGATTCTATTCCACCGGTCGTGAGCATCACCGGCGCGACGACCGGTGCGAAGGTCAGTCCCGGGCAGCAGACGACGGTCGCTGTCTCGGCGCAGGATGCCGGCGGCGTCGCATCGATCACGCTGACGGCAACCGGCGTTACACAGTTTACGCAGACGCGAACCGTAGATCCGCCGCAGACTTCGGCGATCACCTCATTCACTTTCGCCATCCCGCCGAACGCACAATCCAGCGATTCCGTGACTCTCGTCGCCACCGCGTCCGATCGCTCCGGAAATGTCGGGACCTCTGCCGCGGTCGTGCTTCCGGTCGCCGACACAACGCCGCCCACCATACAACTACGCACAAAGAGCGGATTGACACAGATTATTGCCGGCGAAGTGCTGACGGTTACGGCCGATGCCAACGATGACGTGGCCGTCGCGAAAATCGATCTGAGTGGCAGCGGCGCGTTCACCGTGGCGCAATCGCAGTCGTTCTCACCAGCGCGGGCGAGCGCCTCGGCCGATTTCAGCTTCGTCGTGCCAGCGACGCTGCCGGAAGGTGCCACCCTGGTGCTGCAGGCGCGGGCCACTGATTTGGCCGGCAACATAAGCGCCCCAGCTGCGCTGACGCTCAGTGTTCACACGGTTCAGAACGTGACGCTGCCTTCGTCCGCAGTGGTAAAGGCCGGTGAGACCGCGACCGTCACCGCCCAGATTCCAGGCGGCGCGTTGAACCCTGTGCAAGTCGATCTAAGCAGCGATACCCCTGATGTCGCGACGGTTACACCCTTCGTCTCGTTTGCGACGGGGGACACGGCGAAAACTTTCACCATCAGCGGGCAGTCGGGCGGGACCGCGCAGGTAACCGCATCCATCGGCGGCGTCCCCAGGAGCACGATGACGGCCTCGGTCATCGGCGGCATCATTAGCGGTGTTATCACCGACGATCAGCTGCAGCCGGTGGGTGGCGCGGAGGTCACGGTCAGCAGCGGGAACACGCAGAGCACCACCTCCAACCCCGACGGCAGCTACAGCATCACCGGCGCGATCGGGCCTGAAGTTTCCGTCAAAGCCACAGACCCGAACACGCACCTGTACGGCTACAGCAGCGGCACCATGAACGCGACTAATGGATATGCCACGATCAACGTGGTGATGATGACTGCCGCCTCCATCGAAGGCACAGTATTCCAGAGCGATGGGGTCACGCCGGCAGGCAGCGGCGTGCGGGTCGACATCTACCAGTCGAACGACCCGAGTTTGCCTCGGGCCACAACCTTCACCGACAGCTCCGGTGCCTACGCGTTCCCGTTCGTTCAGCTGGGCGAATACGAACTTGACGCGACCGGGCCCAACGGCCAGCGCGCACGCGCTACGATTCGTCTCGACGCTAGCGCGAAGAACGCCACCCAGCCGCTAACCTACCTCGGAGATGGATCGGTGATCGGTCGCGTCCTCGATGGCTTCGGTAACGTAGTGAATACCGCGACCGTTGCGTTTCACGCTTACAGCGAATTCGGGGCGGCGCCGACGGTGCAGGTCACGACCGGCAATTACCAGTTCGACCATGTGCTCATCGGACAATTCTGGATCGAAGCACGCGATCCATCCACCGGCCAGGCGGGAGCGGCAACCGGATCAATCAAGCGGGCCGGCGACACAATCACTGCCGATGTGCACCTTGCCGCATACGCGACGCTTAAAGGCACGGTGTACCGCTCCGACGGCCAGACCACTGTTGCTGGCGCAACTGTATCTGCGGGCGGCCGCACCACAACGACTGATGCATCTGGTCACTATGAATTCGACATCATGCCGCTCGGCTCGGTCAGCGTGGGCGTGGATGATCGCGGCACCCGCGGTAAAGGCGTAGCGGCTACTACACTCAATTTTGCGGGACAGGTTCAGACACTCGACGTCGTTCTCTTCGGACAGAGCTCGCTGGCAATCACCGTCGTCGATGCCAACGGCCTAGCGGTACCTAGCGCAAACGTTTACGTCAGTTCATCTAATGGTGTAGTTGGCGACTCGATGTATGCGCGCGCCGACAGCAACGGCGTGGCGGTGATCGACCACGTTCTCGCTGGTACTCTAGAGGTGCAAGCCAACAACGGAGTAGTAATTGGAAGCCTCATTGGGCAGCAATTGGCTGCGAACGTTGTAATGCGATTGACCGTTCACCTGGCGCCATCGCAACCGACCGGCAGCATTACGGGACTGGTGCTGGATGCCGATGGCCAGACGCCGGTCTCAGGCGGCCGAATCGACTTCAGCGGTGTTGCAGCCGGCAGTGTGGCCATCGCTGCCGATGGCACTTATCATATTGACCTGCTGCCGCTCGGCAGCCGCGGGTACACTCTGGTCGTCTTCGACACTGCTGGACGCCAGCGTGCGTTCACAAAGACGCCAATTCCGCTTGCCAGCAACGTCCAGCCTGCCACTGCCAACTTTACCTTCGTCGGCCTCGGCCACGTTACCGGTCAGGTCAAGTACGCGGCCACCGGCACTACCGCGAGCGGCTTCACCGTGACCGTCCAGAGTCACAACCCTGATTTCGCCGGCCTCTACTCAGCGGTGACGAATGCGGCCGGGTTCTACCAGATCGACAGTGTGCAGGTCGGGCCATTCAATGTCAGCTCCGGCAACCTGAATCTGCAGTTGTGGGGCGAAGGCGCGGGCACGCTGGTCCACGATGGCGATACCGTACAGGTCGACATTCTCCTTGAGAACAACGCGATCTCCTTGCCGACAACTCGACACGATGCCAACAATTTTGCCTATGACGTACAAACTGATGGAACCGTAGCGCACGGCTCCAGCCCGTTCGACGGCGCGTTTGCTCTCGATGTTCTTACGGGCGGCACTCCGAACCGCTTCGTGGGCGGAGAAATCCCGACCGTCCAGCAGAATGGCCGCGAGATCGTGACCCGGCAATATGGCCTTGCCGGCCTCAACGTCACGCGCAAGCTGTTCGTGCCAATTACCGGCTACTTTGCGCGGTTCCTGGAGATCCTCAGCAATCCCACGGCGAACTCGATTACCGTGGATGTGCAAGGGACGAGTGGCCTTGCCGGAGGCCTCAACGTTGTCGCGACCTCGAGCGGCGACAACATGCTGAGCGTGAGCGACCCGGCAAGCGCGGACCGCTGGGTGGTCGTCGACGACAATATCGATGGCGATCCAGCCATCGTCGGCGGTCAGCCCGCAACGGGCTTCATCTTTGATGGGCTCGGCGGCTCAACCCATGCCAGCCTGGCATCGTTCACAACCGGCAATTCCGGGCAACTGCAGGTCGGTTGGACGCAAATCGTCATACCCGCCGGGAGCACCGTCGCAGTTATGCACTTCACGTTACAGCAGACCAGCCGCGCGGCCGCCAGCGCGTCTGCGGACCGGCTGTCACAGTTGCCGCAGGAAGCGCTGGAAGGTCTTACGGCGGATGAGATTGCCGCTATCGTCAACTTCGCCGTGCCGCCCGATGGGCACAGCCTGCTACAACCGCTGCCGCCGCTTACCGGTGCGGTCACTGGCCGCGTGTTCGACGCCGACGGCACAAGCGCGCTGCCGAATACTCAAGTGACATTCAAGAGCGCCAACCTGTTCTACGGGCGTAGCTATAAGACCGTGACCGACGCCGCATCCGGCACATTTGACTTCACCGCCACGTTGGCCGATGGGAATTCACAGCCGATCCCCGTCGATGACTTCTCACTGCAGGCGATACATCCCACGACGCGGGTGAGCAGCCCGGTCGTCGCAGGCTCCTTCGCCCCCGGATCTGCCTCTGCGCCGATCGATATCGTGTTCAATAACATCGCAATGGTGCGGGGCACAGTGCGCCGGCACACCGGCGTAGTTGTCATCAATGGCACAGTGCAATCTGCCAGCAATGCGCCGGCACTGAACGTTATCAGCGGAATCAACGCCGACGGCAGCTATCGCATCACCGGCTTGCCGCCGGCCACATACGCATTGACCGCTACCA
>Ga0307479_10000605_pt1 | contig 32199 bp, 24 predicted proteins | sample atmos_gasesECM4C_FD_203743 | JGI IMG/M metagenome (GOLD analysis project Ga0307479, IMG submission 203743) | Hardwood forest soil microbial communities from Morgan-Monroe State Forest, Indiana, United States - atmos_gasesECM4C_515 | ecosystem: Environmental > Terrestrial > Soil > Temperate...
CGGCTGGGCACTCCGATCCATTTTGCCGCGATAGCAGAAACGAACCGATCCAGGAAATCTGCCAATGCTCCTGCGGCATCTCGGCTTTGCCCGGCGAATTTTATCAGGGGAGCGAGGCGATAGGGGTGAAGTCCGACTTCCTTGAACAGTCCGCCATATTTCAGATTGCCATGCGAATCAAGGATGCGCCCAAAATCCACCGGCAAGTCTTCCTCTGCGGCGTCACTGATTGCACGAATGGCTACTGCAGGCACGTGATGATTCTCTGCCGCCGTCAGGACGTAGCTGGTTTCCATATCCACAATACTTCCACTTGCGCTTAGCTCCTGCTTCTCGTCGGCCGTCGCAACGATTTTCTCTGATGTAAGCGAGATGTTGACCGCCCGCGCGCCGCACGTCAGGGCAAAATCCACAAGGGCAAACTCGCTCTCAACCCTCAATTTTTTATCGAGTGTCTTTGAAGTTCTTGCCACAACGATGTCCCCCGGTTTTAAGCTGGACTCTAGTGCTCCAGCGAGTCCGGCGGAGATGCATACATCGTGCATCTCGATCAGAAGCGTCCGCATGGCCTCTTCCGCATTTTCACGGCCCATGCCGGTCAGCAGCACGGTTATTTCGTTCGAACCGAAGTTTGCCTTAAACAGATCAAAATCCCGCCGCTTCTCCCAATTCTCAAATTCGTAGGGCACAAAGGGGTGACGCGAGCACCACTGCGAGAACTCTGCTTTGACCGCGAAGGTGACGAGGATTCGCATCATTCCATGAATTTAAGATGGCGCCCTTAATTGCGGCGTCACATATCCTTATGCCGCCCGCGCGATGCGTTTGGCCCGGCGCGGCGAGACATAACCGTTGGCTTCATACCAGCGTACAGCGCGTTCGAGCGCGGCGGCAACTGGCCCGGCTTGAAAACCCAACTCGCGCCGCGCCCGCGAGCAATCCACAAACATCCGGTGCTGCGCAATCTTCACTCCCTCGACCGGTATCTGCGGCTCCTTGCCAATCAAGCGCGAAAACGCCGTATCTGCATAGGCTACACCCAGCGCCACAGCATGGGGAATCTTCAGTTTGGGCGCAGGCAAGCCGGTAATCCCCGCCAAGGTGTCCAGCACTTGCTTCAGGGTCATGTTTTCTCCCCCCAGCAAGTACCGCTCCCCGGCCTTCCCTTTCTCCGCTACGAGCAGATGCCCCGCCGCGCACTCCTCAACGCCGACAAAATTCAGCCCGGTCTCGACGTAGCCCGGCATCTTGCCATTCAGAAAATCCAGAACAATTTTTCCTGTCGGCGTGGGCTTCCAATCACCCGGTCCCACGGGAGTTGTGGGCATCGCGACAATGGCCGGAAATCCGTTCTTTGCGGCGTCGCGCACTTCTTTTTCAGCTAGCCATTTCGAACGTTTGTAATGCCCGACCATTTCTTCGAGCTTCGCATCTGTGGCTTCGTTCGGCAGCGCCGGCCGGTCCACCGCGATCGTCGCCACCGTGCCGGTATAGATGAACTGCTCGACGCCCGCGCGCTTCGCGGCCGCGAGCATGTTTTTTGTCCCGCCCACGTTCGAATCGTAAATCTCCTTCGAACGCCGCGCCCACAATCGATAGTCCGCCGCAACATGAAAAACGCGCTTCACGCCGGTCAAGGCGCGATCGAGCGACGCCACGTCACGCAGGTCACCGGTGACATATTCGAGCGAAAGATCGGTGATGGCGCGATTCGTGCTGGTGGGGCGCAGCAGCACACGCACTTCTTCTCCGCGCGCGACCAATTGCCGCGCCACATGGCTGCCGAGAAATCCCGCCGCTCCTGTGACAAGCGTCGTCATGACACTTGGACGCTCTCTTCGCACGGATCAGCCGCAGCGCCGTCGCTTCCCCGTTCTAGATGCGATGTCCCGGGGGAATTTGCCGCAGGCAGTGACGACTCGAGGAGCCGCGAAAACAGCCGCCAACGACGGCCGCGCACTTGAGCGCGCGCCGCGCGGAGCTTCCTCTGCAGAGAGCCACTCTCCTTCTGTTGCGATGCCGCCGGCGGAGAATCGTTCGCCGGCATAACAACGAAACCGTCCACATCGCGTGCTTCGAGATAACGGCACAATTGTTCGAGTTCTGCTAGATTCGTATCCGAGTGCGCCGCGATATACGCGCAAACCAGAAAACCCGACAATTTCGCCGTGCGAATCCCATCAACGGCCTCACGAAATGCGCCATCGCGCTGCGCCCGTCGGTCGTGTCCTTGCTCGAATCCCTCGAATTGCACGGTGAGGAAAAGCCGCGAAACCGGGCGAAACTCATGAATCCGCCGTCGGAGAAGGGCGCCGTCGGTCTGGACAAATACGTGCCGCCCTGTATCCACGATTCTCCGCGCAAGCCGGCCGATTTCCGGATGCAACAGTGGCTCACCTCCTCCAATCCAAACCACGGGAGCGGAACTTCTTCGCACCGCGTCCAGACAGAAATCCGAGGAGAGTAACCGCAAATCCGCTGCGCTTGTTTGCAGAACTTGAGCTGACGACTCGGAGGAAGCCGTCGCAAGCGCGACAGGAGCAAGGCGAAGGATCAGACGATGGGTGTTCGCGCCTCGCAAAGTCTTTGAGGCCAAGCCAATCGCCAAATCCGCGGTGAGCCGCAGAGGAAACCGCATCAGGTGCTCAAAAACCGCTGCGCAGCCGGAATTCAGCCGGCGGAAATTTCATCGCGCAAAATTCTTCCGCTTGCCGGGATTGGTTGCTAAAACGCGCTAGGGCGTACAACGGAAACGAATTCCGGTACAAGTGGTATTTCAAGTAGAACACGCAGGGAAAGCCCGTGCCGGTGAACTCACTTTCGCTCCAGGAGCCGTCGTCGTTCTGTCGTTCCACAAGGTAGGTCACGGCCTTGGCGATCGCGGGGTCGGCAGGTTCCGCGGCGGCCAGCAATCCGATCAACCCCCAAGCCGTCTGCGAAGCCGTACTATTCCCCTGGCCCTTTGTGGAGGGATCGTTGTAGCTGCGCAAGGATTCGCCGAAGCTGCCATCCGATTGCTGGATGGCGCGCAGCCAGCCTGCCGCGCGCTGGCAATATTCTTTCGCGGTGAGCGAAACGGTTTCGAGGGAACGCAACACCCCGCTCGTGCCGTAAACATAGTTAACGCCCCAGCGCCCGAACCAGGAACCGTCTTCACATTGATCCTTCAACAAAAATTTCACCGCGCGCTGAATCGCCGGATGTTCTGCCGGCCAGCCGAATCTTCCCAGGCACTCGAGGACGCGTGCGGTGACGTCCGCCGTAGAGGGATCGATCATCGCGTTGTGGTCGGCGAACGGGATATTGCACAAAAACTTCTTATTGTTGTCGCGGTCAAAGGCGGCCCAGCCTCCGTCGCGGTTCTGCATGCTAAGCAGCCACTGGATGCCCCGCCGCACCGCTGCTTCCATGCGAGCTGGTTCTGGATAGTTCACGCGTTGCAGCGCCATCAGGACAAACGCGGTGTCGTCCACATCGGGATAAAAATCGTTGCGAAACTCGAATGCCCAGCCGCCCGGTTCAACTTCCTTGTTTTTCACCTGCCAGTCGCCTGGGCCGAGAATCTGCTTCGACAGCATCCATTCCGCCGCCTTAACCAGCGCGGGATGATCCGGCGGCAATCCCGCTTCTTCAAGCGCCACCATTGCGATGCAGGTATCCCAGACGGGTGGGACGCAAGGCTGCAGACGGATGCTGTCCCCTTCTTCAATTTCAAATCGCGAAAACTCGCGGATCTCGCGCGCCGTTAAGGGATCGTCCGGCCCGTGACCCAGCGCTACGAGCGCAAGAATCGAATTCATCATCGCCGGGTAGATGGCGGCCAAGCCGTCTGTACGCTCCAGGTGCTCGAGCATCCACATCTTGGCTTCGCGCAGGGCGCGCTGGCGCAGCGGTTTCCAGGGAAGCTTTTCACACAGTTTCAGCGCGCGATCCAGCGCCAGGAAAAAATTGCGCCAGGAAACAAGCTGCTTGCTCCAGTCGAAGGCAGCCGTCTTTCGCGAAGGATCGTTGAATAACTCCTCGACGCGCGCGCGTTCCGGCAAACGCCAATCCGGACGGATGCCCCACAGAATCGCCATGGGAACCACGATTCCGCGCGTCCATGACGACATCTCGTAAATGTTGAAGAAAGACCAGCGCGGACCAAGCATCATCTCCGGCGGAATCGCGGGCACCAATTCCCAGCTGACAGCGCCTACCAACGCGAGATAAAACCGCACGTAAGAATTCGAGTGCTCCAAACCGCCGAGCCGGTGCACCGTTTCACGCGCACGCACCATGTGCGGCGCATCGGGCGAGTCACCCGCCAGCTTCAGTGCGAAATATGCTTTGCAAGTGGCGTTCAGTTCCGACGGCCCGCCGGGATAGATGCTCCAGCCACCATCGGACAATTGCCGCCGACGAACGTAATTCGCCAGCTTGGCAATACGCTGCGGATCGGCTTTCCCAAGAACATGGAGAAAGTAGATGTAGTCCGATTCAAGTGTGGTGTCGGCCTCCAGCTCGCCCCGCCAGAAACCCCGTTCATCCTGAATCGAGAGCAGGTGGTTTGCGCCGCGCTCAATGGCCTGCTCGAGGCGCGCGGTCCAGTCCTGTTCGCGCCACAGTGGGGGCGCTGCCGGGGCAGGGCTGTCCAAACCGATGCGCGTTACAGTCGCCAAAACGAATCCCCCAGATAGTAGCTAGGACGTGGCACGCTGGGCTGGCTTCCCGCGATGCCACCCTTGTCACACCACGTGCCGTCTTCTCTTGAACTGCAAGACAATAAACCGTTTGGTTTCAAACCCAAAGATAACAACTGTACTGGTAAATTATCGCTGTCTTCCCGCGAGTGGTCAACGCCTAAGATGCCTCCGAGGTTCCATTCCGTTGCTACAGGAACACACTTGCGGGAGCTTCGAGGACCCTTCGCACCAGGACCTGCAGAGGCTCCGGCAGAGGATCTCCTTCGCGCTGGGAGACGGACGGCTTTTCGCGCAACAGCCGGACCGGAAGTTTCAGCCACGCAGGCCCTTCGCTGGTAGCCATTTCAAACGCACCTCGAAGTACCAGCGCATCCGCGCGGTCCAGCGCCGAGCGTGCGGTGTCCTTGAAATCTTCCTTGGACGGGTCCAGCACCGCGAAATAGAGCGATGGCTTCAAGAATTGCAGCAACGAATTGCTTTCGACAATCAGCGGTGGGAGTTCCCCGCCCCCATCCGCGCCGGATTCGTGCAACGCCGCCCTCAGCAGCGGCAGACCTTCGGCGAGAAATCCTTGCTTGGTTCGCAGCCAGAAGGAACGCCGAGCTCCCGCGGCAAGAAAGCGCGCGCTATCCGTCCCCGTATCCGTGTGAAGCTCCCAATCCAGCGCGCAAGTGTGGTCATCCGGCGCGCAATCACAGTTCTCTCCGTTCTGGGCACAAACCCCGTGCCCGAATTGCGTGATCTTCCCGGCGATCCAGCCCGCACCGAGAAAAGCAGCAATGAGGTCACACACCAACTGCGTTTTCCCGATGCTCCGCGTGTGCCCCCCGACGACAATCACGCGCCATGGCCCTCGGTCCTTCATCTCTTTTCTACCTGGCTGCCTTCTGCTCGAGCTTCTTGATGCGTTCCGCCAACTCGGGAAGTCTCGCTTGCCAAACGAATTGCTCTTTGAATTTATCGAGCGAGCGCGCCGGAGTGCCCCAGACGGTTTGCCCGCTGCGGATTATTTTTCCTCCGAGCACTCCGGATTGGCCGCCGATCACGGCGCCGTCTTCCAAACGGCAATGCTCTCCAAAACCCGCTTGTCCGCCGACGACTACATTCTTCCCGATTACGCACGACCCGGAAAACCCCACTTGCGACGCCATCACGGTATGAGCACCGATGTGACAGTTGTGGCCGATCTGAACCAGATTGTCCAGCTTAACGCCCTCGCCGACGCGCGTGTCGTCCAGTGAGCCGCGGTCAATCGTGGTGTTCGCGCCAATCTCCACATCGTCGCCAATCTCCACGATGCCTGCTTGAGGGAATTTCCAATATCGCCCTTCACCAAACGCGTAGCCAAAACCGTCCGCACCGATGACCGCTCCACTGTGAATCTCCACGCGATGCCCGGTGCGCACTCCGGCATACAGCGTCACTCGCGGGTGAATCCTGCAGTTGTCTCCGACCCAGCACCCCGCTCCAATTACGGCATGCGCGCCAATCTGAGTGCCGCTTCCCACATGCACATCCTCTCCAATGACGGCATACGGCCCGATGCTGACTCCCGGGCTTAGGCGGGTCAGGGGCGCCACAATCGCCGTCTGGTGGACGCCAGACGCTATAGGCGCTCGTTCCAACAGTAGCGCCGCAGCCTTCGCGAACGCCAATTTTGGCTGGTTGTGCCGCAGGACGATTTTGCCGGCGAGCGGCGTGCCGTCATCTGCCACGACGCACAAGGCCACGGACGCGACGGCGCGTTCGGCGTGCTTCGCCGCTTCGACGTAGATCAAATCGTGCGGCCCCGCGCGCTCCGGCGCGGCCACGCCCCGGATTTCCGCCGTGGCGTCTCCTTCGAGTTTCGCGCCAATTGACTCTGCCAATTCCTTCGCCGTTCGTGTCATGGCCATCCTCGCTCAAAATCTGTATAGCTCAGGCTCGCCCGTGGGCCTGGTTTTCCATCGCGCATGGACCCATACCCATTGCTCGGGATATTTCCGGATGATTCCCTCGATTACTTTCGCAAATTTCTGCGTGTTTTCGAAAACGTCCCGCTCGGAATCCCCTGTTCGAATCAGCTCCACCGGCGGCTCGAACCGTAGCCGGTATTTTTGCATGCCCTCGTCCCACACCGCGTAGCCCGGCACCACCGCGGCGTCTGTATGCAACGCCACGCGTGCAATTCCCGTCGTCGCGCAGGCGGTCTTGCCGAAGAAATCCACGAACACTCCTTCTTCCGGCATGGTGTTCTGGTCCGCGAGGATTCCGACGGTTCCCGATTCCCGCAGTATCTTCAATACGGTGCGCGCCGAATCGTTCTTGAACACGGGTCGGTTGCCGGACAAGCAGCGAAACTCGTTCACCAGCGCATTGACACGCACGTTGTCCAGCGGCCGCGCCATGTAGTGCAGCGGAAATCCATAAAGCGCGTGAGCGTAGGACGACAGCTCCCACGCCCCGATGTGCCCGGTCAAATAGAGCACGCCTTTCCCGCGCCGCTGCCCTTCGAGGAAATTTTCGCGTCCATCGAGCACCACGAGCTGTTCGATATTTTTCTTCGTATGGCGCGGCAGCCGCGCAAACTCCGCCGCCATCCATCCGAGGTTGCGCACCATTCCGCGGATGACCGCCGCGCGTTGCGCCTCTCCCCAGTCAGGGAATGCCAGCCGCAAATTGAACTCTGCGGTCTTTCGCAATTTCGGCATCGTTGCGTACAGCGCCCACGCCACGCCAGCCGCCAGACCGCGCGCTACCGGCCGCGGCAGAATGCCCAGCGTCTTCAAAGCCGCCCATACCGCGGCGTACTCGAGCCATTCTCTCATCGATGTTCGGGCCAGCCCAAGAATGTCTGACGAGCGACAGTATGCAAGAGGTCCGCGGTTGGAAGATAGGGGTTCAACGCTAGTGCCGTTCCAACTGATTCAAGCAATAGATTACAATAAGGCTTGCTTGAGCAGTTCGGACGCGGCCCACCTTGAGCGATGTATGAAAACGGCGCTGGGAGGAAAAAATTGACCAAGCGACTCCGCGATTGGATTGCGACAATTAACCCCAACGAGTTGGAACGGCACTAGACTCACATTTCCGTGACTGAATCGACCGACCAAGTTGCTGAAAAAACCTGGGCCAATTCCGCTGCGCGGATCGGCTGGACCATCCTCATCGCGGCGACGCTCTACGTCTGCTACTTCAGCCACCTCGGCGCCATCGGCTTCGTCGGTCCCGATGAGCCACGTTACGCCTGGGTCGCGCGCGACATGGCCGAAACCGGCGACTGGGTAACCCCGCGCTTGTATGGAAAACCGTGGTTCGAAAAGCCACCTCTCTACTATTGGGGCGGCGCGCTGTGCTTCAAACTCTTCGGCGTGAGCGAAGCCTCGGCTCGCCTGCCCAGCGCAGTCTCCGCCCTCTTCGCTACGCTCGCGATGGCTTGCCTCGCTCTTCGCCTCTACGGCGCGGAGACCGCGCGCTGGCTCTTGCTCCTTCTGCCGACCACCGTCGGCATGATCGGCTTCTCCCACGCCGCCGCCACAGACATGCCCTTCAGCGGCATGCTCACCATCGCCATGGTCGCGGCAGCCGATGTCCTTGGCCTCACGAAAGACGAGAACGCTCCCATCCTCCCTCGCACACCCTGGCTGGCGCTTCTCCTCTTCGGATTTTTTCTCGGGCTGGCAGTTCTTGCCAAAGGTCCCGCCGCTATGATTCTCTGCGGCGGCGCTGTTTTTTTCTGGGCGCTTTTCACCAAACGCTGGCGCGACGCGTTCCGTCTTCTTCACCCCGCCGCCATCGTCACCTTCTGCCTCACCGCTCTTCCCTGGTACGTCCTCTGCGCCCGCCGCAATTCCGACTTTCTCAGCGTGTTCATCATCGAGCACAATTTCAAGCGCTACCTCACCCCCGAATTCCACCACATCCAACACTTCTGGTTTTACGTGCCGGTGCTTGTGATAGTTTTTTTGCCTTGGACCGCGAGCTCCGTGGTCATTCTCAGAGACGCGGCTCATTCGTGGAGAGAAAGTCGCTCGATCAATTCGCCAAGCCTGTTCTTTGCCAGTTGGGCGTTGTTTCCCGTCTTTTTTTTCAGCGTATCCCAGTCGAAGCTGCCGGGCTATATCTTGCCCACGATCCCTCCTCTCGGATTGTTCCTGGCCCGGAGTGTTTCGTCGAGAGTTCGCAAATCCCTCCTCGGCAATCGGTGGATTGGCTTATCTAGCGGAGCGACCTTAATCACACTAAGCCTTTTGGCCATCTTGCAATCGGAATGGATTTCTTTCCGATGGGCGGCCTTGGTTCTCGCGGCCGGTGGGTTTTCAGTTGTGTTTCCGGGAGCTCGGTGGCGTCTTTCCCAAGCATTCGTAATCAGTGTGGTTGCTATCATCGGGTGCATTGCCCTAGCGCTCGTGGGAGCTACGGGAGCTGAGCTCGATCAGCGCCTTTCGGCGCGCGCCGCTCCCGCCGCCGCAGCGATCATTTGGAAGGAGTATTCTCCCGAACGGTCGTCAACGTATAAACTCCAGCGCTCATTCCAATATAGTTTGAATTTTTATTTTCACCGAGAACTTCCGGCGTGGTCGCCAGATTGGGATCAGCCCGGCTGGGTCTTTACCTCAAGCAGAGGAATTAGCGAGCTGCGACCTTATGGACTAAATTGCCGGCTATCCTCCCTGGGGCGCGCCGTAATTGTCTGTGAAGATCCTGGCTCAGCGGCTCGCCTTCCCCGTAGCGGGCAGCCTCAGTAGGAAGAAGCTCACCACGCGATTCTCGTAATCGCGTTTGTCGTCGTCATTCAAACTCACAAAATCTCCGTGCGGAATCAGCGCCTGCTCGCGCGGCTCCGGCGCCTTCAGAAACATCATTCGCGTAATATCCGCCACCTCGGGATCGTCAACGGCCACAATAAAGAGCTTCGGCACACCCGCAAGCGTGTTCATGCCGTTCGAAAGCGGCGGATCGTTTCGATATTCAAAGTTCAGCCATCTGAAACTGATCTCCGCCGCCCGCACCATGAACGGAAACCCACCCAGGCCAGACCGCTGCACGCCTACCTTCACCATCTCTTCCGGCAGGTCGTACACCGAATCCAGCACAATCGCGCGCACCCGGCGATCCTTCTCCGCTTCGCGCAGCGCAGCGTACGCGCCCATGTTGTACCCCCACAAACCAAAAGTGTTCGGCTCCACATCCGTCCGCGCAGCCAGCGTGTCAATCGCCGCGCGCACTTCGTCCGCCTCGCGGTATCCAAACGTGGTCATGCCGCTGTTCCCGCCGTGCGCCGCAAAGTCAAACACAAACACGTTGTACTGATGGTCCTGCAGCGCGGAAACCAGCGTCAGCAGCTCACCGCGGCTTGACTCATATCCATGGCACAGAACGATGGTCGGCGCGCCCCGCAACCCCGGAAAAAACCATCCTTCGCGGCTCCCCAGCCCCGCGACGCTGAACTGCACCGCGTCCGGCCGCCCGGGAAAGCTCTGCATGTTGATTTCACTGCTGGTTCTCTGAGGTTTCACGATGCGGTTGAGTAGGAAACCTGCAATTGCTCCGATGGCCAGCATGCCAAAAAACGTCAGCGCCAAAATCGCCGTCAAAACCTTCATGTACCAACGCGTTGGATAGCGGAGTTCGAAAAGGATCTGCATGCGGTGTCTGCGCGAATCGGCTGGCGGCCTGCGCTGCCGTTCCATCCCTCACAAAACAGATGTGGCGATTCGCATCGTAACACATCTGTTATGCGTCCACTGGCGAGCCCCCACGACTTTGTGCCCGATTTGTATCGCCTTTGCCCGGCAAGTCGCAGCCTTGCCTCTGAATCGGCTATGATGTTCTCGGCGCGGCCGGGTTCGCGCTGTTTCCGACCTGTCCATGAACATCGTCGATCTGCGCCAAACCATGGTTCGCCAGTTGGAACCTCTGCTCGAGGAAGAAGCGCACCACTGGCGTGAAGAGCTTCATTGGGACTACCGCGGCGCGCTGGAGCTCATCAAGCGCTTCCTCGAAGCCCGCGCGCTTGCGGGTTGTGTCGCGTTCGAAGGCGGCGTCGCCGCTGGGTACTGCTTCTACGTCCTGGAAGAACAGAAGGGCCTCATCGGCGGCCTGTACGTTTCGCCCCGCTACGAGCAAGCTACCGTCGGCCGCCGACTCCTAGAAGAGCTGCTTTTCGGTATGCGCGCTCTTCCCCAGCTCAATCGCATCGAAGCCCAGCTCATGCCTTTCGGCGGCCCGGTGGACGAGCCGCTCAAAGAGCAGGGCTTCCGTCTCCACACCCGGCAATTCATGCTCCTCGATTTGCCCTCTTTCCCGGAGCCAACCGAGCCCCCCTCCGCCGGAATGCGCCTCGACCGCTGGCACGACCGCTACTTTGATCCCTGCGCCAAGTTAATTTATCTTTCCTACGCCAATCACGTGGACGGCGAAATCAACGACCAGTATCGCAGCCGTTCCGGTGCGTTGCGTTTTTTGAAGAACATCATCCTGCTTCCCGGCTGTGGCCAGTTTGTGCCGAGCGCGTCGTTCGTCCTGCGCCAGGCGGGCGGCGACGAGCTGATCGGCGCAGTCCTTACCAGCGAGGTCTCTCCCGGCGTAGGCCACACCACGCAAATTTGCGTGCTTCCCGGCTACCAGGGCCATGGCCTTGGCCGCATGCTGATGCTCACCGCCATCGACACCCTGCGCACCATGAAATTCAAGGAACTCACGCTCACCGTCACCGCCCACAACAAGGCCGCCGTCCAGCTCTACGAAAAACTCGGCTTCCACACCATCAAATCCTTCACCGCCGGCGTCTGGCCCCGCTAACGTAGCCTTGCTCGGCATCGTGGGAGCACTTAGGAGTGCGGTGGTGACCCCGAGCTGCTTTCTGGGAGGCTTCGGTTTCCTGGAAGTGATGCGGGCCGCGTGCCCACACGTATAGCTAGGCCGCTTACCGTTCGAACGAGAAGCGGATGGTGACAGTGACGTGTGCCGGAACGGGCTGGCCGTTCTGCGTGGCGGGTTCGTATCGGTATTGCTTCAAGGCTTCCACAGCCGCGCCGCGCAATGACGGAGGTCCAGAGAGCACGTTTGTGGACTCCACTTCGCCCGTTGCGCCCACGACCGCGTCGATCACGACGTTTCCTGTTTCGAAATCTCGAACAGCTTCCACCGATGCCACGGCTCTCACCGATTTGATCAACTTCGGCGGCACGATGACGCCCTCTGCTGCAGAGGGCCCAACGGAGTCAGCAGCGGCTTGCGCTGCTGGACGAACCGTTGAACGCTTCCCCGCCTGCGTTGTAGAAGCCCGTGTTTTCCTTACCGCCGGCGGCGCCACGGATTCATCGGATGCGGAGGGTTGAGCGGCGGACCCGGCTGCATCCGCCGCTTCCGGCGCAGGCGTGTTGGGCAGCGCTGCGCTCTGCGATGGCGCGCCCGGCGAGGCCACCGGCGCGTCGCTCGCCACTTTCGTATTGCTGGATTCCGAATGCGCCTCCGCCGCCTCAGGGCTTCCCGGTTGCGCCGAGGTTTTCGCGTTTACAGGGCTCGCGGGTACGCTGGCCGATGGTTTTTTTGCTGCTGACTCCCATGGAATCCAATGCTTGTACCACGCCGCGCCTGCTGCAGTGGCCACCAGCGCTGTCGTGAGCAGCGCCACACGCAACGCTGCTGCCCGAAAGCCAGGTGTAAAATTTCCTCTCGCCCGAAGCGACCACTTGGCCTTCGGCAGTGGCATCGTAAAGTCCCGCGAAGGCTTCGGCAGTGGCGCTTGCTTCGCTGCTGACACCTGCGTCGCCGCGGGATCGTAATCGATCGGCAGGGATTTCGCGATGAACGGAACGTTCCGCGCCTCGGCTGTCTCAGTGTTCGGGATGGATTCCGTGTTCGGCACGTTCTCCCCCGCTGGTGCCGAAGACGCGTCCGAAACCCCATCTGGTACGGGTGCGGGCGCCGATGCTTGCTCGCTGGCGGCGGGCGCTTCCATCAAGCTCAGCTGCCCTCGCAGTGCTTCCACTTCCCTCTTTAACGCTTGCACTTCCTCGACAGTGGGCGCAGGAGGCGGCTCACCCGGCTCATCGGCGGTGGCATCCGCTGAGATCACTAGAGCGGCTGCTTCCACTTCCTGAGCGTCCTTCGGCAACAACGCTGTCGCGGCGGAAAACTCGATGTTCCAGAAGCGGGGAGCAGGTTCGGCGAATTCCAGCTCCACGTAGCAACTCGTCGGCCGGTAGGTACGCTTGCGTTTCACCTGCGCGACGACTTCGCGCTTCGCTTCTTCGTTGCGGAGAAAGAGCAATTGCCCGGGAGCCACAGCCGCGGATAGCCGGATCACTCCGCCATTTTCAGAGACCAGTACTGAAGTCGTCTCTTCGGTGAATAGCTCGCGCTCGCCCGTATTCTTGCCGGGTCGCGCTCCGGTGACCTTCACACGTACCCTGTGCGCGACCATATTCGTTTTTATAGTTGGTTTGGGAGCCGACTGGGGTGCTTCGTATTCTTCCAACTCGATCGGATGTTCTTCGGGCTGTGGCTCCGAAGGATTCGCCGGGGGCGAGTCAGTCAAAGGGTTCATGTCCTCTGCGGAAGACAATTTGGTCGTCCCTTGCGCCGGGATTGCGAGAAACCCCGGGCAAAATTCAGGCTGCGGAGAACCGCCCGTTTTGCGGACGGTTCAGACCCCTCCATTTTCCCTGCTCGGCTCGCCCAGCGACCATAGTACAAACGTACTGCGTGACGTATTCAGCACAGCCAAGTCGCCCCGGAAACTCCACATCGTTCGTGCGCACTAAAAAGATCGTAGACGGATTTGCAAACATGTCCGGCTTGTGATCGTCTGAGCTAAAGTCCCGAACCCCCGAACCATTTACCGGTGATGGCCACCTCCACCGCCGTGGAATCCGCCGCCGCCATGAAAGCCGCCGCCGTTACCGTGAAAGCCGCCGCTGTTACCGTGAAAGCCGCCGCTGTTACCGTGAAAGCCGCCGCTGTTACCATGAAAACCGCCGCTGTTACCATGAAAACCGCCACCCGCGTAGCCGCCTCCGTAGCCATATCCGGAACGATAGCCATAGCCGGACCTATACCCGTATCCCGGGCGGCCATAATAGCCGCGTCCGTAGTAACCGCGTCCGTAGTAGCCGCGCCCGTAGTAGCCGTGATACCAAGGGCCGGCGCCGATAAACAAGCCGCCAACAAAGTAGCTCGGCCCGTAATAACCATAGGGCGCGCAGGCATACGGATAGTAGCCGTAGTAACCATAGTCACAGACCGGTGCTGGTCCATAGCCCCCGTACACTGGGCCTACTCCAACACCCACAGAGACCTGTGCCTGGGCGTTTCCTGCGGCAAAAAGCAAAATCCCCAACAATGCAACGTACTTTAGGTAACGCATTTTCTTACCTCGTATCCAACCCATAAATCGCGCTCTAAACCAACGTGGGCCGGAAGGCTTCCCGGCGACTTAGCCTGGGGAAGCGCCCCACTTGGTATCAAACCCGGAAGCGACAGAAGAGTTGCACGCGTCCATGGGTTGGGTGATAAGCCCTGTAGGCCATAGTCATTTTCAGTTGCGACAAAACTAGCTTCCCGGAAACCGGTAGTTTAGCAATTACGACTATACGAGTGTAGAATACTGCCTTTCCATATACTGCCCATTGAACGGAGGCTTTTCGCTTCCGACGTAGTCGCCGACCAGCCCAAGGAAGAACATGGAAACCGGCCGCAGTCGCCTATCGTGGAGCATACCGAAACTAAATTCCACGTCCTACACAGCTATCCTGGCGGGTATAGCGGCCGCGCTGTGCTACCTGTCTGCAAAACTGGGTGGGTCTTTAATCATAAACATCCCCCAAACAATTTGGCCTCTTTGGCCCGGGTGTGCGGTATTAGTCGCCATTCTGCTGCTCTCGCCACGGAAAATCTGGTCGGCTCTTCTCCCTGCAGGACTGACAGGTTTTGTTCTCTATGACTTGCAGGCGGGCGTGTCAGTTCATTCAATTGCCTGGCTCATTCTGGCCGATACCCTTGAAATTCTCATCGCTGCTTGGGGTGTTAGCTATGCCCTGAACGGCCCGCCCCGTTTGAATAGTTTGAGAGCCCTGGCTAAGTATTCATTCTTTACCGTGTTCCTCGCCTCCTTCGTCGTTTCGTCCATCGGCATCGTTGGCTTGAACGGGAACCCTTGGATAAGCTGGAAAATTAGTTTTCTTTCAGAAGCACTGGCGTTCCTCACTGTGACGCCCGCCATTCTGGGTTTGGTTGGCTATCGCCGGATATGGCTACGAGCATCTCGTGCGAATTACATGGAAGCAGCTATATTGATTGCCGCGTTAATTTCCTTGAGCTATGTCATGTTCGTGGCTTCTGGGAGGAGCGCCCCGCCGGCATTACTTTATTCGCTCGTACCATTTCTAATCTGGTCCGCTTTGCGTTTCGGGTCCACTGGGGTCGCCGCCTCGGCAACCATAGTTGCCTTGATGTCCGTTTGGGGTGCGGTCCACGGACGCGGTCCTTTCGCCGAATCGGACCCGATCAACAGAGTCATGTCGCTTCAGGTGTTCTTATTTTTCACTTCCGTGCCTTTTATGGTCCTCGCAGCCCTCGTAGATGAGCGCAAGCGTGCGGAAGGTGAGCTCCGGGAAGGCGAACAGCGTTTCCGCCTGGTTGCGAACACAGCTCCTGTGCTGATCTGGATGTCCGGCACGGACAAACTTTGCAATTTTTTTAATCAAGGCTGGCTGACCTTTACGGGTCGATCCATGGAAGACGAGTTGGGTGGTGGATGGGCTTCGGGGGTGCATCCGGAGGATTTGCAGCGTTGTCTCGGAATCTACTCCGCCTCGTTTGACTCTCGCGTTGAGTTCGAGATGGAATACCGTCTGCGACGCTTCGATGGAGAGTACCGCTGGGTTGTTGACTATGGCGTGCCCAGATTTGAATCCGATGGCACCTTCTGTGGCTTCATTGGTTCGTGCGTTGACATTACGGAGCGGAAGTTGTTCCAGGAATCCCTTCATAGGTTGAGCGGGCGCCTGATCAGCGCTCAGGAGGAAGAGCGCGTCCGTATCGCCAGGGAGCTCCACGACGACTTCAGCCAGCGCTTGGCGCTCCTGGGTATCGGCCTGGGGCAGCTGTGGAATAAGCTGCCTGAGTCAAAGGTGGAGGAACGAACTAGGGTCCTGGAATTGCTGAAGGGAACCAAGGAAATTTCCTCGGACATTCATTCTCTCTCTCATCAACTCCATTCCAGCAAGCTGGAGCACGTGGGACTAGTGTCGGCACTCAAGGGCCTTTGTCAGGAATTTAGTGATAAGTACAAAATTGAAGTTAATTTCGCCGCGCGCGGATTCCCTCTCAACATCCCGAAGGATGTGGAACTTTGCCTGTTTAGAGTCACCCAGGAAGCGCTCGGTAATGTCGTCAAACATAGTCAGGCTAAAACCGCGGATGTTGAACTGGGTGTCAACGCGAATGGCGTGTGTGTTCGCATCATGGATGCGGGCAGGGGTTTTGACTTTGACCTTACTAACCCCGGCGCAGGAATCGGATTGGTAGGTATGCGCGAGAGGCTTCGGCTAGTGGGAGGTGGGCTCTCCGTAAAATCCGAACTCCTGCGAGGGACCGAAATTCTCGCCGAGGTGCCACTGGCTGCTTCCGCGGATGAAGTGCACGTACGAACACAGGCTGCGGGGAAATAGAGGAAATGATGGGCTGGTATCGCGTCTGCATCGCTGCACTCATCTTCGTCGCGGGCGGTGCGCCGCGCACGGTGGTATTTGCTCAGGATACGCCGCCGCTAAAACTGGTTCAGAGGATCGAGCTGTCGGATATTCGCAGCGGCGAACCGGAGGTCCCGGCGGACCAGTTGGCGAAGAACCTGACAACGACGCGAATGCCCGGCGTTAGGAATCATTTCGACCACTTGACCCCCGACCTGAAAGGCAATCGGCTCTTCGTCGTCCCCGAAGATAACAAGTCGATCGAAGTCTATGACATTCGTTCCGGCAAATTTATTCACAGCATCAGAGGAATCGGCGTCGGGCATTCGGTGGTGTACCGTGCCGATATTGACGAGATTTTCGTGACCGACGGCTCTGAAGGCTCGCTTCATATTTTCAACGGAACGACCTATCAGCCCTTCAAGACCGTAAAACTCATGACGGACGCGGATGCCACCGCGTATGACCCCGTCTCCCACTATCTTTACATCGCAAACGGCGGCCTGGATGCCGGACTCAATTACGGCTTGCTGAGCATCGTGGATACGAGTACGGGGCAACGCGTGGGCGACATCAAGATCGATTCCAATCGCCTCGAAGCCATGGTCCTCGAGAAATCAGGACCCAGATTATTTCTGAATGCGACCGAGAAGAACGCAATCGCGGTGATCGACCGCAAAAAACAGGCTGTCGTGGCCACTTGGCCGGCCTCGGGATGCCATGTGAACGCCAGCGTCGCGATTGACGAATCCCGTCATCGGCTCTTCGTCGCGTGCCGTGACGGGAATCTGGTTGTGCTTGATTCCGACACCGGCAAGGTGCTGCAGACCCTCCCCATCTCGACCGGCGTCGACGACATGGTCTACGATCCAGCGAGTCAAAGGATTTACGTGGCCTGCGGCGAGGGTTTCGTCAATGTCTATCACCAGATTGACGCGGATCACTACCAGTCCATCGGGAAAGTTCCGACTGGCCCACTGGGCAAGACCGGACTGCTGGTACCCGAAATGGAGAAATATTTTGTGGCGGTGCCGCCGCACGGAGCCTCTGCCGCTGAGGTTCTGATCTTCGCCGTGCAGTGACTGTGCTTGCTGACAGATCCTGTTCTCCAAAAGACAAAGATCCAACGCATTTAGGCGAGTTCCTCCCTAACGCACTTGCAGGACAAGCGAATTCTTCTCCCAACGCCTCATATCTCCGCTTCTGCGAAAGTTGCGGTGTGGCCTAATTATTTCACTTGGTTGTCGAGTTGGGTCACAGGCTACGTGAAATCACTCGTCCAGCGAGCGCGTTATAGTGAATTGGGTTCGTTAGCTTTGAGTTTGATACCGAAGTCAACTTTTCGGGCATTTTGCCAATGCGGCGCATCTTGGGGAATGAACGTCATAAGGATGAATCACCCGGGAGTTCGGTTATGGGAAATCCGAATAGCAAGGGCGCGTGCCATCACGCGCCCTTGCCAATTGAGTTTGTAGGGAATTGGCCGTGTGTACCGGTGATCAGCCTCTTACGCTGACGGCCAACGGCTGCAGCAAGCGAAAGCTGAGCCGGGTCTCCGCGGACAACGTGATTTCCTTCTTGCCCGTCGCCGCGGCCCCCGCCGTTCCGGCCCCGGCGCCGACGGCACTGCCAATCAAGGCGCCAGTGCCACCCCCGGCGAGACCTCCGATGAGCGCCCCGCCCGCAGCGCCGCCGCCGATGAAGCCGAGGTTGCGTTTATTGTGGTTCCTGCCCTTCAAGCTGTACGTGTTGCTCTGCACGTCGTAGGATTTACTGTCCACTTCGATGGAGTTGAGCGCCACGGCCAAGCGAGCGGGCACGTGAAGCCGACCCGACTCCTTGGCGTCCACCACTCGTCCGGAGACCTTTGCGCCCTTCGGAATAACAACGTTGCCGTCAATGACGACAGGTTCCGAAGTGCTTGCCGCAAAAATATCCCCGACGTGGCTGTTGCCACTGGAGAGCGTTTCGTCAACCGTCACGCGGATGGTCGTCCCTTCGGGAATGACGAACTCCCTTCTGCTCTCGAATAAACGGCCGAGGGCGCTCTTGGATTCATCCTTGGCCGCAGCGGTCGTAGTCGTGGAATCAGAGTCTTTCGCTGCGCTCGGTGACGTCGCGCAACCATCAAGCGCGAGCGGCAAAACAACACTTAGTACCATTACCATGAAAGACTTACCTTTAATCATTTCCCTCCACCTCCGATGAAGAGGACGCACACCGCTTGCCAGAAGGGGTATTTCTAACTTGTTGAAATACAGTAGTTAGCTCTGCGGGTGGGAGATCAACCGTGTAAAAGTTTCTAGGCCGGCCAGTCGTTTCCTGCTGAAACCGGGAACCAGTGGTGGGTCCAAATTGAAAAATCAAATGTTCAGTAGCACCGGCCGTGCCGGGGAAATAGCAGCGGGAAACATTGGGCTGGCCATACTAGCTCGTTTTGACACCTGATTGGGTCGCAATGGATTCTTCAAGATCATTCAGGGAATCGCGTACCTTCGAAAACATACTTTCGCGCGCCGGTTCGCTGAGGAGCTTCGCGACTCGGAACAGATTGTGGGTAGCCTTGATCCTCACACGAAGGTCATTCACGAAATCAAGGGCATGAGGCTTGCCCGAGTATGAAATCGGACCCGGAGTTGCCTGAAAACTATCGACAAGCTTGTCCAAGTTTTTTAGGCGATTCTCCAGTTCGTTATCTAATGCATATTCGTCTCTTTGCAGAGAATTACTTTGGACTCTCAATTCGTTCTGTGGATTCCCGGCAGCGGCATAGTTTGAACCCATAAGCATCCTCCTCGGCCAGCATTCCCGTTCAGTTAGGGTTTGCCCTACCTCCGAGTGGCACAGGGCACCTTCTGTAGCTGCAACAGCTGTGCCAAGCTGGGGTGTTTTCTGGAAGGCTATGAGGAAAAGCGACTTATCAACTGCTCCACCGGCAAGCTTCGCAACGTAGAGCGTACTAGAACTGGAAAATTGTTCATCCTGGGCATACGAGTTTCACCTGTCCGGTAATCCGGCTTATTCATTCAAACATAGCAACTACGCGGACTACGGGGGGACAATTTTCCAGAAAGAAACTTTTGGTCCTCTTCCCGGCCAGTTTCCAGGTCGGTCCGAACATGCCTGAAGAAGAGTAGGCGCGGCCTGTTCTTGGTTATCCACCCAGGCCGAAGTGGTCACGGCTGGATTTGCACGAGATCAGCCCCGGACTTCTGCTTCGCCACGCGGGAATGCCAGCGCGATGGCCGTATCGAGTGCGATCGGAGGCGGTTCATCAACAGGCCGACGCCGATCGAACCCCTGACGAAATGATCGATCTTCACCGGACCCGCCAGCTTGATCGTCCTGATCCAGTGTAAACCGCTGCTGATCGCGCAACCGCACTGAGAGCAGTCGGGCTCGCCACCAAAAACGCAAGGCTCCACGCGACTTTGCAGATCAGCCGAGTAATTGGCTGACATTTTGGAAAAAAGGCAATCATCCGGATTACTCGGCGGATGAACGAAAGCCCGAGCCATGCCCTCGGGAACCAGGAGTTTCGGGTATTGTTGACACAAGGAAGGCAATTGCCGCGCCATGACTTCGCGATCATCAGAAGTCAGCATTTCCATACTTTGTTCACCAACCTGGGGAGTGTAAACGCTCACCCAAATGCGGTTCACCTCAGAACGTGCGTTCCAGAAGGACACGTATTCTTCCAAGTAGCCGGGCCTCGCCAGCATCGGGCGCGTTATGACCCAGTGCACATTGACCTCGCGTCCCTCTATGTTCTTGAGGATGCGCTCGTAGGTCGCCGGCTTGCGCCGGACGTCGTGATGCTCCGGCAGCCCGTCCACGGACACCGCCACTCGCAAACGAGGGATCTTCATCCACTCCGCCGGGATGGGGATCACGGCGCTCGTGACAACAAGTGTGAATACGCCCATCTCACTGAGGGCAGGGAGAATCCGGCTCAGCTCGCGATGCCGGATCATGGGTTCGCCGCCCACCAGGGAAACATGAATGGGCTTGTGCTTTCGCACGAGTTTCAACAGACCATCCACCAGCGCGTCTCCGCGCAGGTCATTCAGTTCGCGCAGCGTAACTTCGCCCCCCAGGTGCGTTTCGCCATAGGCATAACACCCGGGGCAACTGAGCGGGCACTCACGCGTGATCTCGATGGACAGCATGGGGACCCTGCCGTTCAGGATCCTCCACCAAGCGGCAAAGATGTCGCGCGAGGTCAGACTTGGATTAGGTGCGGCCGAAACCATCTTGACTTTCGATGCCAATCTCAGCGCGAAGGGTGCTTTTTTTCCAACGCCTCAACTCGTACGGAAAGCCCCCATTCGAGCCATTTCACTATCGCATGCTTCCCGCACAAGAAGCCAGTCGTCCGATTCGTGCAGTTATCGTCGCGGATAACCCGGATCAATTCAGTTGCCGCCCACGCGCCCGTCAAGCGTCCGGCCGCCAGCCGCGGCGTCTACCGTCCCACCAGGAACCTCTGAACGCGCTTCCCGGTATCCACCTCGCCGGTATAGACGTTCCCGTGAGTATCGGTCGCCACCATGTGAAGCCAATGGAAGCCCCCACCGCTGTGGCCAAAGAATCCAAAGTGCCCGAGTGTCGTGCCGCCCGCGCGGTTCACGATCCACACGACGTTATTCATGATATCGGAAACATAGATGTAGCGTTGTTCGGGCGGCGGCGAGAAAGTAAGTCCGCCGGTCGAGCCCCGGTCGAGCGTTTCCGGCGCTACGGTGAACTCCTTCACGAATTTCCCCTGCTCGGTAAAGACCTGGATGCGGTCGGAGCCACGGTCGGCCGCGTACACAAACCCGTCGCGCGTGACCGACAACGTCAGGTGATTCACGAAATCCTTCGGCGGCGTGCCGCCGGGAACGTATTTGTCCGGAGTAACGCTAATCTCGCTCAATGGCTTTCCATAAGCGCCCCACCCGCGCTTGAATTTAAGCGTATCCATGTCGTACACCAGGATGCGTCCCCTCAGATAGCTGTCGGAGAAGATAAGTTCGCGAGCCTTCTCGTCGAATTCCCCGCCCTCGATATTCCCTACGACCATCTGCGTATCCCCGGGATACTGGCCCGCCTTGACCGTAGCTTCCGGAACGCGCGGCATCTCGGCAAGAAGCTTCCCGTCTTTCGTATACTTGCGCAGCGTGTTCGACCCGATCCAGATGTTGCCTTCGCGATCCGCAAGGATCAGGTGAAGCGCCGAACTGGTTGCGTCAACGGGGTTCCATGTGCGCAGCAGGTTGCCTTCCTGATCGAAGGCAAACACGGCGGGCGGCTTCATGCAGCACATCGCTGTCGGTGGCTCGAGCGAAGCGTAGTTCTCCGTGCGTTCCGGGGCTTTGAAAATCGGGTCCATATCGAAGTCGCCAGGACGATTGAGCACCCAGATCACATCGTCCTTGTCCACCGACAATCCGGTGATGCCCTCGAACGTCCACTTGTTCGGCAGCGGGAGCTTGGGCCACGTGGAGTCATACTTAAACTTTGGAGCGCCCGCGTCGTGCGGCATCGCCTTCGACGCGCCATCCTTTTTTGCCGGCTTTGCCTCTTGGCCATCCGCCGTCACCAGCGCGCCGCAGAGTCCGGCGCACGCAACCAAAGCCCCAATCGATCTCCGTGCATTCATCGGATGATCCCTCCAGTAACGATTCCGTCGTGAGTAATGGGCACGCAGTCTAGTTCGCGTCATCGCTCGCGTCAACGCCGCTCACCAGCAGGCCGTCGCGCGTACTTTTATAATGCGATGCCCGGACGTAAAGCCCGAAGACGAATTTGGGTGCCCCCGTTTCATCACTCCACGGCCAATTCTAGCAGTGCGATTCTTCCACTGTCCGTCGCGAGGGTGCCGGATCCCTTTCGGTTATTGAATGGGTTGGCTCTTCTTCCTGGCTCTTCTTTTTCCGTTTCCAGCCGTGCTGCTATGGAGATTCGATGCTAAGGATTCTGTTGAGACACTCTCGGTGAAATGAGCTGGAGATTCAAATGCTCGCGGAGCAGCCGAAAGTCGATTGGTTTCGATAGGCAGGCTATGCAACCGGATTTCAGGATTCGTTCCTGCTCGGCTGCCATGGCGTGTGCAGTCACCGCAATCACGGGGATCTCACACGTCTCCGGTTTTTGGCGCATCCATGCGACGAGGCTGAGGCCGTCGTCTTTACCGAGATTGATGTCGAGTAAGACAGCGTCGGGAATCCGCTTCGCAAAAACATCGTAACTGCTCTTCAAGTCTGTCGCAGACCAGACTTCGTAACCTTCCACTTCGAGCCAGTCACGGAGCAGCTCGCGATTAAGCTGGTTGTCTTCGACGACGAGGATGCAACGTTTCAAGCGTTCTCCAAAGTTGGGGAGGTTACCACGCGTTCCAACTGTTTGATCAATGGTTCGCGCCAGGAATTCTGCTTCCGGAAAAGCGATTCTGCATGCGCGTGGAGGTACTTTTCCTCCTCCTTCGTTAGATCCTTGCTGGTCAGTACAAACACGGAAAGATCGGCCGTGCGAGGATTTGAACGCCATTCGGCGAGTAATTCAAAACCGCTCATCTTGGGGAGCACTAAATCAAGAATAACCAGTTCGGGCAGGGACTGAGCCACACTCACACGGGCCTGTTCGCCGTCGGCTGCAGTTCTCACAGCGTAGCCGTATGCTTTGAGCAACTCGACGATCATCTCGAGCGTGGATGCATCATCTTCCACCACCAGAATGGCCCTTTGCGGCGCAGCGCCCCCACGAGACCGGAGGCAGCGCTCGACGGCAGCCAGCAAGGTCGCCTTGTCCACCGGCTTGATCAAATACTCGTCGGCACCCAGGGCAGTTCCGAGGCCAGGCTGATCCACGATGGTCACGACGATGACGGGGATCTTTGAAGTGCGCGGGTCATTCTTCAATTGCAGTAAAACTTCCAGCCCGTGGACTGGCTGCATGAGGAGGTCCAAAGTGATGGCATCCGGCTGATGTTCAGCCGCCATCTCCGTGGCGCGTTCCGACTTGTCACATCTCAGGGTCTCGTAGCCTGAAGAAGCGAGTTGCGATTGGATGAGTTGACCGGTCACCGCATTGTCCTCAATGACCAGAATCCGCGGCGCTTTGCGTGCCGTTGGCACGGATAGGGACGTTTGAACGGGTTGGTCCAGACGGCTGGCAACGAAGGGAAAAGAAAAATAGAAACAGGTACCCTTGCCGGGCTGGCTTTCGATCCCTAGTTTGCTGCCATGCAGCTCGACGAGGCGCGCAGTGATGGCTAGTCCCAAGCCTGTGCCCTCGGTGGCGCTGCCTGTTTCTGTCAGGCGGACGAACGCTTCGAAGATTCGCTGTTGTTGTTCGGGCGGAATTCCCGGTCCGTTGTCACGGACTTCAATCCTGACTTGCTCATCCACCTGGCGAGCGGTCATCTCGATGCGGCCGCCTTCCGGCGTGAACTTGATGGCGTTGCCGACAAGATTCATGAGTGCTTGTTTAAATCGCATAGCGTCGGCGTGAACTCGCAGATTAGGGTCAACCTCTTGGAGTAAAGCCTGCGATTTCTTTTCCGCCAGCGGGTAAAGAGCGCTGATCACTTCGACAAACGCCGACGCGACCGTCACATCCTCGCGGGTGAGCTCCATTCTGCCCGCCTCGATCTTGGAGAGGTCAAGAATATCGCTGATGAGTTTGAGAAGGTGTTTCCCGCCGCTATGTATGTGGCTGACGTAGCGTTGCTGGCGATCGTTCAGCGGTCCATAACGCTCATCGGCGAGCAGGTCGGAAAAACCCAAAACGGCATTCAACGGCGTGCGCAGCTCATGGCTCATCGTGGAGAGGAATTGATCCTTGAATTTAGTGGAGAGCTCCGCTTGTTCCTTTGCTCGGACGAGGGTTTCCTCGGCGCGCTTTTGTGCGGTGATATCGTGGAGTACGACCACTCCGCCCTTGAGAGCACCATCCCCACCCCGCAAAGGTCGGCCGGTAATGCTGAGCAAACGGCCGTCCGGTACATTCGCGTTACGAATCAAAAGTTCCACCGCGTCGACACTCTCGCCATGCATGGCGCGAACCAGAGGCAGTTCGTCGGGAGGAAACAAGCTAACGCCATCCGGGCGAAACGAACCGTATTCCTGTGACCACTGGTCGGGAGTTGCGTCGATAGCACCGATGCCGACGAACCGCTCCGCGGCCGAGTTGAAAAGCAGAAACTTCCCATTCGTATCGGCAACGATGACACCTTCTGTGATGCTTCCCAGGATCAGTTGCAGGAGTTCTTTTTGCCGCCTTGTCTCCTCCTCTGCTAGAACCACTGAACGAGAAAACTCTTCCACCTCCTTCTTGGCGGTTTCCAGCTGCGCGGTGCGCTCCACAACGCGTTGCTCCAACTCATCGTGAGCTTGTTGTAGAGCCGCCTCGCGCTCCTGAATCTGCCCCAACATCTCGTTGAACGCTCCGATCAGGATGTCGGGTTCGTCCCGTTTGCCGGTTGGCGTCGCCCGCATTGCATAGTTCTTGTCACGAGAAACAATTCGAGCAATTTCGGCTAAATGCACGATGGGTTCAGCAACGGCTCGCTGAAATATCGATGCGACTAGAAGTGCGGCAATGAGAGATGCCAACAACACTATGGCAGCGATTCCCGCATACCGCTTCAGGCGGTGGGTCATCTCCTGTAAATCGGAACGGATGTAGACCGTGCCTGTCGGCTTTCCCTGGAACATAATCGTGCGGACCAGCACGAGCTGCCCATCTTTGAACCAGTGCGTCTCGGTTTGACTCGCTGGAATCTTAGGCAGCGTCAGGGTTTGGCCATGGGCATCGCGCCAATACGTGGCGAAAGGGCGTCCGTCGAGCGTGTAAATTCCAGCCGATATGACGTTGGGGGCAGCCGTCAACGCTGACAACGTGTTCTCCGCCGCTTGTGGATCATTAAACAGCAGCGGCGAGACGCTATTGGACCCCGCCATTTGAGCCTGGATCGAGAGGTTGTACACCATGGCCTGTCGAAAAGTAACTAGATCGTACGCAACAAACGCCACACAGGCGATCAACAAGGCGGCGCCACTGACCAACATGTTCATTCTGGTCAGTTTCTTGGTAATCGAACGGTTGGCAACCCTGAGCATCATATGTCAGTCTCCAGCCTGAGAACTCCTTCTCACGCTGACTGCCACTTTGAGCAGTTGCGAACTCAGAGTCAGGCCGGCATGCTCGGCAATCGCCAGGTTGACTTCGAAACGCACCCTGTTCGCCTCCATAACGAACCGGATCATGCCCCCGCGCCGCGTAAACTGGGAGATGTCACTCACCGTCAAGACACTTGTGTTGTCGAGCGTCGCCAGGATCTCTTTGAGCCGGCTCTCCTCCGACGAGCTGATGAATAGAATGCGGCAACTCACCGCGTCTTGCGGTTTTGCGATGCGCTTAACCACTACCTTTTTGCCGTTGACGCTCTCACTGGCGATGGTCGCATCGAAGCTCGCCCCGAAAGGATCCTCGCCGAGCACGCAAATGCTGAAGAACTCGCTGGCAGCGGCAACTTTAGCGGGCCATTCAACGAATTTGCCAAAGTTATATAGATAGGCGGCCTTGACCTCATACTCAGTTGGGTTTGATTGCTGGGCATGTAGGCATGAGGCTCCAAAGAGCACCCAGGCAACCGCCAGAGCCATGAATTGAGACAAGCGACACGGACGGCCACTGGTCACGCGCCGTGGCGGGGTCCACTTAAGGACTTCCGTTCCACAGGTGTGCTTTTCTCTCACCTTTGCCATGATTGCCAGGTTAGTTTGATGTAGCCGCTTCGCTCGATCCCGACAAGTGAACCCGGATCACCCCCGAACTCTGGGTGATGAGGTTGGAACAAGTTCTGCCCCACGACCGAAAGGTCCAGCGACCGAGTGGCGTGCCAACTGAACCGCACATCGGCCGTTGTGTAAGCTCCCACCAGTTGGGCTGGCAGGGCGCTCACGTAACGAAGAGTCTGATCAAATTCCAGCTTCTGCGGCAAATCCAGGGAAGATTGAATCGCGATCTGGTGATGCGGGCTTGAGCCCTGGGTTGAACTTGCGGTTCCTGGGTCCAGGCTGCTCGCCTCTTTGTTCAAGTCCATGTGCAGGTAGGAATACGAACCTCTTATCCGCCAAGTGCGCGTCGGCGTCCAATCGGGAGCGATCTCAAATCCAGCCGTGTGGCCTAACAGCCCATTACGGAAAGAAAAAGGGATGATGGCGTGGGGTGGGGGCGGTGTACTTTCAGAGAAAGGAGCGCCAGGCTCGACACTCAGAAGATGGTCGTAGTTGTTGTAGAAGGCGGCAATGTCCACGTTGAACTTGGGACTCACCAAGCTCCGGTACCCTGCTTCGTAGCCAACCAAGCTTTCCGAGGAAAACTTACTGTTGCCAATTACGCGGAGAAAAGTCGGCGGATTAGCCGCCAACAATGCGGTGATCTGGAGGTCTTCTTCGACGCGGGAGGGCGTGCGCACGGCGCGAGTGACGGCGCCCCATACGCTTTGCCGTGAACTCGGCGTCCACAGGATCCGGGCAGTCGGCTGGATCTCGAAGCCGCTGTAGTTGTTATGCAGAAACTTAGACCCGATGGTTAGCGAAAGCCGGTCTGCGACGATAGGGATTTCATCCTGGATAAATCCGTTGTAGAGCTTGTCCGTAAGGTGATTCGGCGTGAACACGACGGTGGGCACGACCGTGGAAGCATTGCCCGAACTCAGGCGCGCTCCGAGGCCCCACAGGAAATCCTGCCGCCACGGTAGAGGCAGTTGATGGATGAAATCGATGTCAAACGTGTCTCGAGACTCGGCAAAGTTGGCCTGTTGCCGGCTTGTACGGTCGTAATAGGTTTGCAACTGAATGCTGGACCCTGAACCTAGCTCGCGCTCCCAACGACCGAGCAAATTGCCTCCTGAAAGCTCGGCTTTCTGTTCCACGTTGGTCATAGACGGCGGAGAGTAACTCGTGATCCCCACGCGTTGTCCGGTATCGCCGTAGTAGAGGTCGCCTTGAAGCGTTAGCCTGTCGGGACTGTGTGAATCCCAATCCGTCCTGAAACCAGTCTGACCCATGTGCCAGTCATCGAATTGCCCGTGATCGGGATGAAACTCAGGGCCCCGGGTGAAGGTCTTTCCGTATACCCGGTAGTTAAAACCCTTGCCGTTGCCGGCGCCGTACTGGGAATTGAGAAAGCCTTGATCGATATTTCCGCCGCCGGTGGATACCAGCGTTCCATGGGTCTCTTGGGCTCTTTTGGTGATGATGTTGATCACCCCGTTGACGGCATTTGCTCCCCAGATGGTGCCGCCGGGGCCTCGAATGACTTCGATCCGTTCGATATCCTCGAGCAGTGTGTCCTGGACCTGCCAATAAACGCCGGCGAATAAAGGTGTGTAAACGCTCCGGCCGTCGATAAGCACGAGCACCGATCGGGAGAGTGCGCTCTCGAATCCTCGTATACCGAGGGCCCACGTATTGGAGTCGACCCGTGCGACTTCAACACCGGGTGCAAGGCGGAGGGCCTCCGCGATGTTTGTGGCCCCGGACCGCCGGATATCCTCTTGGGTAATGACGTAGATCGCAGCCGGAGTTCGAGAGGCTTTCACAGCCACTTTGGACGCTGTTGTAACCTCGATTTGTCCGAGTTCTTCCAGGCTCACTTGGGTTAAACGCCCTTCGGTCTTCTGGTCCGTTTGGGTAGAGTTGGCCTGGCTCTCTTCGACCAAGCCCGTGAGCAAAATCAAGGACGTCACGATGCCTGCTATCGCACTACGTCGAATAGGTCTCTCCATGAGCCGTGACCACCTTTCATGAAAATCGTAGCAGCTTCATCTGCTTGGTCTAGGTCGGCTCTTTCGCTGTTCATCTAATAAGTAACTAACAAGCTATGGAACCAGCTCTTTAACAGTCCAGAACCATTCGGTGTCCGCTTGAGCATTGAACTTCGTTCAGATACAGTTATCTCCATAAAAAGAAGCTATGGACGAAGCAGGCTTATTGTTCTTACGCTCGACCCCCTGCCAAGGGGCCTCGGATGCAGAGTTAGTTAGGACCGCACTGGCTGCAGCGGCGCAGAACCAAGAAAGATTCTTTCGAACTCGTCCAGAATGGAGGCGTCCCACCAGCCGCGCTTTACCTCTTCTCGCATAATCCCAAAGGCCTTTTCCGAGGGAAGAGCCTTGCGATAGGGCCGGTCCGTAGTAAGCGCGTCATAAATGTCCGTGACTTGGAGGATGCGCGCGGTGAGGGGAATTTTTTCGCCTTTCAGCCCGTCGGGATATCCCGAGCCGTCCCACTTTTCATGGTGGTGACGAATGATGGGCAGCACGTGGCGGAAGGATCGGAGCGGGGCGCAAATCTTTTCACCTATCACGGTGTGTTGCTCCATGATTTTTCGTTCTTCCGGAGTCAACGGTCCCGGTTTGAGCAGGATGCTCTCCGGCACAGACAGCTTGCCGATATCGTGAACAAGACCGCCTCGGCGCAGAGCGACGCGCAGATCTTGGGGCAACCCGAGCTTCTCTCCCAGCGAAACGGAATATTTCGAAAGACGGTCGCAGTGCCCTTCGGTATACGGATCCTTCGCCTCGATACTCAGCGCGAGGCTGAACAGTACGGTCTCGGCGTTATCCAGCTCGTCGGTGAACTGCTTCAAGCGCAGCAGGGAATGCACGCGAGCCAGCAGTTCATGCTTATTCACGGGCTTGGTGAGGAAATCATCGGCGCCGCACATGATCCCGTGGATGCGGTCAGCGTCGCTGTTCAAACTGGTGAGCAATACCACGGGGATCAAGCGGGTCTCCGGCTTGGACTTCATCGCCTGGCAAACTTCAAATCCGGTTCGATAGGGCATCACCACATCCAGCAACGCGACATCCACCGAGTCGCTAGCCACTCGCTCTAGCGCTTGCTGGCCGTCGGCTGCGCAAACGACCTGGTAACCCTCTGCGCTCAGCAGTGCGGACAGCAGTTCGCGGTTAGCTTCGTTGTCATCGGCTACAAGGATGATTCCCCGGTGCCCTTCGGAAACAGGCATATGGCCTCCTTGACGACCCTCTCGACCGCCAAAAAAAGACTTGCGCGCATCGACACTTATCGAGAGGGAGAAGAGAATTCATCGGGTCCCAAGCGACGGGCAACTATCGCGTGAGGTCTATTCACAATTATCCTAAACTTATGCGGTTTGCTATGAACTTCCGGTGGCATGCGGCCAAGCAGTAAATAAGTCGAGTAGAGTCTTCATGGCCCCATCGCGGGTGGCGCACTGGATTCCCTTGGCTCCCTCTATCGGACACGGGCCGATGAAATGACGTCAGGCGCATAACGAACTGTCGGGTAATAGTACGAGGGTGCCCCATCGGGGCGTGCAAGGGTGGGCTGTTCTTCGCTTATTCCCGTTTCCGTTCTCGCGTGCACTCCGCTATCCCTCAGCATCCAAACCACTTACAAGTAATCATTGACATACGGTACCAATATGCTATAATACCTCCGTTAAGTCGGCACGCTTCCTCCGCCTGCCCGCCGCAGCCTTGGCGAAGGAGGGTGCTCTGCGAACCATGCGCGCCCGCGACGTAGTTCTTCTAACTCCTTCAAAATCCGTATCTCTGACCCAGTTACTTTCTTGCAAACAGAGGCCCCCCCTAAGCCCTTTTAGAATCAACACTTATAAAAGTGTAACAAAACAAAAGACTTTAACCACCTTTGGAATGAACACTTACAAAAAAATGGGGGGGGGGTATGAGCCTACTCACGGGAGGGACCGGCCCGGGAGCGCTATTCGTAGGCCAGCGCGACAACGGGGTCGTAGCTCGCCGCTCGCAACGCCGGATAGACCGCGCCTGCGGCCGCCCCGACCATCGCCAGCGCGATGGCCTGAAAGACCCAGCGCGATGAAATTAAAATCATCAACCCCGGATTGGTCTCCTTGAGTATGGCCTGCGTGAGAAAAGTCGCGAGAATTCCCGCTGTACTCCCAAGCAGCGTGAGCATAAAAGTTTCGCCCAAAAGCATCTTCACGATATCCAGCCGCGAACACCCCAGCGCCTTGAGGATGCCGATCTCCCGCGTGCGTTCCAGAACCATGGTGTGCATGTTGAGCAGAACAACCAGAAAGCTGATGACCACGCCGATTCCGACCATCGTGCGGATAAAGGGTTTCAACTCAGGGAGATTGGAAGAATTCATGAGCGTCATGTACTCCGGCATGGAGCGAACCGTGTCCTCCGGCGTCAACTGGAGAATTTCCGCGCGCGTGGCTTCCGTGTCGCCCTTGCTTCGCACGTAGAACATGGAGACGCGATTCTCCGCGCCGGCGATGTCCTGCGCGGTCTCTATGGGAATGAAAAAGCGCGCCCCTTTTCCGTGAGCGACGATTCCGCTGATGGTGAAAGTGTGATTCAGAAGACTTATGAGGTCACCCACTTGCAAGTGTCGTGTCTGCGCCACGATATCGTCGGCGAGCGCTTCGTCCGCGGATTCAAACGGGCGGCCGGCGCGATAGAGAAAGCCGCGGCTGAGCGCGTTAAAGCGTTTGTAGTTGATGCCGTAGACGACGACGAAGTTCTTTTGATCCATGAGGATGAGCGTGGGTGCAACTTCATCGACCCCGGGCAGCGCTCCGATTTCATCGCCAAGCGTTTCCTGCATCACGGCGCTCGAGAAGGCGAAGAAAATGGAAGAGTGCGGCGGCTGCACGATAATGTCTGCGCCCACGCCTTCGACGCGTTTTCCCCATTCGGAGATGACGCCGGTGGTAAGGCCCGCAATCATCAAAACCAGAACGACTTGAATGGCGATGGCAACCACGCTGAGGGAACTGCGGACCGGACGGGCAATGATACTGCCCCACATCATCTGGGCCTGGGAGAAACGCCCTTCAAAAGTTTCGTTCATCGAGAAAGTCTGAGAACGTACTGTATCACCGGGGTTTAACGCGGGTCAAAAATTGTGACGCGCTGCGGGGAGGCAAGCAGCGTGCCTAACGGCAGTGAAAATATTTCGGCTAGATTAAGTTTTCAACATAAATGTTGATAAGTTTGTGGAAAAGCGCTGACGATGAGCAGCTAAGTATACGCATTTCAATGTTCTTCTCCGGTTTGCACAATTTCTGTGCAAGTCATGGAGCGCGGCGAGAAATATTCCGTGAAGCGGAAAAAATGTGAGCCTATCAACCGCGTTGTTTCAAACTGGAGCGAGGGATTCACATGCGCGAAAAAAAATTGCGGCGCACGCAGGAAACGAAAAAGGTCAGTACCACTTGGGCGGGCGCTCGAGGTGAACTTTGATCGTTTGCTTCGGATCGGTGATGTCGAACCAGCGGCCATAAGTTTTCCAGCCGTCGGCGACGATCTGGACGAGCACTCTGCCGGGCTTTGCGCCGGCAACGTGAGCGACTCCTTCACGGTTGGTCTTGACGTTTAATTCCAATTTCTTGTCCTTCAAAATCTTGTGCTCCTCGATATATTTCACATAGACACTGGCGTTTTCGACAGGGACATTATCATCGCCGCCGGTGACCTCGATGGTGATTCGGCTGGTGGCGTCGGGACGCGGCGTTTGCATTTTCGGCGCGGGCGCAGGGGCATCCTGCGCGCCGGAGTACGGAGCAAAGATGCCAAACAAAAGCAACGTCAGGGAGAGGGGCAGGCGCACCGATGGAAATCGCAGAGCGTTCATGTTGTGCTGGATTACATCCTCCACGGAAGCCCGGGGCGGGTCAAGCCTGTCCGCTCCCTGCTTCGATGCCGGACCGGGTGGATGTGCTGCTCGAGCATTGCGGGCGATTCGGAAAGAGTAAGGACGGGAGAATTGACTGGCAGGTCTTGCTCTTGTACCTTTTCAGGAACCTTA
>Ga0307479_10000607_pt1 | contig 32175 bp, 29 predicted proteins | sample atmos_gasesECM4C_FD_203743 | JGI IMG/M metagenome (GOLD analysis project Ga0307479, IMG submission 203743) | Hardwood forest soil microbial communities from Morgan-Monroe State Forest, Indiana, United States - atmos_gasesECM4C_515 | ecosystem: Environmental > Terrestrial > Soil > Temperate...
CGCGCGCACAGGCTGGAGCCACGCTCGGCGGGCCGCTGCAAAAAGACAAGACGTTCTATTTCTTTTCTTACGAGACCATCCGCGCCCAAACCAGCGGGTTTACCAGCATCGGGCAAAACAATTTTGGTTTGGTGCCCGAGAGCTACCCGGCCGGAGCTGCGGCGTGTGGTGTATCGACGGGCCTGGTAACGCCAGCTCAGAAGGGCTTTCTGAGCACCGTGCCCGCGGCGGTCGGTGCCCCGTACTTTTGCCTTGCGGCGGGGAGTTCGGCAGTCGCTTTGTTTGGAAATACGGGGGCTCTGCCGGGGCCGCTGAACTCGTTCCCCGAAGACGGCACAGCCTGCGGCGGAACGCCATGCCTCCTACCAGCCAGTTTCCATGGGCTCGTCTCACTTCTCGGAAATTACCCGACCCGGGAAGGGACCAGCCTCTGGTCGCTGAGGCTCGATCACATCTGGAACAGCAGGAACTCTACTTCTATCCGCGCCAGTGTTACGCCGTCGCTCATCACCGGTATCCAGGTGAACGCCCAGAATCAGAACTTCGGCCAGAACGCCGGGAATCGTACTTCCAACCAGCAGACGAGGGATCTCGCGATTGTAGGCCAGCAGACAACAACGATCAGCAACACGCTGTTCAATGAGCTTCGCTTTCAGTTTGCGCGGCGCGGACTGCATTACGGATTTTCGACCCTTCCGGGCGGAAGCGATCCAGCTGTCAACCTCACCGGATTTGCCTTCTTCGGCCGGGAGCCATTTACGACCGAAGATCGTGTGGAACGCCGGTTTCAATGGACCGACAACCTCACTTGGATAAAGGGGGGACACACGTTCAAATTTGGCGGCGATGTGAATTTAATAAAAATCAATACGAATGCATCGCAGATTTTTACGCTGAATTACGGCGGCGTGTACACGTTTGGCAGTGTCGATCCGGGTCCCTTCGGCTTCCCGGCTGGAACCCCTTCTTTCAACGCCGTTCAGTCCTATGGCCTGGGGATTCCGACGACCTACTTTCAGGGCATCGGCAACACGAACCAGCCTTCCACGGATAAGTCGCTCGGAGTTTTTGCTCAGGACAGCTGGAAAATTAGCCGAAAGCTGACACTGAATTATGGAGTGCGATACGACATCGAATGGGCGCCGATTTTCCCTCCGGCCACGGCCTTGAATGCCGCCGCGAACCAGGCCCAGGGCGTTCTCCAGGGTATCCCGCTCAACACCAAGAACGTTCAGCCCCGCATCGGCCTTGCCTGGGACCCCTGGGGAAATGGCAAGACGGTGATTCGCGCGGGGTATGGAATCTTTTATGACAACCCTTCCCTCGCACTTGGGTTCCTCGCCAATGCCTTTGACGGCGCGGGATCTTCTTTGATTGAGACGGGTGGCGCTGGTCCTTGCGTACGCAGTGCCACCGGCTGTTCTCTCGACAACGTCTTGAATTTCTCCGCTCTCAATGCCACGAACATCTTTCAAGGCACGCTGACAGGGAACATCACCGGCTGTTCGACCTCAGCTACAGCAACCATGTGCTATCTGCCTCAGCAGCAGCGATTCAATTCCTTTCAGCCCAATTCCCTCTTCACTGGCCAGCGCTTCTTGGCATTTCCGCCTGCTCCCGCTATGGGGCCGCCATTCGGGGCCGGATATCCTTTGACGGTGCTGCCATTTACGATTCCGGTGCAGAAGAATTTCAAGTTTGGATACGCACAGCAAGCCAACCTCACGATTGAGCGCGAAATCACCAAGGATTGGAAGATCAGTGCCGGGTACAACTATACGCACGGCGTGCATCTGGACCGCACGCGCAACCTCAACGTGACAAATCCCGCGCTGCTCGTATCGAATGACAGCAAAGCTGTCGCTATCGAGTTAGTAACTCCAGGAACTAATCCCCTTACTGTCACCCTGCCCGGCACGCCCAACACAACCTGCGGGCCGTTTCCGGCCGTCAACCTGCCCGTTACCCCGCAGACTCCCAATCCCGGGAGCATTGCCTATGGCACACCGCAAGGCCCACTAGCGCCAGGCATCCTGGGGGTGGGATTCACTGGGCAGAACTGCAGCGGGACCCCGGTGGGTTTGATCGGCACGCCTGCGGTGTTCAACTACTTTCGGCCGTCAGGCCCGAACCCGTCATTCGGCGCACTCGTCCCGGGTGGTTATGCGACGCTGGTTGGCCTGGCACAAGCTGCAGGATTCCTCGCGCCTGGAACTGGCACTGTTCCCATCCCTTGGAGTGACGTGAGCCCACAGACTTCAGAGGGGAATTCCGTGTACCACGCCTTCACGCTCACTCTGACCAAGCGATTCTCACACGGTGTGGAATTGCTCTCCGGGTGGACCTACTCGCACACCATCGATGATTCGACGGATCTCTCGACGCTCCTGAACCCGCAGGACAACAACAACCCCAACGGCGAACGAGGCAACTCCGATTTCGACCAGCGGCACCGTTGGATTACCAGCGCGGTCTTCCTGAGCCCGTATCATCGGAGTGACACCGGCTTCGCGAAGAAATTCCTCGCCGACTTCACGGTGGCGCCCATCATCGAAGTCGCTTCCGGACGGCCCTACAATATTCTGATCGGTACAAATCCCAATCTGGACCTTGGCACAGCTACCAATCGCCCTGACGCGTTTCCTTCTGGAAAGGTGCCGGCTGGCTTGCCCGTGGTCAATTCTCCGTTCGTGAAAGGCTTCGATTTCACGATTCCAACCTCTTGCTTGGGTCCGACGAACAAGTCCTTTCCGACTGACCTCACCGTGCCGTCGCCGCCGTTTGGTTGCGTGGGAAATCTCGCACGCAACGCTTTCACGCGGCCGGGCTTCTTCCAAATCGATCTGCGCGTCGCGCGCAAGTTCGCTATTGGCGAACGGTTGAATCTCGAAGTGATCGCCGACGGCTTCAACATGCTCAACCGCTTTAACGTAAGCGACGTCAGCCCGCTCTGCGATCCCATCTCGGGGACATGCAACGCCGGACAGCCAAGCGCTGCTCACGATCCCCGGACTTTCCAGTTCGCTCTCAAGGTGAGCTGGTAAAGCACAGTCCACAGTTGGCAATTAACAGTTCAAAGCCAGAAAAAAAGAGGGTTCCCCTCAGCGGGACCCTCTTTTTTTCGATCCAGGCGCGCTGCGCCTCTTGGCGCCGCCGATTCCTCAGTATCCTCCTATTCCCTACTCCCTACTCGCCATCCTCCATTCCCTTTCACCTTCCCTTTCAACTTTCAACTGTCGACTGTCGACCTCTGCTAAAGTAAGAAGACCGTTTCCCGTTGACGAATTGGAGAGCGAATGAACGCATTCTTGATCGGCGGCGTGATTCTTGTGGCCATCCTGGTGATCTGGCTGGCTTTGCAGAGCCTGCAAGGCCGCCAGAAGAGCGGCGCCCTCGAATCACAGATGAACGAACTGCGCCGCGACCTGCAGACGATCGCCACATCGCAGGCCCAAAGCACCGGACAATTGGAAACCATCGCCAAGAGCGTCGCGCAACGCCTCGATAGTGTCGCCCCCGCCTTGCAGGAGGCGATCAAGAGCTCCGCCCAGATTACCGGCCAGATGACTTCCGACGCGCAGACCAAGATGGCCGGCGAACTCAAGAACACCCGCGATCAGATCAGCCAAATCCAGCTGCAGCTTGGCGAAGTCCAGCATGCCGGAAAACAAATGTCCCAGACCGCGCAAACGCTCGAAGGCATTCTGGGAGGCGCCAAGTCCCGCGGCTCCCTCGGCGAAGTGACCCTCGAGCGCCTGCTCGAAGATTCCCTACCTCGCGCGCAGTACGCGATGCAGTACCGCTTTTCAACCGGAGAAGCAGCGGATGCCGTGATCAAGCTGCGCGACAAGAAATTGATGGCCATCGACTCGAAGTTCCCACTGGATGCCTACCGCAGGATCAGCACCGAGGGCGACGAAGCGCGCCGCGCCTTCGCTACTGCGGTGAAAGGCCATGCCGACGCCATCAGCAAAAAATACATTGTGCCCGATGAAGGCACCCTCGATGTGGCTTTGATGTTCGTCCCTTCCGAAAGTGTCTACTACGAACTCCTGCAAACGTCGGACAATAAGGGCCAGCCCCTCGACGCCTACTGCCGCGATCAACACGTCATCGCCGTTTCGCCCAACACTCTCTACGCCCATCTCCACGTGATCGCCCTGGGCCTTCGTGGTATGCAGATGGAAGAAAACGCCAAGCGTCTGCTCGAGAGCCTCTCGGGAATGGAGAAACAACTGGAAAAATTCGCCGACAAGTTCGCAACTCTGGGCACCCATTTGAAGAACGCCCAGCAAAGCTACAGCGAGTCAGACAAACTCTTCGAGAGGGCCCAGAACACTCTCGAAACCATGCTCGGCGCGGGTGCTCCTGAACTCCCTTTCGAGGATCCCCCGGTCACGCTCCCGCTTCCACGCGAAGCCACCGCCAAGAAAGGCGCTTGATGCCGGCGACCAGGGCCCTTCAGCCGGTCGTCACTTTTTCCTTGACTATTTCTTACTTTCTGGTATTGTTGGTTCCAGGTAAGATTGTGAAGTTTTGCTGTGTTCTCCTCTTGGTACCTCCGAATAGCGGTTCCCTTTCGCCGGGCTTAACTTGTTTTCTGCCATGATCTTGCGCGCTCTTTTGTGTTGCCGTGCCATGGTGCAAATTCTCGAACCTTTAGAATGAGCAGGTTACGCACTCTTTTGCTAAAGAGTGTTTGACAACTCTTTTAGTTTCTGGTGGTTCCGCACTCTTTGCGAAAAATAGGGGGTGGGGGTACCACGTTCGCCAAATCTGAAGTCTTACTTGAAGGGTTTTTCGAAATGCGGATAGGCAAGAAGTTATGTGGCCCAAACCCGTTTTCAAGGTGAACGGGCCGTACCTCCCATGACCTCATGGCTGTGGCCGCGACAGGACTGGAACCAGGCGGATCGAGATCACAAAGCTGCCGTTCTTCCGCCCTACTATTTCAAACCGGGCAAAATTCTCCGCGCCTCCGCCGCTGGAGGCTCGCACTGGGTTGCCTCCGGAAAGTTCCGCGATTTCCGGCGCAAGATTCCGCGCCTCCAGGGCAATCTTCCCCGTCGTACCCCGGACACGCACCGTGAGGGCCCGGTGCTCTCCCGGTTTCAATGGCGAGGAGTCGGCTTCCAGCTCGAGTCCGACAAATGTCACAGAAAACGCCGCTGACTGCCGCTTCGCGCAGGAAATTTGCACCGCTGCGGCGCCGGCTTGCAAGTCAGGCGGTGGAAGAACGACGAGGGCAGTGGGCGAAGATGCCAATACGATTGCCGACTGCCCCGCGATCGTCACTTGATTGGCGTCGGCATCGCCGCAAAAACTCTTCCCAAGAATTTCGAAGCGGTCGGTCAGCGAAGCCACTCGTGGCACGGAGGAAACTTCGATGGAAGCCGACGCGGCCTCGCTGGATGCCAGAATTTTCGTTGCAACGCGCCCGGTGCGTCCCGCGATCGACCCAAAAATCACGCCGGGATTCAGTGGTGCGACAAAAAGAGCCCGGCCCGTCGCGTCCGTCGTGAAGCGGTCCCCGTTTGAGAAATCTACCGTAACGCCTGGCGTCAAACGTCCGTTCACATCCAGCACCGCGAGCGTGGCGCGCTCGCCTGAGACGATTCGCCGCGGCAACAACAGTATCCGTGCCCCGGACGCCCCCGGGGCAGGCTGCTGAGCGTTAGCCTCGTGCGCAAACACTTCGGCGATAAGACAAGCCAAGAAAAACGCGAGGCCGCAGCGATGCAGGCGCATCCGTGGAATTGTAGTGGACAACTCCATGCCGATGAAAGCGAAGCACGCGCCAACCGTAGGACACCGCGCTTCATCGCTTCGCGAGGACAGGGGCTTCCTCCGGCGAATAAACCAGCACGGTCCGCCCCATCACTCCCGCCGACAGTTTCCGCAGCGTGTAGCGAAACGGCCGCGATGCGCTCCCTCCGGAACACGCCTCCAATCTATAAAAGGTATCCTGGTAGCGCACCGTGCGCGGCGGGTTCCAGTCTGCTTTTCTTCGGCACGCGCGAATTTCGAGGAATTCATCTGGCGCGCTTCCTGTAAAGCAAAGTTCGTCCGGGACCTCTGCAAGTCCCTTGACCATCGCTTTCTCTAAAATGGCCCCGGCATACGAGGAGAAATTCCCCTGCAAACCGTCTTGTGTCTCCGATACTTCCTTTTTGCCTTGCCCGGTGATCGTCCCGATCGCTTTGTCCACTACGAAAAGTGGGAGAATTCCCAGATTGGTCTCAGTGAATGCCGCTCCTACCAACCGCACACTTCCCTCGACCGCGACATACGCGAGCAGCCAAGTCAGCGGATGGGTCGCCCAAATCACCAGCGCGGTAAATCCGATCTCCTGAGCCGTCACTTGCGGGCCCATTTTCCCGGCAAGTGCCGAATCCAGGCCATTGCTGACCAGTAGCGCCATGTAGTACGAATACCAGTACATCAGGGCGATGAGCGCGATCACCGCCTCCGCAAATCCGCTGAGCACTGTTGCTCTCCGCCACTCCAAGGCAGAACCGCCGGGCAGCATTTTACGCCACCTTCGAGGGAACAACGCCACGATTGGTCCGAGAAGATAAATCAGCACAGCAAACCCACCTCTCCCTAGTTTAGAGGATGCCGTCGCCCGTTTGTTTCTCCAACAGCAAATAGAACCAATGAGTAATGAGGACTAAGACGGACAATCGTCCATAAACCAAAAGGAGGCGTCAATTCCCGGCCTCCATGTATCGAAAGAGCGAGTAATCAGTAGGGTTCAGAGCCTTTCGCCGCCCTTGGGCCTCTGTTAGCGTGGGAGCAGAGTTGCTGGCTACAGGTGTGGGCACGGGTGTAATCTCTCAGGCGGCGAGGGGAGTTCGTGTGCGAATCGCAAGTGGCGGCGTGACCGACCTGGGTCGCGTGCGTACAAACAACGAGGATTGCTACAAGATCGTTGAGCCGCTGAACCTCTTTGTGCTTTCCGACGGCATGGGAGGCGAAGCTCACGGCGAAGTCGCCAGCGCGTTGGCTGTGGAAACGGTGGTGAAATACTGCCTCGACGACGAGCCCCATCCCGCGGATGAGGTCCTCGGCACGGCAGAGCCCAATTGGAGCGACCGTACAAAACGCCTTTCGACGGCCGTCCATTTGGCCAACCGCAACATTTTCAAGTCCGCCGAAGAGAATCCCGATCAGCACGGCATGGGCGCGACCCTGACGGCGGTGTGGATCGACGGCGAAAAACTGAGCGTCGCTCACGTCGGCGACAGCCGCGCCTACCTGCTCCGCAGCGGCAACTTGCTTCAGCTTACCCGGGATCATTCCCTCGTGGCCGAGCAGGTTCGGCGCGGCATCCTGACCGCTGCTGAAGCGGAAGAAAGCGACATGCAAAGCGTGCTGCTGCGCGCGCTTGGCGCGCAAGAGGAAATTGAAGTGGACGCCGAGGAGCACACGCTTTTCCCCCGGGATGTTCTGCTGCTCTGCTCCGACGGCTTGACGCGCATGGTAACGGAGCCTGAAATCGCGGGGACGCTCCAGGCGGAGACCGACCCCACGCGGGCCGCGGAAAAACTCGTCGCCCTCGCCAATGAGCGCGGCGGCCCGGACAACGTCACCGTCGTGATTGCGCGGCTCGACAAGGAATCCAAGGGATGGTTTTCCTGGTTGCGCCGGGGCGCGCGCAAGAATTCAGACTCGAATGGTACCGTTGGAGGAAATTGAGATGCCGAAGCTCAGCCTCATGTTTGAAAATAAAATCGTGAAAGAGGTCTCCGTGGGCAGCCGGCCTGTAACCATTGGCCGCTCCCCGGACAACGATTTGCCGGTCGATAACCTCGCCGTGTCCAACTATCACGCCAAAGTCTATTTTGAGGCTGGCCGCATGGTCGTCGAAGATCTCGCCAGCCTCAACGGCACTTTCGTAAACGACCTCCGCGTCGAGCGCGCCACTTTGCACGACGGCGATAACATCCATATCGGCAAGCACAGAATCAAGGTCGATGCCAGCGGCGACGCCCCGCTGGCCTGGGACACCGGCCGCAAAACGGCCACGCCGCGCATCGACGAAACCATGGTGCTGGACACCAAGGAACGGCGTCAGATGCTCCAACAGGCCGCCGCCATGGGTGAATCCATGCAGTTTGCCGGGACGCGCATGAAAGTGCCGACGCTCGTCGTTCTCAACGGCAAGACGGACCAGAAAGAATATGTCCTGACCAACAAGCTCACCGTCATCGGAAAATCCGCCATGGCCACGGTTCGCCTTAAAGGCTGGTTCAAGCCTCATATGGCCGCGCAGATCAATCAGCGCGATGACGGCTACTACCTCGGTCCGGGCGATAGGGTGCCCAACATCAATGGCGCACCCATCGCCGGCCCCGTGCGCCTGAACGATGGCGATCTCCTCGAAGTCTCCGGCGTCCGGCTGAACTTCATCTTCCGCGAGTAGCCTCCAGCACGCGACGGCGGACGCACAAATAGCGCCAGCCGCCTCGCGCACTTTTCTCACTCAGGGCCTGTCTTTCGTCAGGCGCCGTCCAATTTGGATGGAGATGTCAGTGCGCCCTGGTGTCAGAATGTCCGCGTCGAATGGGCGTGGATCAATGGGGAGCAAAGCCTTTCTATTCTTCTAACTGATTCAAGGCATGAGACTTACGCCGCGCGACATCCTGATTTGATGAGGAAGGAATGCGGCGTCATGAGCTCAGGCGCGCATCACCGCGAAGCGGATAGGCGCCAAGATGGATCGCGGCCCGATAGGGGCCGTACCCGAACAAACGCTCCCAGGAATCTAAGTGGAATCAGCGATGGATGCCCAGCGCCGGGGTGACGGTGGGGCGCCGTCGGTGGTGCAAGAGCGAACTAAGAAACTATGTGGATTGTCCGATTAGCGCTGCGGAGGCCATACACGTTTGTGGTGATGGCGCTCGCCATCATCCTGCTGACTCCGGTCGTGCTCCTACGCACGCCGGTCGACATTTTTCCCGACATCAACATCCCGGTCATCTCTCTGGTCTGGACGTACAACGGCCTGCAACCTCAGGAGATGGAGCAGCGCATCACCACCAATGTCGAACGCGGCGTCACGACCTTGGTGAGCGACGTTGAACACATCGAGTCACAATCGCTGAACGGCATCGCTGTCATTAAAGTGTTCTTTCAACCGGGCGCCAACATTCAGACCGCGCTGGCACAGACTGCCGCGATTGCGCAAACCTTTTTGCGATTCCTGCCGCCCGGAACCACCCCGCCCCTGGTGATCATCTATTCGGCTTCGACCGTACCGGTCATCCAGATCGGCCTGACCAGCGACACGCTCAGCGAGCAGCAGCTTTTCGATTACGGAAACAATTTTATCCGCACGCAGCTCGCGACCGTGCCGGGCGCCGCCACGCCGTTCCCGTACGGGGGCAAGCAGCGCGTCGTCAGCGTCGATATCGATCCCACCGCGCTCCAGGCCAAGGGCCTTTCCGCGGTGGATATCGTAAACGCAGTCAACGCGCAAAACTTGATTCTCCCCACCGGCACCGCGAAGCTGGGCACGCTGGAATATAACGTGGAGATGAATGGCAGCCCGCAAACGGTCCAGGAACTCAACGAACTTCCCGTCAAAACCGTCAATGGCGCGACGATTTACATGAAGGACGTCGCTCACGTGCGCGACGGCTTTTCCCCGCAGACCAATATCGTTCTGTCTAACGGCCAGCGCGGCGTGCTTATGAGCATTTACAAGACCGGCACGGCTTCGACCATCGACATCGTCGACCGCGTCAAGCAGATGCTGGAATACAACAAAGGCGCGATCCCTGAAGGCCTGCGCATCTCCACCTTTTTCGACCAGTCGCTCTATGTCCGCGCTTCCATCCAGGGTGTCATTCGCGAAGCAATCATCGCCGCCTGCCTCACGGCCATCATGATTCTGCTCTTCCTCGGAAACTGGAAAAGCACGCTGATCATTGCCATCTCGATTCCTTTGTCCATTCTCGTCAGCATTCTCTGTCTCAGCGCCCTCGGCCAGACCATCAATATTATGACCCTGGGCGGCCTCGCGCTCGCCGTCGGCATTCTCGTCGACGACGCCACCGTCGAAATTGAAAACATCAATCGCAACCTGGCCATGGGCAAGGAAACCGTCCAGGCTATCCTCGACGGCGCGCAGCAGATTGCCGTGCCCGCTTTTGTTTCCACGCTCTGCATTTGCATCGTCTTCATTCCCATGTTTTTTCTCTCCGGCGTGGCCAAGTTCCTGTTCGTGCCGCTGGCTGAAGCCGTGAGCTTCGCCATGCTGGCTTCCTACATGTGGTCGCGCACCATCGTGCCGACCCTGGCCATGTATCTCCTTAGCTCGGAAGACGAATATCACGCCGATGAGCACGCCGGGGAAAAGATGGGCTTCTTCCGGCGCTATCAGCAGGGATTTGAGCGGAGTTTTGAAAATTTCCGGGCCGGCTATCGAGATGCCCTGCGCGCCGCCCTGCACTCGCCGATGCTCTTCTCCGCAAGTTTCCTGGCATTTTGCGTTTTGTCCGTTTTGCTCGTCGGCGTTCTCGGGCGCGATTTCTTTCCGAAGGTCGACGCCGGGCAGATTCGCCTGCATATGCGCGCGCGCACCGGCCTGCGCATCGAGGAGACCGCGCGCCTTGCGGACCAAGTGAACGGCGTCATCCGCGAAACCATCCCGAAGGACGAGCTCACCACGGTCCTCGATAATATCGGCTTGCCGTACAGCGGCATCAATCTCACTTACAGCAACGCCGGCACCATCGGGAGCTCCGACGCCGAATTTCTTATCCAATTGAAAGAGGTCCGCGGAAAGCCCACCAGCATGTACATCAGCGATTTGCGAGAAAAGCTCCCGCAGCGCTTCCCGGGCGTGCAATTCTTCTTTCAACCGGCGGACATCGTCACGCAAATCCTGAATTTCGGCACGCCCGCGCCCATCGACGTGGAAGTCACGGGCATGAACCAGCGCGGAAATTATCTAATCGGGGAAAAACTCGCCAGCGAGTTCCGGCACATTCCCGGGGCCGTGGATGTCCACGTTCAGCAGGCCTTCGATAACCCCACTCTCTATATGGAAATCGACCGTGCCCGCGCGCAATCCGTGGGCATGCAGTCGCGCGACATCGCGCAAAACGTTCTTGTTTCGCTCAGCTCCAGTTTCCAGACCGCTCCGGCTTTCTGGCTGGATCCGAAAAACGGAGTGGAGTACAGCGTCGCGGTGCAGGAGCCGCAGTATCGCGTGGATTCCTACCAGGCGCTGCAAAACACTCCCATCAGCGGCAGCATGCCGGGTTCGCGGCCTCAGATTCTGGGAAACCTGGTCACCACTTCGACGACCGCGCGGCCCGCGGAAATATCGCACTACACCACGCAGCCGATGATCAACGTTTACGCGTCGGTGGATGGCCGCGACCTGGGCGGCGTGGCCGACCAAGTGGAGAAGGACGTTCACGCCATCGAAAAAGATTTGCCGAAGGGCAGCCACATCGTCATTCGCGGCCAGGTACAGACCATGAAAAGCTCCTTCACCGGCCTGGGCTTTGGCTTGCTCGGCGCCATCGTGCTGGCTTATCTCCTGATCGTCGTCAATTTTCAGTCCTGGCTCGATCCTTTCATTATCATTACCGCGCTGCCTGGCGCTCTCGCGGGCATCTGCTGGACCTTGCTGCTGACGCACACCACCCTCAATGTTCCTTCGCTGACCGGCGCGATCATGTGCATGGGCGTGGCCACGGCCAACAGTATCTTGATGGTTTCCTTCGCGCGCGAGCAGATGGACGAGGGCAAGAGCGCTCGCGATGCGGCCGTCGAAGCCGGTTTTGTGCGCATCCGGCCCGTGCTGATGACCGCGCTGGCGATGATCATTGGAATGGTGCCGATGGCCGTGGGACTCGGCGAAGGCGGCGAGCAAAACGCGCCGCTGGGCCGCGCCGTCATCGGGGGACTGGTCTTTGCCACCTTCGCCACGCTCTTCTTTGTGCCGTGCGTTTTCTCCATGATCCACGGACGCCGCAAGCGGAGGTCGGCGCAACAGGGATCGCTATCGCCGGAAACGGCGTGAAATTTTTCGTTCTGGAAATGAAAGCGGGGATGGAGTAATGATGGAAGGCGGAGTTCAGATGGACGATGCAGGCCAAGAGCAACCACGCGGAAAGGGCAGCCGGGTCTTCACGATTCTTTTCTTCATCGTGAGCGCCCTGGTGGTCCTGGGAGCGGTAACGCTGTTCCAGCGCCGCGCGCAGTATCAGGCGCTCGCCAAGGAAACGGAAACGCTCGCGATTCCCACCGTGGCCGTGATTCACGCCGCCGTGGAATCGACAGAGGAGGACCTCGTCCTCCCCGGCGCGATGCAAGCTTATGTCGAGTCGCCCATCTATGCGCGCACCAACGGCTATTTGAAAAAGTGGTACCACGACATCGGGAGCCGCGTCCACCAAGGTGAATTGCTCGCGGACATCGACACTCCGGAAGTGGATCAGCAGTTGTCTCAGGCGCGCGCCGATCTCAATACCGCGCAGGCCAACGCCAATCTTTCCAAAATCACCGCAACGCGTTTCCAGGAACTCATCAAGACCGACGGCGTCTCCAAGCAGGAGGTCGATAATGCCGTCGGTGACCTGGAAGCCAAAGTCGCCAACGTAAGGTCCTCGGAAGCCAACGTGCGCCGGCTCGAAGAAACGGAGTCCTTCAAGCATATTTATGCGCCCTTCAGCGGCGTCATCACCAAACGCAGCGTGGACACGGGCACGTTGATCAACGCGGGGAACGGCGGCGCAACGCAGCAGCTTTTTTCCCTCGCTCAGACAGATCCCATTCGCGTGTATGTCAGCGTGCCGGAAGCCTACGCTCCCTCCATTCGCGCGGGACTCGGCGCCTTCCTCGATCTTAGTCAGTATCCCGGCCAGAAATTCGAAGGCAAGGTGGTGCGCACGGCTGAATCGATCGACCCAGGCACGCGTACCCTGCTCACGGAAGTGGACGTGCCGAACCATACCAGCGCGCTGCTGCCCGGCGGTTACGCGCAGGCGCACTTGCAAGTGAAGGTGACCGGAGCCCGGCTTGCCGTGCCCGTGAACGCGCTGTTATTTCGTTCGGAAGGACTGCGCGCCGTGGTTGTGGATGCAAATCATAAAACGCACCTCAAGTCGCTCACCATCGGCCGCGACTACGGCACCACTCTCGAAGTCTTGCAGGGCCTCGACGCCAAGGACTGGATCGTCCTGAATCCCGCGGATTCCCTCGACGACGGCCAGGAAGTCCATGTCAAGGAAATTGCCCTGAACCACGCGCCGAGCCAGCCTGCTTCCCAGCCAAATCCCGCGCCGGGGGCCAAGAAGCAATAATGAAACGCGCCAGGCAATTCCCCGCTGTGATCGGCCTCGGCGTCTGCACGCTCATCGCCGGTTGCACCGTGGGCCCGAAGTACCAGCGCGCCACCGCGCCCGTGCCCGCAAAATGGGACGTCTCGGAGCCCTGGCGCGAGAGTGCCCCAAAAGATGGCCTTGCCAAAGGCGAATGGTGGAGCGTTTTCCACGACGACGATTTGAACAGCATGGAAAAAATGGCGCTCGACGCAAATCAAACGATCAAAGTCGCGGCCGCACGGCTGGAGCAGGCGCGCGCCTCCGCCGCAGTCCAGATCTCCACGCAATTCCCCTTTCTTTCGACCTCGCCCAGCACTGAACGTCAGCGACTTTCCGGCAACAGGCCCGCCAACAGCAATTTCCCTGTGAGGTCCCCGGTATCGCAAACCAATAACATTTTGCCGTTCACCGTCGGCTATGAAGTGGACTTGTTTGGCCGGCGCCGCCGCAGCATTGAGGCAGCCGAGGCATCCTACCAGGCAAGCGCGGCCGATATCGAGAATGTGCGTCTGGTGATCACGGCGGAGCTAGCAGGCGATTATTTCACTCTGCGGCAGCTCGATACGGAGCTGGGAATCCTGAATCGCACCGTGGAGACCCTGCAAAAAGGTCTGCAACTCGTGGATTCCCGGCACAAAGGCGGCGTGGCCTCCGGGCTGGACGTTGCGCAAGAAGAGACGCTTCTGAATACCACGCGGACCCAGGCCATCCTGCTGCAGCAACAAAGGAAGCAGTTTGAAGATGCTATCGCCGTCCTGATCGCAAAGCCTGCGCCGGACTTTCATCTCTCACCAGAGGAATTGAAAGTCGTGCCGCCGGCGCTGGATGCTGGGCTGCCCTCCGACCTGCTGGAGCGCCGGCCGGACGTTGCGACAGCGGAGCGGCAGATGGCCGTGGCTAACGCACAGATTGGAATTGCCCGTGCGGCATATTATCCCTCTCTGAATCTTTTTGGAACTGGCGGGTGGCAGGCCGCCGATATCGCGAAGCTGGCGAACATACAGAGCACGTTCTGGGCGGTCGGAGCCAATGTCGCGGAGAGTATTTTCACGGGCGGCGCGCGGCGCGCGCAGGTGCAATTCGCTAACGCCGGCTACGACGCCAGCGTGGCGTTTTATCGCGATAGCGTCTTGAATGCCTTCCGCGAAGTGCAGGACGACGTGACCGGCTTGACCGTGCTGGATCAGGCGAACCAGTCGCAACAGCTGGCCGTCGATGCGGCACGACGCACCCTGGACATCGCCAGCGGCCGCTACGCCGGCGGCCTCGTAAGTTACCTGGATGTCGTAAGCGCGCAGCAGAATTTGCTGAACAATGAACAGGAGCTCGCCGTGATTCACGGGCAGCGGTTGGTGACCAGCGTGCTCCTCATCAAGGTTCTGGGCGGCGGCTGGGATGCCTCGAGCCTTTCCGCGGTACAGGTAAAGACAAAGCTGAAGGACGTTGTAGCGCCTTAGCTTCAGAACATCTGAATAACGGCGGCCGCAGGCGGGACGTATCTAGTGTGCAACACGGAATTTTTGGCGATGGAAGGAGGAAGTCTATTAGGACGACAATAGGAACAGGCACTCAGCCGCCTGCGGAAGGCTGAACCGGTCAATAAAGGGTAATTTAGATAAAAGATCGGCTGGCGCCGCAATTCCTGGAGAGATGACTTATGCGCAAAATTTTAGCGAGCTTGTTGTTCATGGCTTTAGCAGGAACGCTGTCGATCGCCGCACCGCGTCAAGACCACGAAGACCGCCACGATAACGGGAAGCATAAAGGCCAGGACAAGCACGAAGATCGCGGCGACGAGGGCGACCGCCATGACAACGGGAAACACAAGGGCTGGGATAATCCGCACAACCCCCATGCGAACTGGGATTCCGACGGCGAACGCATTCGCCCGGGGCGGGCGTATCCTTACGGCCGCTACGATCACGTGAGAGCGGAGTTTATCGCCCGGCGAATCGACTACCGGACACGGCGCGTGGTGCTCTACGACAATTCCAATTGGGTGGTTGCTTCCTATGACCTCGAGCGCTGCCGCGATTGGGAATGGGAGCGCGACCGCGTCTATGTGTACGACGACGATCATCATCCCGGCTGGTACTTGCTCTTCAATGCCCGCCTTGGACGCTATGTCCACGTCGAATATTTCGGCGTGCACTAGAATGCGCGCCGCTTGCCGGCGCCAGCTCTGTCGCAGAAATGAAACGCCGGACGAAGCATGTGCTTCGCCGGCGTTTTTTTGCGCACTCCACCCTGCGAACCGCCCGTTATATGGGCACACGATCCAGCGGAACAATGAACTGGATTCCTGGAACCTGTTTGGAATGTAGACGGATGTCATTCGTGATAAACAGGTCCACTCCGGCAGCCGCGGCGCAAGCGAGTTGGATGGCGTCGGGGGCACGGATGGCCCGATCACTGCGCAAGCGTGCGTAGGCCAATGCGGCCTTCTCCTCGAAGGGAATCAGCGCCGCCGTTGTCGCAATCAGATTCTGGTAATAGGTGACCGCCTTTGCGTCATGATTTTGAAGCGGCTTTACCAAAATCTCGCCAAGAGTGATCGCTGAAGTGAACAGTTCATCTCCGCGAACAAGCATCCGATTCCTGAGCGCTAGTACCTGGTTTGACAGGCTACCGAAATCTTCCCAAAGATAGATGAAGAGGTTTGTATCCCAAAAGAGGCGGCTCATTCCCAGCCTTCACGCAGCCGGTTCACGTATTCGTCTGCTGGTTCATCAGCCCAGAGATGCTTTCCCGACCCTTGCGACCTGAGCAAGGGATCGTTCTCAATCTGGCTACGTGCTGCCTGCGCGCACCAGTCTTCATACCATTTCAGCAGTTCGCCGTACCCTGAGGGAAGGTCTTCGGGCTCAGGCCTGGTTTTTGCCCCTTCCCTCTCCAAATTATAGGGATCTCCTTTGCGAAAAAGACGCCGCCGTCCTTCTGTCGTCTCGAAGAGCATGCGATATCGCCCCGGGTTTGGCGGGCGATTGGCGACGCAATGCTGCACTACGTGAACATAAACACCGGGACGAAGAGGTTCGTGGATGCCTTCGCGACGGGCACGCTCAACTATTTGCTCGATGGAGAAGTCGGTGGCCTGAGGGTGTTCGCGGTGTAGGAGAGCCGCAGCAATCCAAACTTCGTCCGCGACTTTGACCTTGGCAAGAATCTGGGCTTTCATAAATCGTCCCTATGATGTATTTACATCACGACCAAGTATTGTAATAAATTCCAAGTCCGTGTCAAGAAAGATCTTAAGTCGGACTGCGGATCGCTTTATCCCTAACAGAATCTATAAGTTATCCAGGAAGAATTGGGTGACCCGCTGCATCAGGACACGACGGGCAGGGGGATCGCTCACACCGTGGCCGCGCCCCGGGAAAGCCATAACCTCGACGTACTTCCCTGCTTCAATAAGATCGTTGATCACCGCGAGGGTGTTCGCGTAGTGCACATTGTCGTCGCCCGTGCCCTGGGCAATGAGCAGTTTGCCTTTGAGCTGACTGGCATATTTCACCGGTGAAGAATCCTGATACCCTTTCTCGTTTTTCTGTGGCAGGCCAAGATAGCGCTCCGTATAAATCGTGTCGTAGTAGCGCCAGTCAGTAACCGGACCGCCCGCAAAACCCACTTTGAAGTCGTCGCCGGCTTCAAACATGGCGTGCAGCGTCATGTGGCCGCCGTAGCTCCATCCCCAGATGCCGATGCGATTCGCGTCTACGTACGGAAGCGACTTGAGGAATTGCACGCCGTCGCGCTGATCGGAGAGCTCTTGGGCGCCCAGGCGGAAGTGGAGAGGCATTTCGAAGGCATGGCCGCGTCCTGCCGAACCGCGATTATCCACCGAAAATATGATGTAGCCCTTCTGTGCCATAAGCTCGTGCCAGAGAAAATTCGGGCCACCCCAGACGTTGCGAACGACCTGGACGTGCGGCCCCCCATACGTATAAACCAGCACGGGATATTTCTTCTGCGGATGGAAGTCCGGCGGCTTGAGGATGCTGGCGTTCAACAATGCGCCATCGCGCGATTTCACGGTGACAAATTCCATGGGAGTGAGATGGTAGTCCGTAAGCTCGGCGATTTTGTTTTCGTTAATCGTGGCGATGCGCGATCCATCGGCGCGGTAGAGGTCCTGGCGCGGCGGCGTCGCGGCGTTCGAATAGGTGTCATAGAAAGCCGCAGCGTTGGGCGCAAAAACTGCGGCGTGCGCGCCTTCCTCCTTGGTCAGGCGTGTAAAACCGGAGCCATCGAGAGCGATGCGATAAAGATGCCGCTCAAGCGGAGATTTTTCCGTGGCAGTCAAGTAGACGAGACCCTTTGCTTCGTCTACCGCGTCGACCGCGGTGATTTCCCACTCGCCCTTGGTGAGCTGCCCAAGTTGTTTGCCGTCGAGATCATATAGATAAAGATGCCGGTACCCGCTGCGCTCGCTGGACCAGACGAAGCGCTTACCATCTTTGAGAAAATAAAGATCGTCGCTGACGTTGATCCAGTTGGAATCATTTTCACTGAGGGCCGTGCGCATCTTGCCGGTATTGGTGTCCGCAATCAGGAGATCGAGCACCGTTTGCGCGCGGTTGAGCCGCTGAATCGCGACGTGTTTTGAATCGGTGAGCCAGTTCACGCGAGGAATGTAAATGTCGGTTTCCGCCCCGATATCCATCGCGCGAGGTTCCCCGCCATTGAGCGGCACGACAAAAACGCGCACGATGGGATTCGCGCCGCCGGCCACGGGATAGCGCTCCATCTCCGCTTCCCCGCTCGGCGAGGAAAAATCCACCAGGGGATACTGCGATACTTTGCGCTCATCCATTTCGAGAAAAGCGATCGCCGAGGAATCCGGCGACCACCAATAGGCCGTCTTGATATCGAGCTCTTCCGGATACACCCAGTCGAGTTCGCCCTTGCGAATCTCCTCCGTGCCGCCTTGCGTGATCTCGCGTTCTTTGCCGTCGGCGAGATTCACGAGCCATAGATTGTGATCGCGAACAAAACTGATAAAACGCCCATCCGGGGAAATTTTGGGGTCCGCGATCCCTGCTTTACCGGACACAAGTGTACGTGACTTTTGCGACCGCAAATCGAGCCATGCGAGCGCCGTCGGACCTTGAAACAGGAGTTCGACACCGTCAGCAGCCCACTGATACTCAGCGGGTGCGCGCCGTCCCAGACCTGTCGCTTGCGTGGGCCTTGAAAGGTCAGCGGGAAGGATCGATTCGAGTTGCTCGGAGCCAACAATACGGCGGCTTTCCCCCGAGCTTACCTTCATCATGTAAAGCTCGGTCTTTGCTTCTTTTCCCGTTCCGTGCGTCACGAAATAACTAAGTTCATTCCCCGCAGGCAGCCAAGCCAAACCCCGCGTTAACCGCCCGCTCAAGCTCGGCTGCGAATAAATGCGCTCCACCGTAAGCACCATTCCCGCACCGGCCGGTTGCTGTGCCTCGGAAATAGGCAAGGAGAATGCGGAGAAGAGCAGAGTTGCAAGAAGCATAGAGAAGTTCGAAACGCGGCGCCGCAAGGGCATGCGATCCTCCTGGGAACGGACTTAGTTTATGCTGGAGCCGGGAGAAGAACAAAATCCACGGATAAATACTAACCCGGCGGCCAGCGGAATTGCCGCCCGCCGAGAAGATGCAAATGGAGATGGAAAACGGATTGGCCGGCGCCGCTGCCGTTGTTTACGACGGTGCGGTAGCCCTCGAGGAGATTGCGTTCGCGCGCAAGCTGCGCGGCGACAAGCTGCAGCTTGCCAAGCACGGCTTGATCTTCCAGTAGGGCTTCGTTGAGCGATGCCAGGTGTTTCCGCGGGCAAATCAGGATGTGCGTGGGCGCTTGCGGGCTGATGTCCTCGAAGGCAAAGAGATCAGGATCTTCGTAAACGATTTTCGATGGAATCTTCTTCGCGGCGATTTTGCAGAACAAACAGTCGGCGCTCATCGGTTCCCTCCTGCTGGTGTGCCTTCGTCGAGACGGGTAACAAATTCCGTAAAACCTTCGCGGCCGTGGAGCTGCTCGCCGAACTGGTGCGCGGCGTCTTCGCCGGAAATCCTGCCGACGCGCACGCGATAAAACACGCCGTCGGGAGAATCATATTGCTGGATGAAAATGGGTGAGTAGGAGGCGTTGAGGCGGTCGCGAAGACGTTCGGCGTTGGCGCGGTCGCGGAAAGCGCCGATCTGCACGGTGAAAAATCCGGCGGTGGGATCGACGCCGCCAAGAACTTCCACGCGCACCGGCACGACGCCAGGGCCCACGGAATCCACTTCGCGCGCGGCGGCAAGGGAGAGATCGATGATGCGATTGTCGACAAAGGGGCCGCGGTCGGTGATGCGCACAACGGTGGACTTGCCGTTGCTCAGGTTGGTGACGCGGACCATGGTCTCGAACGGCAGCGTGCGGTGCGCCGCTGTGAGTTTATACATGTCGTAAATCTCGCCGTTGGAAGCGTGCCGCCCGTGAAACGGGACGCCATACCAGGAAGCGTTGCCTTCTTCCGAATAACCGGAGGGAGCAGGCGTAGGAGCGGGCTTGGCGCGCCTCGGAGCAGGAGACGCTGCCGGCGCAGTCGCGGGAGTTTCGGATGCGTCCGTGGAGCGCTTGGCGGTGCCGACGGTTTCGGCCGGCGTAGCAGAAGGCTCGACGGCAGGCGGCTGGCGGCGGTCGGCGACCGGTCTGCGCGACGCGCAGCCGGAAGAACAAACAGAGAGAACGCAGAGCGCACAAAGAACGAACAGACGAGCTCGCGAGAAATGCGAGAGACAACGAAGCTGCCGCTGGAAAACGCGTTTGCGCGAATCCCAGTGGACGAGAATTGATTCCGGCGGACTCTTCAAAGCGGGGCCTGCGTCATGAAGATGGCGGATTCTGGGGATGCTTAGCGTCCGGAGGAGACTGATCGTTCGGCGCGTTGCGCGCGGAGTTGCGCGCTTCGATCCACGCCGCCGCCTCGGTAAGCTTTTCGGAAACCTCGCGCAAAAACTGCGCCGTGCGCTTCTCCGTTTCCGGCGCGACTTCTTCCTTTACAAAACTCTTGACGCGCGCAAGTTCCTCGTCGACGCGCTTGCCAAAATCTTCGAAGTTCTTGATGCTCTTGAGCCGCGCGAACTCTTCGTCGATGCGTTTGCCGAACTCTTCGAATTTGTCCATAAGTGCCAAATCCTCGGAAAACTCGCCGTGAAGAGAAGAAGCGCGGCGACTTGGGTATTATAGGAACGCGGTATGCAGGTCGCAAGGAGGAGAATTGGCGCTTCCCTACCGGTGGCAGTGGCGCGTGGACAAATGGAGGAATGCAATGCGCGGATTCTTCGGCGGCGCCGAGCAGCAGCCGCGGCCGAAAATTTGCCCGGCGTGCGGCGCGCTGGTCGGAATCAGCGCAACACGCTGCCACGAGTGCGGCGCGAGCCTGCGATTTTCCCTCGCGGCGCTCAGCAAAAACCTTTCCGGACTCTTCGGCCAGCAGGAAACTCCGGCGACTTCGGCGCTGCTGGTCGCAAACATATTGATGTTTGGCGTCAGCTGGGTCTTGACCATGCAAGCCGGCGAGGCCGGCGGTCTGCGCACGCTCTGGGGCATGAGCGGTACGGCATCCTATCAATTGGGGGCTAGCCTTCCATTCCTCTTTTTGCTCCAGGATCATCAATGGTGGCGGGTGGTTACGGCGATGTTCCTGCACGGCGGACTGATTCACATCGGCTTCAATATGATGACTCTGATGCAATTTGGTCCGGCGCTGGAAGAACTTTACGGGTCCGCACGCTACCTGTTCCTCTATGTGGTCACCGGAGCGCTGGGCTTTTTGGCCAGCGCGCTGATGGGGCACTTTTCCATCGGGGCCAGCGGCGCGTTGTTGGGCCTCATCGGCGCGATGCTGGCGGTTACTTCGAAACGCGGCGGCTCGTTCATGCGCGAATTGCGTTCCCGGCTCATCACTTCGGTGGCGATTCTGTTCCTGATCGGATTTTGGGGCGGACTTGGCATCGATAATTCGGCCCACATTGGCGGCTTCGCCGTTGGATTTGTCCTTGGCAAGATTTATGACGATCGCCGGCCGATGAATGCGGCAGAGCAGAAGCGGGGGCAAGTACTCGGCTGGCTCGCGGGAATCATAATTATCGCGAGCTTCGCGCTGATGATCCTGCACTTTCGCGACCCGCTGCCGGGACAATAGTCAGATTCCGACGGCGCAGCGAGAAAAAATGCGGTACTCTATGGTAACAAGAGGCATCACCCGTGGATCCACATTCCATCGTCGTCGTAAGTTTGCACACCCCCAAGGAAAAAGTGTGGGGCGAGTTACTGGCCATTAACCCTTCGGGAATCACGCTGCGCGGCATCGATTTGAATTCCTTCGACCACTTCATCCGCCAGCTCAATGAGCCGGATGGCGAGCGCATGGGCCTGCCTACCATCTTCTTTCCGATGAACCGCGTCGAGCGCATCTCTCTCGACGAACCTTCCGGCTCCATCCCCTCGATGAACGAGCTTTTCGCGCGCAAGGTGGGGCGTTCCCTTTCCGACTATCTCGCGCAATTTGCCTGAACTGCGTTATCCTGAAACACAATGAAAGCCCGCATTTGGACGGTTCCCAATCAAATTACGTTTCTGCGCCTCGGCTTTCTGCCGTTCTTTTTGATTCTCATTGCGTACGAACATTACCGCTGGGCGCTTCTAGTCCTGGTCATCGCCGGTCTTTCCGATGGAATTGACGGTTTGCTCGCGCGCAGCCTGAATCAGCGCTCCGCCCTCGGCGCGTACCTCGATCCCATCGCCGACAAACTTCTGCTCTCCTCTTCCTTCGTCATCCTGGCGTTCAAAAAGCAACTCGCCTGGTGGCTCACCATCCTGGTTCTCAGCCGGGACGTGCTGATTCTCATTGTGGCGGTGGTGATTCTGCTCATCTCCGGCTACCGGCCATTTCCGCCCAGCATTTACGGCAAGCTGACCACGGCCTCTGAGATCATCCTTGTGTTCCTCGTCGTTCTAGGCGCTGCTTATCCCAATTACCGCCTGGGCGCTCTTAACCACCTCCTCGTTTATGCGGTTACGGTGTTGAGCATCGGATCCGGGTTCCACTATTCGTTTTCCACCGCCCGGCACCTCAGCGGTTCTGCTCTCGAAGAGAAGTGAAAATCCGATCGGGCGGCGACGGCTACTTCTTGGCGGCTTCGTAAGCGCGGCCAAGCCAGCCGAGGGCATCCTTCATAGCCGAAGCTTCGTCCAGTTCGAAGAAAAGCCATCCCGCGCCGCTCATGCCGGAAACGTTGCTTACTCTGGAATCCTTTTTTGCGGATTCGAGAATGGCCGGGGACGCGGATGCGAACTTGATCATGATGGACCTTGGCGACCGCATCGCGCGCGAACGGGGGAGGGCGGCAAAGATTTTTCCACCTCGATAAAGACCTTGATACCCGAACATGGGTTTCGTTGAGATGCCGGGCCAGTCCGAAATTTCTTTTTCGAGCATGGCCGAAAGTTCCTTCATCTCGTCGTCGATGGGGAAAAACTTCGGCATCTTCGAACGCTTGGACTTCGCTTTGGCAGCTTTTTTCTTGGGTTTCATGTGGCGCGCCCTTGCTGACAACAATTGAATCCTACGCGAGCATGGCTTTGGGTCCGCCGGGAGGAAGAAGGAGCTTCGGTTCAGTCAAGGACTGGACTTGCTCAAGAGTGGCGTCGGGGGCGAGTTCGCGGAGGAGGAGGCCTTGGGGAGTGACGTCGATGAGCGCGAGTTCGGTGACGATGTGGTCGACGACTTCGACGCCGGTGAGCGGCAGGGTGCACTTTTTCAGGATTTTGGGTTTGTTCTCGCGCGTGGCGTGCTCCATGGCGATGAAGACGCGCTTGGCGCCAGCGACGAGATCCATTGCGCCGCCCATGCCTTTGAGCATTTTGCCGGGGATGGCCCAATTTGCGAGAGTTCCCTTTTCGTCGACCTGCAGCGCACCGAGAACGGTGAGGTCAACGTGGCCGCCGCGAATCATGGCAAAAGAATCCGCGGAGGAAAAATAGGAAGTGCCCGGGAGTTCGGTGACGGTTTCTTTTCCGGCGTTGATGAGGTCGGGGTCGACTTCGGATTCGAGGGGATAGGGGCCGACGCCGAGCATGCCGTTTTCGGATTGCAGGATCACCTCCATCCCTCTTGGGACGTAGTTGGCGACGAGCGTGGGCATGCCAATGCCCAAATTGACGTAGTAGCCGTCGCGTAGCTCCAGCGCGATGCGACGGGCGATCCGTTCGCGTTTTTCGTCTTCGGTCAATGCCATAGTCGAATCCTCGGTAGCTGAAGCGCAACATGCTGCGCCTCTACAAATTCGGTTTTACTTCCGCACAGTGCGGCGCTCGATGCGCTTTTCGTACTTGGGGCCTTGAAAAATAGCGTCGATGAAAATGCCGGGCGTATGAATCAGGTCGGGAGCGAGCTTGCCGAGTTCGACGAGTTCTTCGACTTCGGCGACGACGTAGTCCGCGGCCGTAGCCATCATGGGATTAAAGTTGCGCGCGGTCTTGCGATAGATGAGATTGCCCCAGCGGTCGCCTTTCCACGCTTTGATGAAAGCGAAATTACCGCGCAAGCTGCGCTCCATAACGTACATGCGGCCGTCGAATTCACGCGTCTCTTTTCCTTCCGCGACCATGGTGCCGTATCCCGTGGGCGTGTAAAACGCAGGAATACCGGCGCCCCCAGCGCGCAGGCGTTCGCTCAGCGTGCCCTGGGGATTCAATTCCACTTGCAATTCTCCGCTTAGGACTAATTGCTCGAAGAGTTTGTTTTCGCCGACGTAAGTCGAGATCATCTTCTTGACCTGGCGCCGCTGCAGCAGTACGCCGATGCCGAAACCATCCACGCCGGCGTTGTTGCTGACGATAGTGAGGTCCTTCGTGCCCTTGCGCTGGACCGCGGCGATGAGGTTTTCCGGGATGCCGGAGAGGCCGAAGCCGCCCATAAGGATGGTGGCGCCGTCGTGAATCTTCTCAATGGCGGCGTCGGCGGAGGCGATTCGTTTGTCCATTCGGTGCTCCGAAGTGTTCGGGGCAGTTTACTTCATTCGGTGTTGGAGCGGGAAGCCGCGCGTTGCGCTGCGAGGCGATGGTCCACGTCAGAGGCTGCGGAGGAGTTTGTAGAGTTCGTTGGCGGCATCGAAGTCGGCTTCGAGTTCGCGGGAGGCGAGTTTTTCGCGCAGGTCGTCGAGGCGGCGGGCGAAGAGATCGAGCGCGGCGGAGAGGACTTCCTGATTGGTGAGGACAATGTCGCGCCACGTGGAATAGGGGCTGCCGGCGAGGCGCAGCGAATCGCGGAGCCCGGGGCCGGCGAGCGTGATGGGGAGGCCGTTTTCGTCGAGGCGGTCGTAAAGAAAGCCGGCTAGCGCGACGGCGGCGAGTTGAGGGAGATGCGAAGCCAGGCCGACGGCGTAGTCATGTTGTTGAGCGCCGAGCCAGAGCGGGCGGGCGCCGATTTTCTCGAGAATTTTGACGAACGCGGAAATGCGAGGATCGTGAGAAGCAGCGGATTCAATGGCGGTCGAAGAGGAACCGGCCTGAAGACCCGCCACTACCGGTCTTTCAGAATTTCCGATCAGGGCGTACGTGTTTTCGCGGAAGAGCGCGGCGTCGGCATGCGCGATTCCGGAAAGTTCCCTGCCGGCCATGGGATGGCCGCCGAGAAAGAGCGGGCCCTTTTCTTCGGGGAAAAGTTCGGCGGCGGCTTGGGCGATGCGGACTTTGGTGCTGCAGGCGTCGGTGACCAGCGCGTGAGGAGGAGCGTGGCGCGCGATTTCAGGAAGCAGGTCCACTGTCGCGGCGATAGGGAGCGCGATGTAGATCAAATCGGATTTATGCAGAGCCGGCGCGAGCTCGCCAGAGAAGGCTTCGTCGACGGCGCCGCGAGTTTGCGCTTCGCGAACGACATCCGGCCGGTCCCATCCGGAGATGTGCATCTCCTCGGTGTATTTGCGGAGCGCCAGTGCGAAGGAACCGCCGATGAGGCCGGTGCCGAGAATGGTGGCGCGGTTGATGAGGTGGGGGGCCATTGAAAGTTTTTAGTTCTCAGTTTTTAGTTGTCAGTTGTTAGTTCTCAGTTCCGAGTAACAAATCGGACGACAAATGCTAACGCAGAGACGCAGAGCGCGCAAAGGCTAACGAAGAATTCAGGGACCCCAGTGAAGAAAAGAGCGCAGCGGGTATTGCCTCGGCCATCGCTAAGCGCCAGCGTTGGTCTCTTGTTTTCCCAACTGAGTACTGACTACTGACAACTGAATACTGCCTCACGCGATGCGGCGGCCGATGGCGGGAGCGATGATGCGGAGTTCCCCCATGAGCTGCGCGAACTGGCCGGGCTCGAGAGATTGTGCGCCATCGGACAGCGCATGGTCGGGATCGTTGTGAACTTCGATGAGCAGGCCGTCGGCCCCAGCGGCGACGGCGGCGCGGGCCATGGGCGGCACTTTGTCGCGCCGGCCGGTGCCGTGCGAAGGATCGGCCAGCATGGGCAAATGGGAAAGTTTCTTGATGACGGGAATCGCGGCGATATCGAAAGTGTTGCGCGTGTAGGTTTCGAACGTGCGAATGCCGCGCTCGCACAGAATGACGTTGTAGTTGCCGCCGGCCAGGATGTATTCGGCGCTCATCAGGAGTTCTTCCATGGTGGCGGACATGCCGCGCTTCAGAAGAACGGGCTTGCGGACTTCGCCGAGCGCGCGAAGGAGAAAGTAGTTCTGCATATTGCGCGCGCCGACCTGGAAGATGTCGACGTATCCCATCATCATCTGAATCTGCGACGCGTCCATCACTTCGCTGATGGTGAAGAGGCCGAATTTGTCGGCGGCTTCACGCATGAGTTTGAGGCCTGGTTCACCCATTCCCTGGAAGGCATAAGGAGAAGTGCGCGGTTTGAAAGCGCCGCCACGCAGGATTTTTGCGCCGGCTTTTGCAACGCTTTCGGCGATGGAAAGGATTTGTTCGCGGGATTCCACCGAACAGGGACCCGCGGCAATGGGAACTTCGGTTCCGCCAATTTTGACGCCACGGCCAAGATCGACGATGGTGCCTTCGGGCTTGAACTGGCGGCTGGCAAGTTTGAACGGCTGGGTAATGCGCATGACTTCGCGCACTCCGTCGAGCAATTCGAAGTCGCGATGATCGAAGTCGCGGTGAACGCCGACGGCTCCGAGCACCGTGTGCGATTCGCCGGTCGAGCGGTGCACGTTGAAGCCGCTTGCGACCAGCCGGTCGATGACATGCTGGATTTGGGCGTCCGTGGCCCCTTCTTGCATCACGATGACCATGAGTGCTTCCTTCTCTACGCGATGTAGTGGCGGGACTTTAGTCCCGTGCCTTTTCTTCGAAAGTGCTCAAATCGGAAATGCCGAACCAAAGTCCGGCCTCGATAACTGCCCTTAACTGCCCTATCCATACATACCGCGATAGCCAGTCATTCATTCCCGCCTTTGCCGTGACTGTCGCCGGAATGCATGGCGTCGCGTTCGGCGGCCCGGGCTTCGTCAATGATGCGCTCGAAAAGGCGGCGGATCGCCGCGTCCGTCAGCGGCCCCGAATTATTGTGCTCGGCATTGGCCAGCACTTCGCTCTCGCGGTCGGGCTGGTATAGCGGAATTTTCGCCGCTTGTTTGAGTTTGCCGATTTCGAGGGCGCACCGCGAGCGCTCATTCAAAAGTTCTACGAGCTTCTTGTCAATCTCATCGATGCGGCGTCGCCAATCGGCAAGATTCATGGCGCTACCTCGCGCCGCGAGAGGCCGTGGCGGGCAGCTTCTTTGAATGAGCGAACGCGTTCCGCAAGCGCCGTAGCAGCTGCGTCAACCGACTTCGCCTTTTCGATTTCAGAAACAAGCGCGGAGCCGACAACCGCGGCGTCGGCGAGGCCACCAAGAACGGAGACGTGGCCGGGAAGCGAAATGCCGAAGCCAACAGCGATGGGCAGTTGCGTGGCGCTGCGCGCGCGACGGATGAGCGAGGGGAGATCGTCGGGCAGGGCGTCTTTTGCGCCGGTAACGCCGGTGCGCGAGATGAGATAGAGAAAACCGGAGGAGCAACCTGCAATTTTCGTGAGGCGCTCGTCCGTGGAAGTCGGCGCACCAAGAAAAATCGTATCTAGACGATGAGCGGTGAGGATGCGGCGGTAGTCTTCCGATTCTTCGGGCGTTAAATCCGTGGCAAGGACGCCGTCGGCGCCAGCGGACGCTGCAGTAGATGCGAATTTCTCGAGGCCCATCTGCAGAATTGGATTGTAATAGCTAAAGAGAACCAGCGGCACTTGCGATGACTGGCGGATGCGGCGAACAAGGTCGAGTACGCCTGCGAGCGATGCACCAGCTCGGAGTGCGCGCTCGGAGGCGCGCTGGATCGTCGGGCCATCGGCGAGCGGGTCGCTGAAGGGCACCCCGAGTTCGATGACATCCGCGCCAGCTTCGGCGAGAGCGAGAACATATGTCAGCGTGGCGTCAAGCGACGGATCGCCAGCCGTGATGTAGGCAACGATGCCAAGTTCCCCGGACGCGCGCAATTCGGCGAAGCGTTTGGAGATGCGGGTCAAGTTGGTGGTAACGGCAGGCATTTGAGAGAAGAAGAGATTAGCAGAAATGGGGAAAGGCAGCAGCGCACAAACGGGATTTAGGCTGAACAGCACCGTGACGGCACGGTGAGCAGTTAAATGCGGCCTCTATATGAGCGAATCAAATCAAAGGGCTTATACTGGATCCCATGAGTAGATATACTCTCGCCGGTATCGCTCTTCTGTCCTATGCAATTGGTACGTCGTGGGCTCAAGATACGGGCAATTCCAGTCAAGCCCTCGAGAGAGCTGTAATCACAAAACTGTCTCCGCTGCCCTATCCTCCGTTGGCGCGCCAAACCAGAATAATGGGGGATGTAGAACTAAAGTTGGAAGTCCGAAAGGACGGGAGCGTGGCGTCGGCGGTTGCGGTCAGCGGCCACCCACTCCTAAGGCAGAAAGCTCTAGAGAACGCACAGCAGTCCCAATTCGCTTGTAATGACTGCAGTAGTGAGGATGTGCGGTCGTATCGTTTGGTATATACATTCGAACTGGGGCCGACGAGCTATTGCACCGACGAGCCTAACAAGTCGAGCGCCAGCCCTGAGCAGCCATATCCACGGCTCACTCAATCGCAAGGCCATGTGACCCTAGTTGACCAGCCAGTAGGCACTTGTGACCTGGCGGGAACCATCACGTACAGCAAAGTCCGTTCAGCGAAGTGTCTCTATCTGTGGAAATGCGCTAAGCCACGCCTAATAATCCTCGAATAATGTTGTGCTATTTCGTATCAAAGTGGCGGGAGTAAGTGTCCATGTCCTTGTCGCCGCGGCCGGAGAGATTGAGGATGACGAGGCCGTCTTTGCTCATTTTCGGGACACGCTCAATGAGGCCAGCGATGGCGTGGGCGGATTCGAGCGCGGGAATGATCCCTTCGGTGTGCGAGAGGAGACGCGCGGCGTCGAGAGCGGCTTGATCGGAGACGGCAGAGTATTCGGCGCGGCGCTGATCGGCGAGCCAGGCGTGCTCGGGGCCGATGGCGGGATAGTCGAGCCCGGCGGAGATGGAATGTGTCGTGGCGATCTGGCCGTCTTCGTTTTGCAAAACGTAAGTGTAGGTGCCGTGAAGGACGCCGGGTCTGGCGCCAGTAAATCCTTGATGCGCAGCGAGGCGAACGGCGTGTTCGCCGAGTTCACCGCCGCGGCCGCCCGCTTCGATGCCGATCATCTTTACGTCGGCATCGCGAAGGAAATTGTAAAAGAGCCCGATGGAATTCGAACCGCCGCCGACGCAGGCGAAGAGATGCGTGGGCAGGCGCTTTTCGGCGGCGAGAATTTGCTCGCGCGCTTCGCGGCCGATCACCGCCTGAAAATCGCGCACCATCGTGGGATAGGGATGCGCGCCAAGAACGGAACCGAGAAGATAGTGCGTGGTTCGAACGTTGGTGACCCAATCGCGCATGGCTTCGTTGATGGCGTCCTTGAGCGTGCGGCTGCCGGACTCGACGCCCACGACTTGCGTGCCCAGCATACTCATGCGCGCGACGTTCAGCGCCTGCCGCGCCATGTCTTCCGTGCCCATATAGACGACGCATTCGAGGCCGAGGTGCGCGGCGACAGTGGCGGAAGCGACGCCGTGCTGGCCCGCGCCCGTTTCCGCGATGATGCGCCGCTTGCCCATTTTCACCGCGAGCAACCCCTGGCCGATGGCGTTGTTGATTTTGTGCGCGCCAGAGTGGAGCAAATCTTCGCGCTTGAGATAGATGCGCGGTCCACCGAGTTTTTCGGTGAGCCGCGAAGCGAACTGCAGCGGCGTCGGCCGTCCGGCGAAATTCTTCAGAAGCTCCTGCAGCCGCGCTTGAAACGTTGGGTCTGATTTCGCGAGCTCATAAGCGCGTTCGAGCTCGAAGAGCGGCACCATCAGCGTTTCAGGAACGTAGCGGCCGCCGTAGGGGCCGAAGCGTCCCGGCACCGTCGTCGGTGATTGTAGAATCGTACTCATCTTCTATCGTCTATTTTCTAATTTCTAATTTCTATTTTCTGCCGCTACTTCCGTTCAGCGCGGCGGACTTCCTCAATGAATTCCCGGAGAAGGCCGTGATCTTTTTTTCCTGGCCCTGATTCCACGCCGCTGGCGACGTCAATTCCGTAGGGGCGCACAATGCGCACCGCCGCAGCTACGTTTTCGACGTTGAGGCCGCCTGCCAAAATGATACGGCGGCCAACCGTGGCGCGGCGCGCAACGTCCCAATCCGTGGTGCGGCCTGTACCACCATATTGGCCTGTATGCGCGGCGTCAAACAGAAAGGCATACGCCTCGGCGTATTCATCGAGAGTGGCCAGGGGAAAATCAGGCTCGACGCGGAAAGCTTTGAAGACCGGGAGGCTGCGGGCCAGCTCGGCAACATCTTCCGGCGTTTCGTCGCCATGGAGCTGGGCAGCATGGAGCTTCAGCGACTTGCAGAGAGCGGCGGCCTCCACCACAGGAGCGTTGACGAATAGGCCCACTGCTTTGACCTTTTTCGGAAGCTGCGGGCGTATCTTTGCGGCTTCGGCTTCGCTGATATGACGTGGGCTTTTCTCGTAGAAATTGAAGCCGAGGAGATTGGCGCCCGCGTCGATGGCGGCGAGAGCGTCGGCTGCGTTGGTAATGCCGCAAATTTTGACGCGGACCATGGCTGACTACGGCGTTCCCGGCGGAGCGATGAGAAGAGCGGCAAGGGCCGCGCCGGGATCGGGCGAAAGCATGAGATGCGTGCCGATGAGGAAGGCATCGAAGCCCGCGGCGCGAAGCTTCACGAGATCGTCATGGGTGCGCAGGCCGGATTCGCTGATGGCGATGCAGTCGTCGGGAATGCGTCCGATCAATTCGAATGATGTTTCGACGTTGACTGTGAGCGTCTTGAGGTCGCGATTGTTTACACCGAGGATGTTCGCCCCGGCGGCGAGGGCGCGGTCGAGTTCTTCGCCGGTGTGAACTTCCACCAGCGGCTCCATTCCAATCGCGCGGCCGAGTGCGATCAGATCGCGGAGAAGCGCATCTTCCAGTGCGGCGACGATGAGGAGAAAACTATCGGCGTCGTTGGCGCGCGTTTCCCAGACTTGCCAGGGATCGAAAATAAAATCCTTGCGCAGGACGGGGAGTTGGATCGACTTGCGGGCGTCGCGGAGATTTTTCAACGAGCCGCGGAAGAATTCTCCTTCGGTGAGCACGGAAAGCGCGCAAGCCCCCGCGGCTTCCAGGGCCTGGCCCAGCGCCACCGGTTCGAATGGCTCGCGAATCACGCCCCGCGAAGGCGAGGCGGGCTTCAGCTCCGCGAGAACGTTCAAGCCGCCGCGGCATAGCGCCGCGGAAAAATCGCGCAGCGGCGTGGCCGCCTTCACGCCATACTTAAGCGCGGTCTCCGGCAGGACGCGCTTGCGGTGATCGACTTCGGCGCGCCGCGCTTCCAGGATGCGGTCCAGCACAGTTCCGGTGTTGGCGTGAGCAGACATTCGCGTAACTTTGTATGCTAGGGGTGCGGGCGGAGAGAGTCAAATGCGGTGATTGGTGATTCGTGACTAGTGACTGGAAAACGCCTCTCGATTGAAGGACGGCTACAGGGAGAAGGAATGGGCTACGGTAAAGAATACGGAGACTTGCTCGAACGGATCGCGAAGGAGGCGGATGCGATTGCAATGCGGTACTTCCGCGCGGATGAGTTGCGCGTCGAGAGGAAGGGCGACGGGACGGCGGTGACGCAGGCGGACCGCGCGGTGGAAGAGATGGCGCGTACAAAAGTAGCGGCGAGCGGGCTGGCACTGGATGTTCTCGGTGAAGAAATGGGCGGCGGAGACGCGAAATCGGCGAGCGCTTCGGGGCGAGCGCGGATGATCATCGATCCGATTGACGGAACGGAAGAGTTTTCGCGGGGGATTCCGACGTTTGGCACGCTGATGGGAATTGAGGCGAAGGGCGAAATCGTCGCGGCGATGGTGAGCGCGCCGGGGTTGCATTCGCGCTGGTGGGCGTATCGAGGCGAGGGCGCGTATCGCGATGGAAAACGGCTCCACGTTTCCAGCGTGACTACGCTAAGCAAGGCCATGGTGTTTACCACCGGAACGGGTCCGAGCAAGAACGCGCACGACCTGGCGAAAATCCGCGCTCTGCTGGACGCGGCGCGCAGCAGCCGCTCGTTCGGCGGATTCTGGCAGCACATGCTGGTCGCGGAAGGAGCCATCGAAGCCGCGCTCGATTGGACTTCCAAGCCTTGGGACCTCGCGCCGCTCGGAATCATGGTCGAGGAAGCCGGCGGCCGCTCGACAAACGCGCGCGGCGAACGGACGAT
>Ga0307479_10000608_pt1 | contig 32151 bp, 39 predicted proteins | sample atmos_gasesECM4C_FD_203743 | JGI IMG/M metagenome (GOLD analysis project Ga0307479, IMG submission 203743) | Hardwood forest soil microbial communities from Morgan-Monroe State Forest, Indiana, United States - atmos_gasesECM4C_515 | ecosystem: Environmental > Terrestrial > Soil > Temperate...
CATGATCGTTAAGGCCGGTGGCCAACTTGACCAGCTCATGGCGTGCCTGGTTGTTCCATGCTGTCTCACAGCGTTTCACGCCGCGCCAAAGTGGTTCTCGCAACCACGGATAACGTACACAGTTCGGCTCCGGGCCCTAGATTCGTGGCTGAGACCTAAATGGCAAGCCAATAAGGTCAGCAGAGCAAGGCGTATCTCATCCCTTGGTTGCTTCCCCGGGGCATGACGAGCCTTGGAGGGTCGCCTGGTTGCAGCCGGGCGGCCCTCAGTCGTGTAGAAGCGCAGGTCAGGCCAGGTCGCAGGGCGTGGTCGTATCCGCACGCCTGCCAGCGCGACCACCCGTGGGGACCCGGCCGGGTGATCGTCGGCTGGTTCCCGTGCCAGTGCGGCTCGGCTCGCGCCGCCCAGGCCAAGGGCCCCCGGCCACCTGACCGTCACCTGCCAGGCACCCAGCTGTACGTCTCGCTGGTACCGGCCGACCAGGCGGGACGGCTGACGTCGGCCATCCGCGTAGTAGAACACATGATCGTTTCACTGGTGGCCTGGAGCGACCCTTCTCTGCCTAAGTGAACGATCCGCAATATCTTGCTTCGCGCCCGCCGGGGCTGGGTCGTGGTGGCGCAGTATGTGTACACCAGTAGCCACCGGGTACCATAGGTGTCATGAGCAGGCCAGCCGAAGAAATGAGCGTCCGCGAACTGCGGGCCGATCTCGCCGACGTCATCAACGCAGCAGGAGTGCGCGACCAGGTCACGTTCGTCACAAGCCGCGGCCGCCGCGTCGCCGCAGTGGTCTCCGTGGCCGTCGCCGAGCACGCGGCCGCCGCCGCGGAGCCGAGCGACGACGGGGGCCTGGCGGTGCTGTACGCGACGAACGTCGCAATGCACGAGGACCGGGGCGGCATCCCCGGCCGGACCATGTCCGAGGTCTTCGAGGAGTACGCCACCGACCTGCTGGGCGAGTTCGGCGGCAGCGCCGAGCGGGCGCTGGACGCCGCCCGGGCCGTGGTCGCAGGCGGGGCGCGCGATGTCGGCTACCCGACCCGATGGCAGCACACCGCCCTGGCCGTCGAGCTGTGCCAGCGGGCCGCCGAGATCGCCGGCGGCGAGCTGCCCGGGTCCTACCGGCCCGGCAGCCGGGCCGGCACAGTCCGGCGGTAGCACATCCGCGGCATCCTGCCCATCCCAGGGTGATATACCGCCGCGGGATAACCCCGCGGTCACCGACGCGACGCTGGCCGGCCTGGCCTGCGGCTTTGCCTCCGTCCTCGCCGAGCGGCTTTTCCTCGCTCGGGATCTCGTCTGCGTTCTTTTGCAAGCAGCCTGCGGGGAGGGCCTGCTGCTGGTCAGCGTGGCATGGCCTGGAAGCAGGACTTGCACCACAGCGACGTCCAGTCATCGCCGAGCACGGCCACCCAGCGGGTGACTGATTTGCCCGCGCACCGGGCGCAGGTGATCTCCGTGGCCCGGTCCAGCTGGTACAGCGCCAGCTCGCCCCTGGTCCCGGCGGCACGGACCACCCTGTCACGTAGTCGGCTCATCTTCCCAGCCTGACAGTTCCGGGCCGGCCCGCAAGCCGCTGCAGTCATCCGCGCGGCCATTCCGGCATTATTCGCATAGCGGGCATGAGTGCAAGAGGTGTCTCGTCATCTGCTGCTCAGGAGCGGACTGCCGGATCTTGCATGCCGACCCAGGCGCAACGGGGCGACGGCTGGCGTGACACGCTGCCCGCGGCAGGGCTTCCGGCCTGGAGGTGGAGGGCCGGCGGCTTCTGGAGGTGCGCGGCGGCCCAGGCGTCCGGGGGCCAGGGCGTTCCGGTGCTGGCTCTGGCTAGCTGATGCCGGTGCGGTGCTTGATCGCCGCGACTTTGGTGCCGAACATGTAGAACAAGGTCATGAAGATCTGCCGCTGGTCCTCCCAGTCCAGCGGCTTCAGCTCCGGGACGTCGTCCTGGGTCAGGTCCGCGGGACTGGCCGCCCGCCTGTTGAAGATCATTCTCGCGGTTTCGTGCTGCTGGTCGGTGATCCGCAGCACCGGGATCAGCTTGCGCAGGTCGTACTGGGATGGCAGGGGAGCACGTACCAGGTCGGCGGGATAGCGGGCGGACATGATCCTCATCGCGTTGTTCACCACGTGAACCGCCAGGACAGCCCCCATCCGCAGTTCCTGGATCATGCCCACCACCTCAGCGCGGGGAGCCACGTCCTCATCGATGCTGACCGGCGTGCTGATGTCGGTATCTATGCGCTCCATCGCGAAGGCGATGTTGTCCAGGACCTTGCCGGGCCCGATGAGCAGCTGGTCTCCGTCAGTGACGCTGGCCCGCGAGTGGTACTGGTCGAGCAGCTCGGTGACAGCCTGATCGGGGTCGGGTTCGCCGGGCTCGCGGTTCTTACTGCGAAACCACTTCATGCCTTCACCTCTGGCAGGGGTCGGGGTTACAGGCCGTCCTGACAGTGTGCACGGCGCAACCGACAGACCCCGGGCCGTGCGGCTTTGCCGCCGTCCTCGCCGTCGGCCTGGTCCTCGCCGCCGACAGCCGGCCCCACTTAGCACACGCCGGGCGCCCTGCCAATCCCACGGTGGTATACCGCCTCGGGATAGGCGCCCCGCGGCACCGGCGCGTCCATGATCATTGGTTAATGCCTAGGTGTGTGGCGGCTGGGTGGCGGCTGGGGACTGGCGCGGTTTCGCTCGGGGGCGGGGGGAGGAGCACCGGCGTCTTTCGTCGCGCCTCGAGCAGCTGCGGGCCCGGCGACGGAACCTCGGCCGGGCCGGTGGTTCCGGCGGACTGTCGGCAGGCCGGCTTATGCTCGGTGCTGGCTGAGCGCCAGCCCATCCGAGCCCGGAACGTCCACGCCGACCGGGCGCTCACGGAAAAGACGTCTTCGACTCCGCGCACCCGGACCTGCCCGGCATGACCCCCACTGCTGGCGGGCCGAGCGTGGCGCGCCCGCCCGGAAAGCAGCCCATCATGCCGAAGGACTCCCGAGCCCGTACCCGCGCTGTCCGCGCCCGCATGGCCGAGACCGGGCAGACCTACACCCAGGCCGCCGCCGGGCTTGCCGCCCCGCCGCGGATGAACCGGGACCTGCCGCCGTCGGCGGCGGTGGCCACCCTGATATTCGCCGAGATCATGGCCGCCGGCAGGCGCGCCGCCATCGCCGCGTCTGACGACCTGGCCGAGGCCGCCGCCGCGGTGGAGGCTGCGCTCACCCCGATGTGGCCGCAAGTCGTGCCCGAAGCGGCCCGCGACGTGCTGATGACCTGTGCGCAGATCGCGGTCAGCCGCGGCGTCACCGAGCTGCCGCCCGCCGTCAGCAGCATCCCCGCGGCCGCCATGCTCGAGCTGACCGCCGGATGGGTAGCCGCGGGCAGCCCCGACCCCGGCGCGCGGTTCACCCCGCCGGCCGCCTATGCCAGCTCGGCGGCGTTCGATCGTTCCGAGGATGCCGAGACGTTCACTGCGGTGGCGCTGCTGATCGCCGTCGCCCACCCGCCCGAGCCCGTGCACGACGACGAAGACGACTGGTGGCCGGCCACCTGCCCGGAGTGTGGCGGCGACGACCCGCGGGGTACCTACGGGTGCCAGTGCTGGAATCCGTCTGCCTGCTCAGAGTGCGGCAGCGGCGATAGCGGCACCTGCGGTTGCTGGGACTGACCGGGCATGCCGGGTTACCAGGACGCGGCCGCGGTGGCCGGGCGGGGGCTGGCGGTGTTCCCGCTGCCCGCCGGGAGCAAGGTGGCCGAGCCGGGCTGGCATCGCCGGTGCACCGCCGACCTGGAGCGGCTGGCCCGCAGCTGGCCGGACGGGGCGAACATCGGCGTCGGGTGCCGGGCCAGCGGCGTCGCCGGGGTCGACCTGGACCGGCACGGCGGCCCGGACGGGGTGGCCACCTTCGCCGAGGTGTGCGCCCGCCACGGCCAGCCGTGGCCGCGCACGCTGACGGTGGCCACCCCGTCCGGCGGGCTGCACCTGTACTTCACGGTCCCGGCCGGGCTGACCGTCCCGTCCGTGGCGGGGATCTGGCCCGGCGTCGACGTGCGCGGCCCGGGCGTGCGCCTCGGCGGCTACCTGGCCGGGCCCGGCTCAGTGACCGCCGGCGGCCGGTACGAGATCGCGCGAGACGACCCGATCGGCGAGCTGCCCGGCTGGCTGGCCGCGCTGATCACCCGGCCGATACCACGACCCTCCGTTTAGCTCCAGCGCGCTGCTGCGGGCACGCCCCGGAACACCCCAGGTCAGCGGCCATGACCACGAGCGCCGCGGTGGGGGCCGCGGCGACCGCGGTCGGCACCGGACAGCTGCGGACCCTCCGGTTAGCGACGGCCGTGCCGGGCGGTCGTTTCCGGAGCGTCAGCAGGGCCCGCCGCCTCAGTCGTCGTCCTGGTCCTGGTCGTCCTCGTGCTTGTCGGCCCCTGACTGGGCCCGCCGGTCGAAGCCAGACCGCGGGCTGTGGTCATGCGCTGCACGGTCCTTGGAGCTCATCGCCGGACCAGGGGCACCAGCGGTAGTAGCTGGTGTCCAGGTTGAGGCTCGGCGCGGCCCGGCCGTGCTGGGGCTGCCACCCGCCCCAGTGGCGGGTGTTGCAGGCGGTGCACAGCGGCGCGCGGACGAACCCGTGGGCGTGGCAGTGGTCCCACACGCGCGCCCGCCGGGTTAAGCAGGCCGCGCACATGAACCGCGCCGCCGCGGGCCAGCCCTGGCGGCGGGCGGGGTCCGCGGTGTAGCGCCGGCCGCTCAGCTCGCCCGCGTAGACCGCCGGGTCTGAGTCGTCTTTCCGCGCGGAGTAGACGATGGCGGTGCGGGTGATCTCGCCGAGGTCGGCCACCACCACGTCGCCCTCGCGCTGGAACCACGCCCCGGCGTAGTTCTCCCCGTGGTAGGCCCCCCGGCAGGAGCAGTCGCACTCGACCCCGGCCGCTTCCTGGCAGGCCCTGGTGCACCGCGACAGCCGGGACATGTCCCGGCACACCACGATGCAGCCGTACCGGTCGGTCGCGGCGGTCACCAGCCGCACCAGGCAGTTACGCGGCAGGTGCCACCGGTCGCCGTCCAGGCGCGGGGACCGGATGCGGGCCGCGCCGCGGAGCCACCGGCGGTTGCCCCTCGCCGGCGGGATCTTCGCGATGACGTAACCGTCCTGGGGCAGCCAGACCAGCGGCACCCCGGGCGCGGTGATCACCTGCCCGCCCGCGAAGCGGACCTCGGGCACATCGCTCACTCATCCACGATGACAGGCAAGTGGCCATCGGCCACCCCTCCGGTTAGCGGGGCCCCGTAACGAAAACCTTGGTTTTCGTACCAGCGGCGCGGGCTGGCCGCACCCAAGGTCAAGGACGGTGCAAAACTCGGGTACTAAAACAAGGTAACGCTACTTCTCCCAATCATCGTTTGCGTTACGGTCAGGACCAGGCACGCAGCTGCGGCCCCCGTCCGGCGAAAGGACCAGTGACATCCCCCCGTGGCCAGGATCGGTTACGCCCGGGTCAGCACCAGCGACCAGAACCCCGACAGCCAGCGCGACGCGCTGACCGGCGCCGGGTGCGAGCGGATCTTTACCGACAAGGTGACCGGCAAGCTGGCCAGCCGGCCCCAGTGGGATGCCTGCCTGGAGTACCTGCGCACCGAGGACGTCCTGGTGATCACGCGCCTGTCCCGCGCGGCCCGGTCACTGCGGAACCTGCTGGACGTCGCCGACCAGCTCCGCGAGCGCGGCATAGACCTGGTCGTGCTCAAGCAGGCGATCGACACCACGACCCCAGCCGGACGGCTGGCGTTCCACATCATGGCCGCCATCGACGAGTTCCAGCGCGAGCTGATCGTGGAGGGCACCAACGAGGGCCTGGCCGCCGCCCGGGCGCGCGGCCGGACCGGCGGCCGCAAGCCCAAGCTGACCACCGCCCAGGTCAAGCTGGCGCGGGAGCTGTACGACCGGCGCGAGCACACCGTTGACCAGATCGCCGCCATGTTCGGCGTCACCAAGCCGACGATCTACCGCCACCTTGAGCGCGTCACCGCCGCCAGGCAGGAAGGGGCCACCCGATGACCGTCCCCCCGTCGCCGGGCCGCGAGCTGCCCAGCCTCGAAGCATGGCAGGAATGGCGGGCGGCATTACCAGCTCCGGGTGGCTGGGCCGACGTGCGGGGCCTGCCCGGGCCGACCAAGCAAAGGATGCGGGCGACGCTGGCGAACGTTCAGCAGCACAAGTGCGCGCTGTGCCTCGGCGAGGGCCTGGTCCTGGTGCTCGACCACGACCACGCCACGGGCCTGGCCAGAGGCATGCTCTGCCAGGGCTGCAACAACCGGGAGGGCATGAACCGCGGGCCGCTGTTCGATGCCTACCGGGCCAACCCGCCAGCCGCAGGAGCCGGCTGGATCTGGGACACATCCGGATCCGTCGCTCGGATCATGCTGGCCAGGGCTCGGGCGGCCGGACAGATTGGCGGCGGCATCTCGTGCTTCGCCCCAGCTGACCTCATCGCGCTCGGCCGGTCACGCTCCTGGTCACCGGACGAGCCGTGAGCACCGTCAACCCGGCCAGCCCTGGCGCGTGGCTGGCCTGGCGGGAATCGCTGCCGGCACTGCCTGACGGCCGTCTGTCCCGTGCGCAGAAGCGGGCCGCCCTGCTCAGCGTCCAGGGCGGCCGGTGCGCGGCCTGCCTCGCCGAGAACGCCGCCACGGAGATGGACCACGACCACCGCACCGGGCTAGTACGCGGCCTGTTCTGCCGCAGCTGCAACGTCCAGGCCGGCAAGCACGAGAGCCTGCTCTTTGAGATCGACCGGCCCGACATCGTGCTGTCCCGACATCGTGCTGTACCTCGCCAGCCCGCCGGCATCCGCGGTCCGCTGGCGGTGGGACATCCCGCAACCCGAGCGCCTGACCATCGGCGAGGCAATCGCGGCCCTGGAGACCGCCGAGCTGCCGCCGCTGTAGCCCCCAGGCGCGGCGGATGCGTCAGAAGCTGAATCCGAGCCCGGCGAGGAACTGAGCGAGCGGGGCGTCAAGCCAGGCATGCGCCACCATGGCGATGATGGCGGCCAGGATCGCGTACCCGTGGGTGATCTTCTTGCCCAGGGCCTTGGCGGTCACGGCAGCGGCGCCGGCGCCCACGATCGCGTGGGCCACGATCTGAGTGCCCGGTCCGGGGCGGGGGGAAGTGGCCATGATCAACAGATTACCCGGCCTTGTCCCGGCGGCCCTGGCTGAACACGCCGGGCAGGACAAGGCCCGGGATGCCCCCGGTCGAGACCCGCGCTACAGGACTCCTCGCCAACAAACTAGCCACGAATGCGCTGCGCCGGGGCGTTCGGAGCGGGTCCTTCCACCACGAATGCGCCGCGCCGGGCGTTCGGAGCGGGTCATCCCGCTAAGCTTTGATCTGCTAGGTACCACCCAAATACCCCAGCCTTTGGTATTACGGCTGAACCGCAGCCTAGGCCGGGTCAGCCGACCCGGCTCCTGGGAGACCAGGAAGCCATGCCAGGGGAAGGTGTGTCGGGATGGAGAACCGGCCCGCCGGCGATCGCACCGAGCGCGTGATCACACTGATTGGCCGAGTCGCGCAAGTCGCAGCGCAGCTGACCACGGTGATCATCGAACTCACGCGAATCCGCTGGTAAGCAGCGGAGCCCCCTGCCGCCTGGTCCTCAAGCTCGGGCAGGCTGGGGGCTCCGTCTGTTATTAGACAAGATTAGCTCAACTTGTCCGCAGGATCGGACATGAGTTAACAAAGGCAACGAGCGTGCCGTAATACGCGCAACATGCCGAACACGGCTTAACACGCCTTATCACCACTATCACACCTGATGTCCTGGTTGTCACAACCTAACGCAATTGAGCGCGCTTGCTTCCGGTTCCGGGCGGCTCACCTGAACCTGGTGCCGCAGAGGCCGCAGGTGATGGGGGCCCTGGTCGAGGACGGCGGGGGAGACGCGGATGCTGGGCCGCAGTCGCAGCGGGCGGCCAGGCCGCTGTTGCCGCTGGCACGGGCCCCCCGCTGGTGACCTTAGCCAGCCGCAAGCGCGGTCAGGCGCCGCAACTCGGCCGCCACCACCCCGGAGACCGCCGCGCCGTGCGCCACCCGGACCGGATCCCACTCAGTCAGCAGGCGGCTGCCCTTGCTCGGGTTGCAGGACCAGCAGGCGGCGACGAGGTTCGACTCATCCTCGGGGCCTCCGCGCGACAGGGGCCAGACATGATCGACTCCGGCTGCCGCGTCACCGCAGTAAACGCACGGGTTTGCCCGCACGGCCGCGTACACCTCAGCCGGAAGCGCGCACCGGTGGCACCGGGACCTGAATGGCGCGCTGCAGCCCGGACACATTTGCTGCGGCACCCGGCAGGCGAAGCACGTGGCGTAACCGCCGCTTACCGGCCTGCCGCATGCGCACTTACGCGGGCCTGAGCATGTCTCGCAGTGCAACGGGCGGTCGGCGTACGTGCGACCCGATCTCCAGCACCAGCCGCAGGCCGGGCAGTGGTCGGCCGTCGTGAAGATGGTGGCGCAGCTCTCGCAGGCGCGCGCTGTCCCGCACATGACGGGGGAGCCTAACCAGCCGGGGCGACAGAACCTGAGGGCCCGACGTCGACCCGATCGGGCGCCCGGCCTCCGTCTTATGTAACGCAGCCTGTTAGCGTGTTACATAAGACGCCTGGGGCCGCACACGGGAGGGCCGCTCGATGGCACGCGAGGCCGTGGCTGAGCAGGAGGACCCGCAGGGGGGTACCTACCGGCTGGAGCTGGTCCGCTGCGGCAAGGAACGGTGCACCCGGTGCGCGGACGGCCCGGCGCACGGCCCGTACTGGTACCGGTACTACCGCGGCCGCGGCGGGAAGCTGGTCAGCCGGTACGTGGGCAAGGAACTGCCCGCGGCGCCCCCGCCCGGGCCGGACGGCCCGGAGGACGGTGCCGCCGGGCAGCCGGGGGACCAGCGCGGCCCGGGCCGGGCCGGCGACGGCCAGGCGCCGGGGCCCGGCGGCCCGCCGGGCGCTGCCGTGCCCGGGTCGCCCGCCGGCGAGCCGCGGCCCCGGAAGGCCCGGCGCCGGGAGCCCCGGCTCCCCAGGATCGCCACGGCCGGCGGGTACGAGGTCGTCAAGGCCCCCGACCACGCCGAGACCGCCTCCTGGCAGGTCATGGTCGATGGCGTCCGGGCCGGGCGCATCCGCCGCACCTGGGAGGGCCGCAGCCGGGTGTGGGCCGTCGCCGACCCCGCCGACATCCCGGTCCGCTGCATCGGCCAGGGCGCCACGCCGCTCGGCAACGCCCGCACCCGCGACACGGCGGCCCGCGAGCTGCTCATCGTCCTGATGCAGCGCCAGGAACGCGCCGCGAGCCGCAAGACGCCGCGCTAGCAGGGGGGACCTGCCTCTCCCCTGGGGGGCGCGTCCCCTGGGGGGCGCGCCGGGGCCTGCGGCAACGACTTTCCCTCGTCAGCCGATCCGGGCCGGTGATTCACTAATTCAAAAGTAGATTTCTGTTTCTGGAAATCTATTTTTGACGGTAGGCTCGTGTCATGACGCAGATCACTGATGAGAGCCCCGCCGGCCAGCCGGGCGGGGCGACGCTGCCGTGCCACTGGTGCGGCCGGCCCGTGCCGCAGACGCCGGGCGCGGGCCGCAAGCGCATGTACTGCACCGACCGGGACTGCCAGGACCAGGCCAAGCGGGCCCGGGCCGCGCGGCGGGCCGCGGGCGGGATCAGCGGCGACGTCGCCGCGACCGAGGAGCTGATCGACCGGCTGGACACCTTCGTCGGCCGGCTGGCGGACGGGCTGGCCACCGAGCTGACTCCGGCCGGCGTCCAGTCGGCGATCAGCCGGGCCGAGGCCTCGGCCGCGTCCGCTGTCGCGGACGCGCGGGCCGAGATGGACACCATCCAGCGGACCGCCGCCGAGGAAGTCGCCCGGGCGGTGGCCGAGCGGGACCAGGCCGCCGCCGACGCCGGGCGGGCCCGCGCCGCGGCCGCGGCCGCCGGCACCGAGCGGGACGCCGCCCGGGCCGCCGAGCGGGACGCGGCCGACCGGGCCGAGGCGGCCGAGGCCGAGCGGGACCAGGCCCTCGATGCCGCCCGCCAGGCCGAGGCCGCCCGCGACCAGGCGGCCGCCGAGCGGGACGCGGCGGCCGCCGACGCCGGGCGGGCCCGCGCCGAGCGCGACACCGCCGCGGCCGAGCGCGACGCCGCGCGTGAGCAGGGCCGCCAGGCCGCCGCCGAGCGGGACGACGCCCGCCAGGCCGCCGCCCGCGCCGAGGCCCGGCGCGACGCCGCCGAGACCGCCCGCCAAGCAGCCGCCGACCGCGCCACCGCGGCCGAGGCCGCCCAGCTCCAGGCGGTCACCGAGGCCACCCGCGCCGCCGCCGAGCGGGACGCCGCCGCCGAGCGCGCCGACCGGGCCGACGCCGGCCGGGACGCCGCGGAGGCGGCCCGCGACGCAGCGGCGGCCGAGCGGGACACCGCCCGCGGCCAGGCCCGCGACGCGGCCGAGACCGCCCGCGTGGCCACCGCCGACGCCGGGCGGGCCCGCGCCGAGCGCGACACCGCCACCGAGCGCGCCGAGCGCGCCGAGGCCGACCGGGACACCGCCCGGCAGGCCGCCGCCCGGGCCGAGGCCCGGGCCGACCAGCTGGCCGCCGAGGCCGCCGCGGTGCGCGAGGAGCTGGCCGTGCAGCGCCGTGAGCGGGATGAGGCCGCCGCGGCGGCTGCCCGGGCGATCGCCGAGCGCGACATCGCCCGCGGCCAGGACCCGGGCCGGTGACCCCGGCGGGCGGGGCCTGCCCGGTGTGCGGCGGGCAGCTGGTGATCCCGCCTACCGGCCGGCGGCCGGTGTACTGCGGGAAGGCCTGCCGGCAGGCCGCGCACCGGGCCCGGCTGGCCGCCGCCCGCGCGGCTGAGCGCGCCGCGTGGATCCGGCGGGAGCTGGCCGGGGATGGCACCCGCCCCGGCGGCGGGCTGCCGGGGGCCCCGCCGGCGGCGGGGCAGCGGGGCGGGGTGGAGTATGACCTGGGCGTGGCCTGGCTGGCGCTGTTCGACGCCGCGGCCCGGGTCCGCGAGACCCCGCCGGGCCCCGGTGAGGTGGCGGGCGGGTGGGAGCGCGACGTCGCCCGGTGCGCGGACCAGGTGGCGCGGCTGGCGCACCGGGCCGCGGACCTGGCGGCCGCGCACGAGCGCGCGGCCGCCGAGTTCGCCGCGGCCCGCGCGGTGTTGCGTCGCGTGGATCCGGATGGCCCGGGCGGCGACGAAACCCCGGCCGCGGCGGCGGGTTACGTCGCCGGGCCCGCAGCTGCTCGAGGTGCGACGAAACCCGCCGGTGCCGCGGTCGCGGCGGTGGCCGACCGGGATGCGCTGTTCGACGCGGTGGAGGACGTGGTGTACCTGCTGGACCAGGCCCGGCCCGACCCGGTGCCCGACCACGTGGCCGCCGCGCTGGAAACCCCGGCGTCCGCCCTCGCCGAGATCCTCGCCGGCCAGGACGGCAACGGCCCGCTCGGCGAGCTCACCGCAGCCGCCGCCGAGGTCCTGGCCGCCTCCCCACGCCGCTCCGAACTGCCCGGCGACGTCGCCGCGGCGCTGGACGCGCTGGCCCGCGCCCTGCCCGAGCCGCTGCCTGACCCCGCGCCCGGGGCAGCCCTATCCATATCCATTGGATAGCAATATCTTGCTTCCCTTAGTCCCGAGGCGGCTCTCGCCGAGCGGAGTCATCGCTGCGGGCAGGCGTGTCTTGCGGTGCCAGCGCTCCCGACCCCTTGAAATGGGTGAAAGCGCTGGCACCAGCTGGCCTATCCTGCCTGTGCGGAAGGCGGCTCTGCGGCCACGTGCAGGGGCACCGGCGCAGGGACATGCGGGGTTATGCGCCCGCCCCGGAGCAGCCGCCAGGCCGTCGCCCAGTTATCCATGTCCTCCTCGGTGCCGCCGCATCCTTCGATCACGGCAAGAACGACCTGGAGGTTGGGCAGGGCAGGCTTGCCCAGAGCCGTGCACATCGCGGACGCTGATGCACGGCGGCCCGAGTTGCGTGCCATTGTCCGGAAGGACACATCGCCGGCCCAGATCCGCCATTCGTTCAGGGCAGCGACCAGATCGGCGGCTGATGTCACGCGCAAGGGGTCAGGCTTAAGGCTGTAGCCCTTGGCATCGGCAGCGAGCGGCCGGCACGGTAGTGGCGGTGCCTCGGTCTTCGGCGCCTCAGCCGGTGCGGGCTCTGCTGAACGTGCCTGTGCAAGGGCCTGCTCCAGGTCGGCCTCGGCGCTGGCGTACTGCCTGTTGACTTCTCTCTGCCGTCGGGTGGCGCGCGCCAGCTTCGTCTCGGCCATCTTGAGCTGATCGGCCATAGCCCCTGCCTGCGGGCCGTTCTTGCTGGCTGATCGCATCTGCGCACGGGTCATCGCAAGCAGGGCCTGCGCGTCTTCCATCTGGATCATGACAATCTGGCGAGCCCTCTCCGCCTCGGCGAGGGCTGTCTGCGCGGCGGCAACGGACATGACGGGACTCAGCCCCGTCCCTGGCCGGCAGCGAGGAAGGCGGCCAGCACCGCGCCCAGTACAAGGGGAAGGGCCGCCTGGGGGGAGTAGCGGACAGTCACCGTGATGATGATGATCACGATGGCCACCGGCGGGAGTATTTCGCCCGGCAGCAGAACGCCGGGAGTGATGCGGATCACTGCTGTAGACATTCGGCACGACTTTCGGTGCTTGGGGCTTGCCCTGTTGCATCGCCCCAGGGTTGATTGGTCTCGGACGGCATATTTGCGGCGTACAGGTAGCGCTGCACTCGCGGGCCGGCCTGGGGCCCCAGATTAGACCTGATAGTGGCCGATGACCAGCAATGTCAAAGCACGTCAGGCACGTCGAGCTGGTCCGACTCAACCTGTGCCGCTCCCAATCGTGCGCAGGCGTTCAGGACCGTTCACAGGCGTTCAGAAATGAACGTGTCATGTAGTGCAGTCTTGCCGACTTTGCCGCATTCGGCGATAGTTGCCCTTGTCGGCGTTATCGACGTTTTGGCACACTAACGGCGCGCTTCGATTGGTCTCGGACGGCTCGCCTGGCCCCGCCTTGATGACGTCATGCAAGGGGGCCCTGGCCGTGTAGCGACGGATCAGGGCCCCTGATCATCTACGTTCGACGCGACCGGCGATGAGGTGACGGTCGCCCGTCGCGTACGCAGCTACCCCGCATTCTGACCCGGCAGGCCATTGCATTATGACGATGATCATGGCCAAGGTGTCTCCCTCAGCGGAGCGGCCCCGGCTGCGGGGGAGCTGGTCAGGTGAGCTGATCGAATATCTTGCTCAGCCGTGCTGCCTGGTCTTTTTCCTGGCTGGTTCGCTGCGGCGCGTTAGGATGTGACGATGAACGAGCGCGTCGCGGTGCCCCCGGCGGCCGGCGCTGCTCTGCCCGGCTCCGGGCGGCGGAATCCCTGGCGTAGCAGGCGGGTGGTGACAGCAGCCCGGCTGGCTGACCTGCACGGGCCGACGTCGGGCGTGGTGGAGCTGCCGCTCCGGCTGTTCTGGCAGCCTGACCGGCATGTGGACCTGGACAGCCCGGGGTTGCTGCCGTGGATGTATGAGACGGTGCTGCGTGAGGCGCACAGCGTCGAGGAGCTGGAGCAGTGGCTGGACGGGCCGACGCTGGAGCGGGTGTGGCCTGACCTGTACCTGCCCGCGGTGGTCCGGCAGGCCTGGCAGCAGCGGCACCCGGTTCTCCGCAGGGACGCGGCCTGACCGATCCCGGCACCCTGGGCTGAGGCAGGTCCCGCCGCCTTGATCGTTTAGCGGCTTGTTCTGGCCCCGCCCGACGGTGAGGGAAGCTCAGCGGGGCCAGTCTGAGAACGCGGCGCGGAGGTCGCGGATCTGTCCGGGGGTGAGCCGGTAGGCCTCGGCGAGGACGTTGTCGGGAAGCCGGTCGAGCCGCTGCATGGCCTCGGCGAGTTCCTCGTCGGCCAGGTCCGGGTCGGCCTGCCTGCCCAGCTCGAGGAGGCGGGTCCGGTCACAGGTGCGCAGCGCGGCCGCGACGTCGAGGTAGTCCCGCGGCTCGGCCCGCGCGGCCAGCGCGGAGACTTTGGTGCCGAGCAAGTCATCGAGGTGGAGCACGGGCCCGATGTCGAGCATGACGGCGGGGCGGCTGCGGTGGAACCGGACCAGCTGCAGCAGCACGGCCTGGCCGCCGCGGGCTACCTCAAACTCGGTCATGTCCCGCTCGAATCCGTAGAACGCCTCGGCCAGGTCGCTGCCGGTGGTGACGTCGGCGACGGTGAACCCGGCCGCGGTGAGCGCGGCAGCCACGAGCCCGGCCGCGGCCTGCACGGCGCCGTCGCCGGGCGCGAACAGGTCAACGTCCTCGGTCGGGCGGGTGATGACGCCGTGCATGGCCAGCGCGTTCCCGCCGGCCAGCGCGAATCCGTGCCCGGCGGCGGCCGCCAGCGCGACCCGCGCGACCTCGGCCTGGAACTCCCTGCTAGCTGATGCCATGATCCATTCCTAGTCTGAGCGGGGGGCGGTCTGGCTGGTTTCTGCCGGGCTGCGGTGCAGCACGGCCAGTAGTGCCGTCCGGGCCGTCTCGGCGCGGCGGTCGTAGTCGGCGGCCCGGGCGGGGGAGCCGGGGGGCCGGGAGTACCAGCGCGGCGGGGCATGGCCGGGCCCGGCCGGAGTGGTCCGGGCGCCCTGGTGCAGCCGCAGGGCCGTGGCGAACCGGCCGCCGGCGGCGGCGGCGATCTCGCGGGCGAGGGCTCCGCCGCGGGCGGCGGCGGCCGCGGCCTGGCCGGGGTAGCCGTCGGCGGGGGCTAGCCGGGCGGCGTCGGCGGCCTGGCGCTCGGCGCGGGCCCGCGCGGCCTGGGCCCGGTGCGCGGCGGCCTGGATGGCGAGCCGGGCGCTGTGCGGCGGGAGCGGCCGGCCGTCGGGGCCCAGCCAGAAGCTGAGCCGGTGCTCCAGCCACCGGGCGGGGTCGCGGACCCAGGTCACGTACAGGTGCGGGGTGCCGTCGGGCTGGTAGTCCAGCGCGTGCAGCACGTCACACGGCCGCCAGCGGTCCTGCGGCGGGGTGCCCCAGGGTGATCCGAACCACGGGCGCAGGATCGAGCGCAGGTGACGCGCTGAGAGCCGCCTGAGGGTCATGGAGCGGCGCCGCAGCGTCTCAGCGGCCGTGAGCCGCTCCCCTCGTCGCTGCGGGTTTTCTGCCATCGGCCACGATGGAGCCAGACCGGACCACGGCGACGAGGGGGAAGATGAGCCCGGCGCGCAGCGCCGGTCCTCCTCGTCGTTGACCGTGGCAGGGGCATCCTCGCGCGTGCCCGCGGAGGGCTCGCCGTGAAACGGCTGGGAAGGGGTGCAATTAGGGTCCGGATCGGGGTCTGGCCAGCACAGACGCCATTCCCGGGCCAGGTTCCCGTCGCCGGGCCGCAGCCGGTCCGGCGCATACCGCGGAGTGGTGCCCGGCTCGGTGACCGCCAGCCAGCCGCGTGTCTCGTACCACCGGCAGCAGTCCTGCACGGTCCGCTCCGACAGCCCCGACAGCTCCACCAGCAGCGCGAGCCCGGGCCGGGACATCAGCCACCGGTCGGCGCGCCCGGCGATCAGCTCGCCGATATGGCGGCGGTTGCGCAGCCACACACCGCGCCGCCCGGCCGCGGCCGCCTCGCGGTCGAGCGCCGCGCCGGTATCATCCAGCCACCTGCGGTCACCCCAGCGGCGCGCGCGCCCGCGCCTGGCGCGCCGCGGCGCGCGCTCGGCGCATGCTCGGCGCGGAATCTGAGGCAGCGGAACCTGCGACACGCTGACGGGCGCAGGACAGCCAGCCAGGTCGACTGTTATCGTGTCTCCCGGTACGCGAAAGGCCCGGCTGTTGCCGGGTGGTCCGGTCCCGCAGGTTGCTTGGCGGCTCTGCTGCGGTTCCGGGTGCTGCTAGTGGATGAAGTTGTATGGCGCTCACCCCGTACGGGGGCGGGCGCCAGTTCTGTTTTCTGGCCTCCCTGATGGCGCTTATGTCGGGGCCCAGTCTCCCGCCCGGGCACGCTGCCCGGGTCGAGGCGCGCCGGCCGGCCGGCATCTGGGCACGGCATGCAGGCGGTGATCCTCCGGGCCCGCAGGCGGGCGCGAGGCCAGCGGCGGGCGGTCATGGCTGTCTCCGGGACGGGTTGCTGTCGGGGTGCACTGCCTACGAGGCCAGGTGTGACGCCGGAGTGATGCGGGCCCCGCCGCCCGTGGCATCGGGGCAGGCTAGACCCTCGGGCGGCGGGGAACTTCACCAGCGTGAAGTCCCCCGCGGCCCTGGCCCCGGCCGGGCCGGTCATCGGCCTGGCCCGGCCGGGGTTATCCAGTCGCCGTCATAGGGCATCGCGCCGCCGCGGCGGATGAGCCGGTACACCGCCTCGTAGGTCTCGCCGAGGTCGGCGGGGACGGCGCGGATCCGGGTCAGGGCGTGCTGCAGCCGGGTGGTCAGCGGGCCGAGGATGGCCAGGGCGTCTGCGGCGTACCCGGCGCGCTGCATGCACGCGCTGATCCGCTCGCGGGCCGCGGCGATGGCGGCGGCCTTGGCGGAGTGGCAGCCGGTGCACGGCCGGTGCTCGGGCATGGCCATCGCGGTGACCAGCGCGAGGCGGGCGCGGTCCAGGTCGTTCTCGGCGTCCTCCAGGGCATGCGCCGCCTGGCCGGCCAGCCGGGCCGCGGCGGCCCGGTGCTCGGCGATGTCGTCCTCGGCGTCGGCGACGGCGGACACGAACGCGCGGTCATCGGCGAGCCGGGCACCGGCGCCGCCGCGGCGGGCGCCCGCGCGGTAGACCGCGCGGGCGTCGGCGCCGAGCGCGAGCGCGGCACCGGTGAGCCCGCCGAGCGCGTCGGGGTCGAGCCGGGCGGCCCGGGCGCCGCCGAGGATCGCGGTCACGGTCTCGGCCAGCTCGCTGGTGTCCTCCAGCTCGGCGGCCCGGCCGGCGAGCTGCCGCTCCCGGTCAGCGTTCATGGTCATCCCTCCGGATCCGGGGCCGGCGAGGCGACGCGCGAGGCGCCTCGTAAATTGATCTTGTTCTGATGTGTTGCTGAGCTGGGCGAACGCCCGGTTTACGAGCTTGTAAAGCGGCTTGTAAACGATCATGAGGCGGCCTCGGCGGGGCTGTCGTCGCCGTCGCCGGTGACGGCCCTCAGCGGCGGCTGGGCGCCGCCGCCGGGCCCGGCCAGGTGCCAGCGGCGGGCTGAGCCGCGGCCCCGCAGCTCGGCCTGGCCCTCGTGCTTCCAGCGGGTGAGTTGCTGGTGCACCCGGGTGTGGGACCAGGGCAGCGCGGCGGCGGCGGCGCGGGTGCTGATCCCGCCGGGGCGGGCGAGCATGGCCCGCAGCGTGGCCTGGTCGGCCTCGGGCAGCGCGATGTCGGTGTAGGCGGCCTCGAACTGGCGGCGCCGCTCGGCGAGCGACGCGGCCGCGTGGGCTTCCATGCCGGGCGGGATGGGGGGGATGCCTGCCGGGCTGGTGCCGGCGGCGCGGGCCGCGGCGACTTTCGCGGCGATCGGCGACGGGTCGTACCCCTCCTCGTCGTCGGCCTGGTCCTCGTCGTCGGCCTCATCAGTGCCGTCGTCCCAGGGGCCGACGGGCGCCCCGGTCCCGGCCTCGCCGTCGCCGTCGCCGTCGGTGATCTTGACCCAGGCCGCGGCGAGGGACGCGAGTGCGGGCTCCAGGTCCCGTACGGGGCGGGCGGCGAGCCGCTCGGCGACGATCCGCTCCAGGTCATCGATGTCGTGGAGGTAGAACGTGCGGCCCTTGTCGTAGTCGCCGCTGCCGCCCAGCTCGGTGATCCCGAACACCCCGGACGCGCCCTCGCCGTACGCGCCCATGTCGGGCAGCTCGACTTCCTGGCCGGCGACGTGCCGGGCCTCGCCGGCGCGGGCGAACTTGCCCCAGATGGCGATGTCGACGTTTGCCCGTACGTCCGCGCCGCCCATCCACTTGGCCACGGCGCGCTGCCCGGCGATGATCAGGGCGACGCCCTCGCTGCGGCACTTGCTGGAGATCTTCCGCAGCATGACCTGGACGTCGGGCAGCTCGGCAACGGCGTCGATCTCATCGATCTTCAGGACATACAGCGGCTCGGCGGGGGTGGGCTGGTGCACAGGCGTACGGCGCCGGTGCGGGCCCGGCTTGGGCCGGGTGACGATGACGTCCAGCACGAACTGCAGGATCCGGCGGGCCCGCGCGGCCTTGTCCAGGCCGTTCGCCTCGGCCAGCGGCGCCCAGATCTCGTCTTCCATCGACTTGGACAGGTTGACCTGCAGCAGCGCGGCGTCGGGACAGGCGGTGATCCGCTCGGTGAGGTCGTTGAGCAGCACCGTCTTGCCGGCGTCCTTCTTGCCGGCGATGAGGATGACCTTGCCGCCCTTGGCGTCCCACAGCCGCACCCGCAGCGGCCGGCCGGTCTCGGGGTCGGCGCCGATGGTCAGCGGCTCGCGGATCGTGGCCGGGTACGGGACGTGCCGGGCGTACGGAGATTCCCGTACGGTCAGCGGGTGGGCTACCGGGTGCGCCCAGGGGTCCGTACGGCGGATGGCGATCCGGATCCGGCCGGGGATCTTGTCGGCCCGCACGTCGATGCGGCCGACCGGGAGCATCTCGATCTCGCCGATCCGCTCGGCCAGGTCCCGGCCGGCGATCTGGGAGGCGCGGCGGCCGGTGCCGCGCACGTCGATCAGCCGTTCCTCGCCCAGCAGCGTCTTGGTCTCGGCCAGCAGGTGTGACCCGCCCAGGCCCAGGCGCGGCGCCAGGCGGTGCCAGTCGGCCTTGCGGTCCTCCCACCCGGCGGCGGCGTCGCGGCGGGCCCTGGCGTCTTTGAGGGCCTTGTGGGAGCGCAGCCACCAGTACCCGCCGCACGCGCCGGCGAGGTAGGCAACCGACAGCAGGTCGAACGGGCCGGCCAGCGGGCCCCACATGGCCGACGCGGTGACCCACGCGCCGGTGGCGCCGGTCACGGCGGCCAGCTCGGCGCCGCCGAGCCGCGCGGTACCGGGGTCACGGCGCTGGCGGCGCTCGCCGATCCGGTCAGCCAGCGCCGCGGCGGCCACGGTGGCCGCGCCGGGGATCAGCGCGGGCACCCCGGCGGCGTGCACGATCTCCGCGGCCGTCCACACCACCGGCGCGGCGACGGGCGGTATCCGCTCGGCCGGGGCGTGCCGCAGCCAACCGCCGAACCGGCCTAGCGCCGCGGAAGGCGCGGGCGCGCCGCGGTTGTCGTCCTGGTCGTCGGCGGGGTGGGGCGGGAATGCGCAGGTCTCGGGCCCGCGGGTCCGGGTCATGAACGCCTCGCTGCTCCTTCGGAATGGGTGGGGTGCGGTCAGGCTGAGTGCCCGGTCGGGCGCGCGGTCCCGTTCTGGTGCCGTGCGCCCTCGGGGCCGTCAGGGGCGGCCCGCTGCTGGTCAGGTGTCGCCTTCGCCCTTGATCCAGCGGCCGTCGTAGGGCATGACGCCGCCGTTGGCGACGAACTCGCGGACCTCGGCGTAGTGGCCGGCGAACTTCTGCCGGGCGTAGGCCATCGCGGTGGCCGCGTCCGCGCCGGCGTCGGCGGTGTCGTGCATGGCGGACATCGCGACGGGGTCCAGGCCGACCGAGTTGACGCAGGCCTCGTAGACCTCGATCAGGGCCTCGGAGTAGGCGGACATGCCGGCGACCTCGGAGGCCATCCAGTCGAGTAGCTCGCCGTCGTCGCCGGGCTCGAAGTCGGCGGTGGCGGCGGCGAGCGCCTTCCACCCCGCGGGCGCGTTCGCCGATGGCAGCGGGGTGCTGCCGGGCTCGGTCTGCTGGGTCGTCATCGTGTGATCTCCGTTCTGTGCGGTGGCGGCGGCTGCGGGCGCGGCCGCCGGGTCTGGGGCGGCATCGGAGCGGTCACGGGCGGCCTGCATGATCGCCTCGCCCCTCTCGATGTGCGAGCGGTGAGCCACGCCGATACCGGCCGGCTCAAGCGGGTCCGCGGCCGATCCGGGCCGCAGGCAGACACGGCACACAGCCGCGCGGGGGCATGCGAAACCGCGGCCGTCAGGGGCACGCGGGTCCTCGACAAGCACGTGCTCGCCGAACGGGCGGCCGCAGTTGCCGCACGGCACGTCCGGATGAGAGACGGAATCGCCGACCGGCTCGCCCGGCCGGGGAGCCGCACCGGTGACCGTCGCATCCGCGGTGGCCGGGGTGGCCGTCGCATCCGCGGTGCCGCCGCCGGTGACGGCGGCCTGGCGGGCCTGGCGGGCCTGCCAGCGCGGGCCCGCCCATGCGGCCAGCCGCGCGACCAGCGAGCTGCCGTGCTTGCGGGCGCTCCGCCCGGCGCCGACCGCGGCGCGGCGGCCGGTCCGGGCCGCCGCCGAGCCCAGGGCGCGGTGATGGCGGCGCAGCAGCTCGGCGCACAGCGTGGCGGCACCGACGACCAGCAGCCACGCGACGACGCCGCCGACCAGGACGCCGAGGATCCCGCGCATACCGGGCAGGTGCGGGCGGGCGCCGTCCCAGTACATGAGGACCACCAGCGCCGTGCCCAGGGCGACGCCGGTGAGCAGCACCGCCCGGGCGGCCCGGGATCCGGGCTGCGGCCCGGCGGCGGCGGTCACCACTCACCGCCGTACCGCCGGCCGCGCGGCCGGGGCCGCTGCGGCTGCCGGGCCGGCGCCGGGCGGCGGCGGGTGATCATCAGGGCGGTGAACGAGACCAGGCCGACCGTCAGGGTGACGGCCAGGAAGCCGACGAACAGCACGGACGCGGCCACGGCATGGTGGGCCGGGTGGTGGCCGGCCACGTAGAGGGTCACGGCGGCGCCGGTGACCACGCCGAGGGTCATGGCGATGTCGAAGCGGGTCTTGGTGGTCATGACGGGCTTACCTCCGGCGGGGGTCACGCGCGGCCAGCACCCGGTCGGTCCGGGCGTTCACCCGGCGGGTGCGGGCCGCCTTGCGGCGCAGCTGGCGGACCTGGTGGCGGCCCGCTGACCTGCGGAACAGGTAGGTGATCTTCACTCGGGTTTTCCTTCCTCCCTTGCTGGCCAGGCACCGTGCCTGGCCAGGGCCGCCGGCTAGTACCAGCCGGCGGCTTGCTCGTGCGCCCACGCGGCGCACGGGCTGCCGTACACCGAGGCGATGTCGCCCAGGCCCCACCGGACCTGAGCTCGCGGGTCTGACCGGGGCGGGTTGGCCGGCCCGGCCGGGTACTGGTTAGTGGGCCCGTGGCCGAGAGCCTGGGCGATGCCGTAGGCGCCGGAACTCGAGTTCTCGGCGGTGTTGCTCCAGCCCGACTCCCGGGACCACAGCGCGTACAGGCACCGCCACTGGACACCGGTCCAGCCGCGGGCCGCTGCCATCCGCTCGCCGAGCGCCACGTTGCCGGCCACGCTCGCGGGCACCGCGGCCGCGGGCACCAGCACCGGCCCGCGGTGCCCGCCGCTGGCATGCGCGAGCACGGCCACGCCGACCCCGGCGGCCATGGCGGCGGCCACGGCCCTGGCATCCCGGCGGCGGCCCCTGTAGCGCCGCCGGTACCCGCCGGCCATCACCGGGCCCCCGCATGCTCGGCCGGGCGGGTGAAGCCGACCGGGGTCTCATCGCCCGGCGCCGCCGCGGCGGTCCCGAACGCTGAGATGCGGATGGGGAACCCGGTGGCGTAGGCCTCGATCATCAGGTGGCGGCCGATCACCAGGCCGACATGGCCCGGCGCGGCCCAGGTGCCATCCGAGCCGGGGAAGAACACCAGGTCACCAGGCCGGGGGCGGGTCACCCGCGGGCCCCGGGCCCATTGCTCCTGGCTGGTCCTCGGGATGCTGATCCCGGCGGCCGCGTAGGCCTGCATCACCAGGCCAGAGCAGTCGAACGCGGCCGGCCCGGTGCCGCCCCACTCATACGGCTTGCCGAGCTGGGCGCGGGCGTAGCTGATCACCGCCGCGACTGTCCGGCGCGGGGCCGGCGGCGCCGCCGCGGCCGCCGGGCCGCGCCCGGCGGCGTGCACCAGCACGGCCAGGAACAGCCCGGCGGCCACGGCCGCGGCGGCACCCCGGATATCGGAGCGCCGCCGGCGGCGGTAGCGGTAGCGGGTCACAGCACGGCACCGGGCGGCACCGGGCGGCAGCACGCGGCCGGGTCGCAGTACGCCGACCGGCCCGCGGCCAGGGATTCCGGGCAGAACAGGCGCCGCTCCTCCAGGCGGAACCAGGTGACCCGCCCGGCGCCGTCGGGGTGGCTGCCCCACTCGTCGGCGAGCGCGGCGACGATGCGCAGGCCCCGGCCGTGCTCGGCGAGGCTCAGCACGTCGCTGGCCAGCGCGGGCCCGCCGTGGCTGCCCTGGTCCCGCACCCGGACCAGCACGGCGCCGGGCCCGGCCTGGACGGCCACGGTGACCCAGCCGCCGGGCCGGCCCGACCGGGTGTAGGCCACCGCGTTCGCGACCAGCTCGCTGACGCACAGCTCCGCGTCATCGGCCACCGCCGGGGCCGCCCCGGCCAGCACGGCCCGGATGAAGTCCCGGGCCGCGTGCGCGGACTCCAGCACGCCGGGGAGCCGGCGCACGACCTCGCCGCCGGGCAGCCCCGCGCCGGTGGCCGGCGTGGCCGTACGGGCCGCGGTCATGACGCCACCCCCGCGCCCGTACGCGCCGGGTCCGTACGGGCATCGGGCGCCGTGCGGCGCGCGGCCTCCGCCCGGGCGTCCCGTACGACCTTCTCCGCCCACGACCGCCGGAACCCCGTACGGGCCTCCAGCGCCGTATAGTCCGGCAGCCACGGCTCCCCGCGCCGGGCAGCCGCGGCGATGTCGCCGGCCAGCTCGCCGACCAGGACGGCCCGGTTCGTGGCCGCCCGCCGCTCACCGGCGGAAGGCCCCGCCAGCCCCGCGCCCGGACCGACAGGCTGACCAGGCCCGGGAGCATCCAGCTCAGGCAGCCCCGCGGGAAGCGGGGCAGGCCGCCACGTGATCACCGGCACCGGGCCCGGCCCGGCCGGGCGCGCCTCGCCAGGCCCCGGGTCCGGGACCGCACGGGGCGGCTCGGGCAGCGCCGCGGGCTCCGTAACCGGCGGCTCCGTACGGGCCTCGGCGTCCGAGACCGCACGAGGCGGCTCGGGCAGCGCCGGGGGCTCGGGGGCCGGCTCCGTACGGGGCTCGGTGTCCGGGACCGCACGGGGCGGCTCGGGCAGCACCGGGGGCTCCGTAACCGGCGGCTCCGTACGGGCCTCGGCGTCCGGGGCCGTACGGGCGGGCAGCGCCGCGCGAGCGTCCGCGTCGACGGCGCCCAGGGACGCGACCAGGGCCACCCGGTGCAGCTCGTGGACACCGGGCCGGGTCAGCAGCCCGGACGCGGCCACCGCCGCGGCGGCGGGCAGCCGCCCGGCGTTCAGCTCCCGCAGCACTGCGGTGCGGGCCCGGCGGGCCGCCCGGCCGCGGCCGGGCATGGCCAGCCGTACCGCGTCGCGGGCGGCGTGCAGCCGGTCCCGCTCGGCGGTGGCCCGGTCGAACGCGGGCGCGGACTGGCGGGCCAGCCACAGCTTGGCCCGCGCCGCTTTGACGGGGTGGCGCAGCCACAGCCGGAACCTGAGCCGGTCGTCGCCGTGCTCGGCACGGTGGTGGTACAGCGCCAGCCGGGTCCGGGCCTCGACCAGGAACCCGAACAGCGCCGCGGGCAGGGCCAGGAACACCCGCTCGGCGAGCGTCGCGCCGCCCAGGGCGTTCGCGGTCACGGTCAGCGCCAGCAGCGCGTACGCGCCCGCCCGCAGCATCGGCAGCGGCCGGCCGGCGAGGGCCTGGCGGACGTTCGCGGCCGCCAGCCAGTACACGATCGCGTCCATCATCAGCGGGGTCACGGACGCGCCGACCGGGCCCATGAACGGCTCGAAGAACGTCCGGGCGTGCCAGTAGGACAAGACGGCGGCCCCGGCCGCCACCAGCGCGTAGGCGCGGCGGTCGGCCTTGCTGTCGAACTCGGCGGCCAGGCTCATGACGCACCTCCCGCCGGGGTGGCCAGCGTGGCGGGCCCGGACGTGACGCGCGCCTCCGGAACCAGACCATGCATAGCAGTTGTAGCATATAGAGCATTGCAGGACCCGGCGGACGGGAGCACGGCCGCGCACCGCGGCGCCGGGTCGATCTCGCGGGACAGGTCAGCGGCGTGCACCGGCCGCCCGCAGCCGGTGCAGTCGAACTGCACCGGGCCGCCGGCCAGCAGCTCGCCGCACCCCGGACAGCGCGCGGCCGGCGGCCGGTGCCGGGGCAGCCCGTCCGCGTCCCGGTGCACCGTCGACACGCCGCACGTGACGCACAGCCCGGCGAACAGGTAGCCGGGTCCCCGCAGGTGCAGCTCATCGGCCAGGCCCGGGCAGGCCTGCGAGCGGTTCGGCTTCTCGCTGTTGTTGAAGCCCAGACGGCCCGCGTGGTTACCACTGCTCACCGGGCACCCCCGGAGATGACCAGGGCCGCCGTGAAGATCCAGGCCCAGTGCCAGGCCTGATCCAGATAGGCCCGGCCGGCGGCCAGGCCCTCGCCGGCCTGCCAGAACCCGGCCTTGCCCGCGAGGCGGGCCAGCCGTTCCAGCGGGCGGCGCCGGTCAGCGAAGTAGTGCGTCACCGCCGAGACGGCCAGCCCGGCCGCCGCCCGCGCGGGGCTCAGCGTCAGCGCCAGCCACCAGGCGGCCAGGGCCAGGCACCCGGCCTGGGTCAGCGTGTACGTGGCCACGTGACCGCCACAGGCCCGCCGGCCGGGCCAGCCGGGCAGGCCCTTGCGGGCCGCCTGGCCGCTGGTCTGCACCCAGTAGTCGCCGATCTGGTGCCCGGCCAGCAGCGCCACGGCCGACGCGGCGAACACCGCGGCCGCGCTCACCGGTCACCGCCCAGGAACTCGGCCAGCATGGCGGCGTGCGCGGCGAACACCCGGCCGTCGAGGCGGCCGAAGCAGTCCTCCAGGCAGGTGACCAGTGCGTTGTAGCTGTCCGCGCGGATCCAGGCGGCACGGCGGGCGTCATCGCCGCCGGTCACGCTCGGGACCCCGCCCACGTCGCCGAGGCTGACGTGCACCGGCACGGTGACCGCCCACGCCTCATCGCTGGCGCGCGGATCGGGCACGTACCGGGCCGGCATCACCGTGGCGGGCCACCCCCCGGCGGGCGCCACCAGGCCGGTTTCCTCAGCCAGCTCCCGCAGCGCGGCCTCCCGGCCGGTCTCGCCGGGCTCCACGTGGCCGCCGGGCACGGCCCAGCCATGGCCGTCGCGGCGCTCGATCATCAGCAGCCAGCGGCACCGGCCGTAGATGGTGGTAGCGGTGACCAGGGCATCGGCCATCTTCGCCTCGCCCCAGTGGCCGAACTCGTTGCGGCCGTACCGGATACCGGTGCTGTAGCCGCACGGGTTGACCGGCCGCCCGGCGATCACCTGGAACGGGATCGCCGCGGCGGCCTGCCGCGCCGGCCAGTCGATCCGCGCCGGGTCGGTCTCGGGCTCGGCCCAGCCCTCGGCCACGCCGATCGTGAGCACATCGGGATGGGTGTAAGTCCGGCCGTCGTCCGGCAGGCCGCCGCCGCGGCACCAGGCCCCGCCGACCGGGCCCAGGTGCACAGCCGGGGCGCCATCCGGCGCGGCAGTAACCTCCTGGTCGCAGTAGAGGCACACGATGCGATCCGTGGCCGCCGCGGCCACAGGGTTGGCGTCAGCGGCGCGGGCGCCGTTCTCGGTGAGTGCCTCCTGGTGAATCTCTGCCATCGGACGCAGATCAGACTCAGCACGCGAGATTGCCCGGGCGCCGGCCGCACCCGTGAACTGCCACGGGCCCATGAGCGGCGGCTGAACCCCGGCCGCCCGGTAGGCGTCGGCGTCAGCACCACGGGCGACGATCCCGGCGACGGCCGCGTCGATCAGGCGGCCGCGGATCCGGCCCGCTGAGCGCCGCGCGCCGGCCAGCTGGGCGAGCACGAGCGCCGCGTTCGCGACCGGCGCCGGGACCGAAGACCACATCAGCCGCCGGAACAGCTCATCGAGCACCGCGGCGGCCGCGTCGTGGTCGGGGGCCAGGGCGAGCCGGTGCCACATGTCCAGGCACTCGCCGCGCTCCCACAGCTCGGGGAACGGGTCCGCCAGGCTCTTGCCCGCGCGGATCAGCACCTGGCCGCGCTGCGCTGCGGCCACGCAGCGGACCAGTTCGCTGCGCACCCGCCACATCTCGGACTCGGCGTCCGCGGTGGCCGTCCCGGAGACCAGCTCGGCCGCGCCGGCCAGCGCATCAAGCCAGCCGGCCCACCCGTACGGGCTCGCGGCCAGCCGCCGCAGGTAGCGCACGTAATCGCGGTGGGCCCGGGTGCAGGTCCGGCGCATCCGCCAGGTCCTGGCGCTCACCGGTAATCACCGAGTCTCTCGGCAGCCGCCCGGTAGGCAGCGGCCTGGGCAAGGTCATCGGCGTGGAACTCGCACGGGCCCGTCTCGCGCTCACGGCAGGCACAGTCCAGGCAGTAGGCCCCGGCGCGCTCGGCGCGGTACGCGATGGCGTCGGCCAGGGCGCCGAGGACGTCTAGCAGGTCGGCCGGGGCCAGCACCGCCGAGCCGTCCCGCTGGACGGCAGTCTCCGGGACACCGGGCACTGCCGCCTTCCACGGTGGAACCGGGCGGGCGCCGCTACCGGGCACCGTCACCGGTGAGCCGGGCCAGGATGTCGGCGCGATGTTGCAGAGGATGCTGTCCAGCGCGACATCAAGGTGCCAGCTCAGACGGGCCAGGAGGCCCGGCTGCTGGCTCACGGCGGTCATGACGCACCGCCAGCTGAGCGCAGGCGCCGGGCCCGGCCATAGCGGCGGCTGACCGCCAGCCGCCCGGCCTCCCGGCAGACGTCGCCGCAGTACGCGAACCGCAGCGACGACACCGGAGCGCCGCACCCGCGGCACGGGCGGGTACGGCGCAATCCGCGCCGCTCCCGCTCGGTCAGGCCACCCCAGATCCCGAACTGCTCATTGCGCGCCAGGGCAACAGCCAGGCACGCCATCCGCAGCGGGCACCGCCCGCAGGCCTGCTTGGCCCGCTGAGCAGTCACGACGTCGGCGGCCTCGGGGAACCACCATTCCGGATCGACATCAGGAGACCGGCACGGCCGCGGATCGGCCAGCGCCGGGGCGCGCTCAGGCGCGCATGCCAGACTTTCGAGCATCGGACGGGTTCCTTTCGCAGGGGGCAGTCCGACGCGCCGCCGGGTGTTGCACCACCCGGCGGCGCACCCGTATTACCGGGCTCTCCCATCGTCGTTCAACTGTTCAAGACAGTCAATACACGTCGAGCCTACGTGCCCGCAGGCAGAGTGAACTATGGACCCGGGGGGTGTGTTGAGACACTCAACACACTTACGCTGTGCTCATGACGACGAAGGCAACGCGCGTGCCCTACGTGGAGATTGCCGCAGACATCCGTGAGCAGATCCGGACGGGGCAGCTCGAGGTCGGCGCCAGACTCCCGGCGCTCCGGTCAATGGCCTCCGACTACGGCGTCGCGCCGGGCACAGTCGGGGCGGCGCTGGAAGTCCTACGCCGTGAGGGCCTGATCGACACGGTGCAGGGCAAGGGATCCGCGGTCATCAACGTGCCGGGCCAGTCGACCCCAGGGCCAGACCCCAAGGCCTGGGCCGCGCTTAGGGCCCTCGAAGCGCGGCTCGGCGCCGAGATCGCAGCGCTGCGGGAGGACGTTGACCGGCTGCAGGCTCAGATGATGGCGGTCTATCCAGCACAGGGCCTGAGCTACCCGCACGAGGACACCACCCGGAATCGGGGTGTTGGCTGATGGCTGCCCGGGTGATCGACCTGCACTCGCGGCGCGGACACGCCCCCGACTTAATAGCTCTCACATGCGGCCGGGTCCGCGATGGCCGCAGCCGCACCGGGCTGTCCGCATCAGAGTTCGCCGCGGCACTGCAGCCGCTGCTGGGCTGGGCGCCAAAGCCCGGCTTGATCAGGGCGTGGGAGACCGACGTCGAGCCGCCCGCCTCGGTGGTAATGGCCTGCGACCTGCTGTCCCAGCGGCACGCAGTCACAGCGCCGCCGAGTCACCTGGGCTTTGAGGAGCCTCGCCGGGATGACCTGCGACCCCCGCCGCCAGACCTGGCAGCGCATGACGGGGACGCGCTGGTGATCCCCTGTCGAACAGTCGACGGAAGGATCACTTGGGTGTCTATCCCGCGCCGCATGTTCCTGGCCGGCGGCCTGGGCGCGGCCGCGCTCACCGCCATCGCCAAAGCCGCAGACCCTGGCGCCTCGGATGCTCTCCAGGCCCTGCGGACCGCATCGGGCGGCGTGGCCGACCCGACGCCCATCGAGCACCTGGAGCAACTCCGCCGCGTCCTGGTGGACTCAGACAACCTGTTGGGGCCCGGCAGCGTGCTGCCCGCAGTACACAGCCAGATCCAGTTGATTGGCCAGCTGCGCACGGGACGGGCTGGCGCTGACCGCCGCGCACTGCTGGCCATGCAGGCTCAGTACGCAGAGTTCGCGGGCTGGCTACACCAGGACGCCCGCGACTTCCAAGGGGCGCGGTTCTGGCTGGACCGCGCGCTTGAGTGGTCACACGCCGCGACGGACCACGAGCTGGCGACCTACGTCATAGTCCGGAAAAGCCAGCTCGCCGGGGACATGGGCGATGCCGGGGATGCCATAGACCTGGCCGCGGCTGCCAGCAACATGGCCGCCAAGGGCTCCAGGCTCCAGGCAACCGCCGCGACCTACGGCGCTCACGGACACGCGCTCACCGGCGACCAGGCAACAGCTCTCCGGTCAATCGACGTGGCCCGCGAGATGGCCGCCAGCGCCCGCACTGACTCGCTTTGGGCGACCTGGCTTGATGCCTCCTACATCGAAGTCCAGAGAGGACGCTGCTTGTCCATCCTCGGCGACCCGGAGCAGGCCGCAGCCGTGTTCCAACAGGCAATAACTGGCCTGCCGCCGACGTTTCATCGCGACCGGGGTGTCTACCTCGCGCGGGAAGCACTGGCACACGCGCTGGCCCGCCATCCGGAGCAGGCCGCTGATGTCGGCCTGCGGGCGGTCGCCATCGCGCGCGACACTCGCTCGGGCCGCGTGATCGACGGACTTGCCCAGGTGGACAATGCGCTCAGCCCCTGGGCCGCAGTACCGGCCGTCGCAGGGTTCCGGGACTCGCTGACCAGCATCATCCCCGCGGAAAGGACCGGCTGAAATGACCAAGCGACCCTACGTGCTACTGAGTTGCGCGATGTCCGTCGACGGCTACATCGACGACACCACCAGCGAACGGCTGCTGCTGTCCAACGCAGCCGACTTCGACCGGGTGGACGCCGAGCGGGCCAAGTGCGACGCAATCCTGATAGGCGCCGAGACGCTGCGGCGGGACAACCCGCGACTGCTGGTCAACTCCCCCGAGCGCCGGGCCGCACGTGAAGCTCAGGGGCTGCCTGCCTACCCGCTCAAGGTCACGATGACCGGCAGCGGCAACCTTGACCCTGAGCTGAGATTCTGGCATCACGGCGACGCCAAGCTGATCTACGCGCCGGAACCGGTCGCAGCTGAAGTCCGGGCACGCCTGGGCGGGCTCGCCGAGGTCGCATCGACGGGCGAGACGCTGAGCGTTCCGGCGATGCTGGAGGATCTGGCCGACCGAGGTGTCAGCAAGATCATGGTGGAAGGCGGCGGCACCGTTCACACGCAGTTCCTGGCCGCTGGCGCCGTGGACGAGATCCAGCTGGCGGTAGCTCCGTTCTTCCTGGGCGACGCCCGAGCGCCCAGGTTCGTCAATCCGGCCCGGTTCCCGGATGGCCCGAGCAATCGCATGACCTTGGCCAGCGTGGAGGCTGTGGGGGACATGGCGGTTCTCCGCTACCTGCCCGCTTCATCTCAGGCTGCCCAGGTGGGGATGCGCGGGGCCGCATAGACAGCGTTTCCGCAAGCGGAAACGCTTGCACGGATGCTGGCCCGGCCGCCACACTGCCCGCATGCAGGTTACTTACGGAAATCTCAAGGGCGGCGTGGCCAAGTCCACGTCCAGCGTCTACACCGCGCTCGTGCTAGCCGCCCAGGGCGGCCGCGTCCTCCTGGTCGACGCCGACGCCACCAACCGCACCGGGCTCAAGTGGTCATCGCTCGCGCCCGACTGGCCGGCCTCGGTCACCGTCGTGAGCTGGGAAGTGCCCGACCTCGCGCGGCGCGTCCAGGCCGTCGAAGGTGACTATGACCACATCGTGATCGATACCGGCCCGCAGCGGCCAGCGATCCTCCGCCAGGCGCTCATGGTCACCAGCGATCTGGTGGTGCCGGTTGCCCCCTCCCCCGTCGAGCTGGAGCAGCTCCCCGACACGTTCGCGCTCGCCGCCGAGATCGACGCCATCTCGCCGGTGTTCGCTCAGGTGATGTTCGCCAAGGTGCGCCGCGGTACCCGGTCCAGCGTCGAGGCGCGGCGGTACCTGGAGGAGCACCAGTTGCCGGTGATGGACGCTGAGATCCACCTGCTGGAGTCCTACCCGCTGGCGTACGGCACGGTGCCGACCGACCTCGCCGAGTACGAGGCGGTCGTGAAGGAGCTTGACAGCGAGAGCGCGGCGGCGTGATGGCCCGGCAGCGCGCCAGCCAGGCACGGGACGCCTTCGCCCGGGTCGGCACGGCACCGGTCAGCCCGGCCGCTGACGACGATGCCATCCTTTCCGCAAGCGTAAATACTGGCCTTTCCGCAGTCTCTAATACAAGCGTTAGCGCTGGCGCTGACACAAGCAGAAAGGCAGCTGTTCCGGCTGTCGTATCCGCTGATGCTTCCGCCAGCCTTCCCGCCATTTCCTCGGCTGACGGGAAGGCTGGCAAGAGCACCAGCGGCCGGGCTGGCCGGGGGGCTGGCAAGAAGGCTGTCCGGCCGCCACGCCGGGTCGGCCGGCCGCGCGGACCTGAGCGGGTGGCGCTGACCGTGCGGATCCTGGCGGCCAACGACACACGGCTGACCGCAGCCGTCGACCAGACCGGGCAGAGCCCGCAGTACGTCGTGGATGCCGCGCTGGCCGCCTACTTCGACGCGCTCGGCATCCAGCCACCGCCTCGGTGAGCCTGCACATGCCCGACGCGCCGGGCCCCCCAGGGATCGGGGAACCCGGCGTGTCGGGATGGCCCGGCTTAGCCGGTCTTGGCGGCCGGGACGGCGCGGAGATTGCGAGCCGGCACCACCCGGCCGGACCTGATCCGCCGCCAGGCCGTGGCGAACCGCCGCTGATCTTCCGCCGGGCCACCGCACCCGATGATCACGCCCTGAACGGCCTTGAACGATGGCAGCGCCTTCTTGTTCATCGCCCTGTACAGGGTGGCCGCGCTGACCAGCTGGTCGCACTGCTCCGCCATGGTCCGGATCGCCGGCTCACCAGCCCACTGGTGGTAGCCCTTCAGCGAGTCGACCAGCTCGGCGGCGCACGTGGCCTGGAGCGGGTCAGGGCGCTGGTCGTGGTCGGCGACGTCGGGCACCGCCGCGCGCCGCGGCTTGCTGGCCGCCGGCCGCGGCTCACGCACCTCGCTGACGATGACCGGCGGCGGCTCGGGCCCGGGGCCGAACAGCGCGCTCTGGTGCACGTGCTCGACGATCCGGTCCGTTGCAGGCGGGTCCAGGCGGTACTTGCGGCCCTTGTACATGATCGTCTTCGGCCTGGAACTCGTCGCCGGTGACATCAGGCCACCCCCAGCGCGGGCGCGCCGGCCAGGAGCCAGCCGCCCAGGCCCACACCCGCGATGAGCGGGATGGCGGCGGCCGGGTCGAGCCTGGCCACCGCCGCGGCGATGACGATGATCACGAGGATCCGGATGATCTGGCCCAGCCAGCCCCGGACCTGGATACACAGAATCATCTGCATATCTCCCCTACTTTCCGGGGGCCGCCAAATGGCGGCCCCCCTGTTGCTTCCCCGGGGCGGTCTATCCGTTCCGGAACTACGCGCACGGTTGCAGCCGAAGTCCGCGTAATACACCAGAGGCTAGCGCAATACAAGCCGCAGTTAGTAGTACTCGAAACGCCCGTCCAGGCGTGGCCCAGGCCGATGACCACTAGACAAGTATTAGGCCTCTGACCTGCATATATGCATGATCGTTAAGGCCGGTGGCCAACTTGACCAGCTCATGGCGTGCCTGGTTGTTCCATGCTGTCTCACAGCGTTTCACGCCGCGCCAAAGTGGTTCTCGCAACCACGGATAACGTACACAGTTCGG
>Ga0307479_10000609_pt1 | contig 32081 bp, 26 predicted proteins | sample atmos_gasesECM4C_FD_203743 | JGI IMG/M metagenome (GOLD analysis project Ga0307479, IMG submission 203743) | Hardwood forest soil microbial communities from Morgan-Monroe State Forest, Indiana, United States - atmos_gasesECM4C_515 | ecosystem: Environmental > Terrestrial > Soil > Temperate...
TGTCCGTCACGTGTCCGCTTAGCTTCCGGAAAAATAATCAAACTGGTCCCGCCGTTGAAAGCGTCTTGCGTGAGCCTCCACATGCGCTTCAAATCCGACGGCCGCCGCACATCCGGAACGGGCACATTCCCGAACCGCTTCATCAGCCAGCCGTAAGCCGGAATCTTGAAGTGCGACTCCAGCTCCCATCCGCGCACCAGCTGCGGAATGGCGCAATACAGCATGAACGGATCAAAAAGATTGACGTGGTTGCTCATGAAGAAGGATGTTCGATGCGCATCGAAACCAACGGAGCGCCGCACCTCGACTTTCGCGCCGGAAAGAAACGCGATGCGGCGGCAGAAGCTGCGCTGCAACCAGTCGTGTTTCCGCGGATCAAGGAAAATGCCCAGAAAGATGAGCACTGGCACGACCAGAAAAAAATGCAAGCCGCTGAAGATCCAAAGAACCGCGCTGCGAACAATCAGCCAGACGCGCTTCATATAAAGACGTCCACCGCGGCGGGAAGAATGTCGATGGCCCGGCATTCCACGGTCACAACTTCTCCGTCAATCATCACGTCCGCGGGCGCCGCTTTTTTGAATTCCACATGGCGCACCGCACGCCGCGAAGCCAGCGGATGTTTGATATGCGAGCCGTCGTAAAGACGCGGCAAGTTGCGGAGCAAGCCCAGCCGGCCGATCGGTCCCCAGCGGACAAATTCAATAAGCCCGTCGCTGGGGTCTGCATGCGGCGCGATCAGCATCGTTCCGCCCGTGTACTTGCTGTTGTTGAACGTCAAGAAAAGCGAGCGCTCCTCGTTCCATGCTTGATCGTCATCGCAGCGCAGCGCCATGGATCGCCGCCGTAATTGCGCCACTCGCACGAAAACACCGAGCAGATACCCCAGGTCGCCAAACGGTTTGAACATGCGGTTCGTCAACGCCGCCACGTCCGCCGTAAAACCAACGCTCAGAAGATTGAAGGAGTAGATTTCTCCGTGAGCATGCGTCAGCCGCAAAAGATCGACGGTTCGCGTGCGGCCTTCGATTAACGCTTGCATCGAAGCCGCCGCTCCCTCCTTTGTAAAATCGCGCAAAAAGGAATTCCCCGTGCCCAGTGGCAGAAAACCCAGCGCGATGCGCTGCACCGCCTTGCGCCCCGCAAAAACTCCGTTGAGGATTTCGTGTGCGGTGCCATCACCCCCCACCGCCAGAAACCGCCGGTAGCCTTGCTCGTACGCCTCGCAGGCCAGTTTCACGGCGTCCCCCTGGCCAGTCGAAGCCAGGACGTCGACTTGCAATCCCTTTTCGCGCAGTCGCGCCAGGGCAGGTCCGGCAAGTTTCGCGGAGCGGCCGCCACCGGCGGCGGGGTTGACGATGGCGAAAAATCGATCCATGGGGAGCGTGAATGAAACCGAACTTCCAACTCCTGCTCAGCAAACCGATTCGCAAACGAAATTCATAACGGCAGAATCGCGGCCGCGCTGTCCAGCTTCGCAAGTCGTTCCGCCAAAACGTTGCGTTTGATCTTGAGTGAAGCCGTCCGGGGAAAGTCCTCGTCGAGCCGAACGACCCCGTGAATACGCTTGTAGTTTAGCAGGCGATTGTTGCGCGCGTTGATTTCCCTGTGGAGTTCTTCGCCGTATGGTTGTCCCGGCTCGAGGTGCAGCACCAGCACAAGTTTTTCGCCGACCATGGAACGCTTCGGCCAAATGTAGTTGGCGGCAAAAACGCAAAACTCTTTTACAGGAAGGCTCTCGAAAACAGTCTCGATATCCTCGGGATAAATATTCTTTCCCTCTTCGGTAACGATCATATTTTTCTTGCGGCCGGTGAGCTGTAAGTGTCCCGCTTCATCAAATCGCCCCAGATCGCCGGTCAGCAGCCAGCCGTCGACGATGGTTTCCGCCGTGAGCTCCGGCTCATTCAAGTAACCGGCCATCACGGTTTTGCTTCGAACGGAGACTTCGCCAACGCCATCGGCAGACGGATTCACGATGCGCACTTCCATTCCTGGCAGCGGCTTGCCAACCGTGTCGGCGCGAAAAGGTTTTAAATCGTTGACGGTGATGGCCGTGCCGGCTTCCGTCAGCCCGTAGCCATTGGCAACGGGAATCCCGAGATCGTAGAAAAATTGTAGCGTCTGCGGTTCACTAAAAGCGCCGCCAACGATGATCGCGCGAAGTTCGCCGCCAAATGCTTCGTGGACTTGTTTCAGGAGGCGGCGGCTAATTCCGAGGCGTGGCTGGCTTTTGGTAAGCGTCTTGTTGATTCCAACGAGTACATTGAAAACTTTTCGTTTGCCCAATGGCAGCGCGTCCAAGCGTGCCTGCAAACCTTTCTGCAAGTTTTTCAAAACCAGCGGAACGAGACTCACGTAAGTAATCCTGTATTTCGGAAAAGCTTCGCGCACGTATTCGGGTCGCAAGGTACGCAAATGCACGACCGTAGCGCCGCAAGTGAACGGTCCGAAAAAACCAACCATGAAATCGATAGCGTGGTTGGTCGGCAAGATACTGAGGTAGCGCACGCCGGGCCAGAACGGATAAATCGATGTCAGCGCCACGCACTGCTCTAAGTAATTTTCGTGCGTCATCATGCAGCCTTTCGGGCGGCCGCCGGTTCCGGAGGAGTACACAATGCATGCCGTGTCCGTGCGTTTGTGCGCCACGAAGACCGGCTCGCTTGCGCCGCGAAATTCTTCCCAACGCTGTGCCCCGGCGAGATCGCAGTTCGCGGGCGCTTCGGTAACCAGTACGGTTTGCGCGTTGCCCACCGCCAGACGCCCCGGCGAGCCGCCGAGTTGCCGCCAGATCGGATATTCGGTGACCAGAACACTCGCCCCTGAATGTTTGAGCAACTGCCATTGTTCGTCTGGGGTGAGTTTGTAATCGAGCGGCACCAGAACGCCGCCGGCAAAAAAAATCGCGTACGCCGAAATCAGCCACTTCGACTGATTGGTCATGATGATGCTGGCGCGGTCGCCGGCGGAGAATCCACCGTCTTGCAAAGCCTTTGAAAGCGCGTGCGCGCGCTCCTTGAAATCGCGATAGGTCAACCGTTCCTTTTCGCGCTCGCGGTCCGCCTCGATCAAGCACACTTCGCCTGAAAATTTGTCCAGCGCATCCCGCAGCGCTTCGCCAATGGATTGATATCTGGAGAGGTCCAGCATCACAAGCGGGACTGAATCCGTTCCGCCAGGGTCTTGAAATCGCTGACGCCTTGAACCTCGTAGTCGGGCAGCTCGATGCCAAAATGATTTTCTAGCCGCGAGAGCATTTCCAAAGTTTGCAGGCTATCGATGCCGAGTTTCTTGAAAAAATCGTCACCCGGAGCGAGTGTGCCAGCGGGCAGTTGAAAATGCTTTGCCGCCAGGTCGAGGACTTCCTGTGTGGTCTGTTCCAGGGTGCGCATAGAAAGGTAAATCTATCATTCCTCGATTAGGAAAGAAAATTGGTCTGGCGACGATGGCAAGGTCTTGACGAGCCGGGACGACACGGCTTTGCGTGTTGTTCCGTGGAAATTTGGACTAGAGCAGGACTAAGCCGCGGCGAATTCCGGCGGAAACAGCTTCGGTTCGCGTGGAAGCGCCGAGCTTGCCTAAAATCGAAGCGACGTGGAATTTCACGGTGTGATCGGAGATCGCCAGACGAGCGGCAATTTCTTTATTGGCGAATCCGGCGGCCAGCATTTGAAGCACTTCACGCTCGCGCGGCGTCAAGGGCTCAGGCAATTCCTCGACCACGGCAGACGAGCCGACCGTGGCGGGAAGAACGGCGCTCAGTTCCGATGGATGAACGACCACCAACCCTGCCACAGCGGCTTCCAGAGCCGTGCGGAGTTGTTCTGGAGTGACCTCACGGGGTAAAACGGCGCGTACTCCGGCGCGAAGCGCCTTCGCAAGCCAAGCCGCGTTGGGCTGCTCCGACAACACGATGACGGCGTACTGTTGGGCGACTTCCGCGTGCTCCAGCAGGTTCAACACTTCTTCCTGTGCATCCGCAGTAGCTTCTACCAAAACAACATCCGGCTCAACGTCGACGAACTGGCCGGAAATGGTTTCGAGATCGGCGCTGCTTCCTACCATGTCGAAGCGGCGATCGGCCAACATGCTCTCTAGGCCCTCACGTGTAAGGGGCGCAGCCGCGACGATAAAAACGCGAATCACGCAGCGATGCGATCCTTTCCGTCTTGCGGGATTCCCAGCTGCACGGTCACACGGCGGACTCCGGAGTAGTCGCCACGAAGGAATTCGAGACGGAGCAGCCGGAAGCCTGGTCCATCGATCGCCGCGGCAAGATCGTCGAGAGACTGAAAAGACTTTTCCTCCGTGCCCAGCAAGATGTCTCCGGCCATGAGCGAAGCTTGGGCGGCTGGGCCACCGGGCTCGACTTCCAGCAAGACTAGTCCGAAGGCGTGGCCATTGGCGCGAGGCAAGCGCACGGGACGGACAGCAACACCAAGCCACGCGCGGCGTGGTCCGCCGGCAAGAAAATCGCGCACGGCGTTGCTCGGAATGGCAAGCGCGAGTCGTCCAGCAACCATGGTATTGACGCCGATCACGTGACCGTGGGCATCCGCCAGGGGCCCGCCGGAATTGCCAGGAGCGAGACGCACACTGGCCTGCACCCAGGTTTGCGAGCCAAGAGCGCGCAACGGGCCGATGCCATGAATCACTCCGGTGGTGAGCGCACCGACAAATCCGAGCGGATTGCCTATGGCAATAGCGAGTTCACCAGGCCGCAGTTGCGAGGAGTCCGCCGGGTGCGCCGCGGGCAACGAGTTCCGGCCGATTCGCAGCGCCGCCAGGTCGCAACGCGGATCACGCGAGGTTACTGATGCGTCGAAGTCGCGCCCGTCCCAAAGCTGAACGCGCACGTTCAAACCGCCGACGACATGCGCGTTCGTCACGATCAGGCCTTCGCTGGACCAGATCACTCCCGATCCGCTCCCGCGCCCTCCCGCATGAATGAGGACGGTGGAGCGACGAAGGTGTTCGGCGATCTCGCCAAATCCGGCGATGGCCATGTCAGTCCCCTCCGTTTGCGCGATCACCGACAGAAATAGACACGTCACGCGCGGCGCCGCCGCGCACAATCTTCGCACTCAGAGTCTTGCCGATGTTTTCCGCTTGTAGATGAGCCTGAACATTTTCGGGGCGTGCAATGGGCTGCCCCGCCAAAGACACCAAGATGTCGCCGATGAGGATTCCCGCTTTGTGGGCCGGCCCATTGGCTTCGACTTCGAGAATGATGGCGGCGGTCTTTTCGTTGTGCTGCAAAGACTGCCGCAAATGATCCGGGAGACGCACCGGCTGCAACGCCACGCCAAGATAACCGCGCGGGATGCGGCCTTTTTTCAACAATGTATCGGTGACGCGATCGATGGTGGCTGCCGGAATAGCAATGGCTGCGAATCGCGCAAAGCGGGGCGATGCGATTCCCAGAACTTTGCCGTACACGTTAACCACGGCGCCGCCGACGGCTGTGGGTTGCAAGCCGACGTCCAGCCGAATATAAGGAGCAAGCGAGGAGCCAGTCGAAGTACGGCGTTCGGCGACAACAAGACTCACCACTCCCAGCGCCGCGACAGGGCCGCTGGCGCGCGTCCTGCCCGCGACCAGAGTGATGCTGCCAGGTTTACTGATTGCGGCATCGCCAGCCTCGAGGAGCCTTTTGCCGGCTTCCGCGCATTTTAGGACGGCAATATCGGTCGAAGGATCCCGGCCGACAAGAGTGGCAGGCACAACTCGGCCGTCTGGCAGCGTTGCTTGAATATCTTCATCGCGGCGAAGCGCGTGCTCCGCCGTGACAATCACCCCATCGCGCCAGATGACGCCGCTGGACGAACCGCGCGCCTCGGTGTGAACGGCGACCACGGACGCTGCCGCGTGATCGGTGGCCTGCGCCAACGCATTCGAAAGTGCAATGAGTTCTGCTGACATTCCCCACCTCCATGAACAAGATGCAACAGGAGCGGGGGCGTATACATCCGCCAGATGGCTAGGTGGGGGCCTGGTATTTCGGCTAGGTAGGAGTCGCAACAAGAACGAATCGATTCTCCCGGCAAGGTTTCGCAAAAAGTGGATCCCTTGCTACGCTCGCGATGACATTGCCTGGACTTTTTAGAGCGCCCTGCCGAATTAACGACAGGCTAGGGCAGATACGGCATGGGACCGGAGTCTTCGACGAATTTCTTCAAAGCAGCTATCACCGTGGGACGCGTGAAGAGTTCGCAGAAGAGGTCGATCTCGCGGCGCAGCTCATCGTGTAGGTTCGGTTTGATAAATTTTTTGGCGGCGGCGCGCGTTACGGCATCGTATTTGGTGATTTGCGCGGCAGTGGTGCGGGCGATGCGCAGGGCTTCGCCTTCACCAGCAAGTTGGGCGACCAGGCCAACGGCCTGCGCACGAGTCGCGTTTACCGTTCGCCCAGTGAAAAGCAAATCGCGCACGAAGGCGTTGCCGAGATCGCGCTTCAAGCGCGGGATGCCGCCAAAGCCGGGGATAAGTCCCAGACGCAACTCAGGAAAAGCAAAACGCGCCATCTTGTCAGCGACAATGATGTCGCAAGCCAAGGCCAGCTCGAATCCTCCGCCAAAGCAAACGCCGTGAACGGCAGCAATCGTCACGAAAGGCGCCGCATCGATGGCATTGAACACGGCATGAATGCGTTCCAGGAAACTTCGAACGCCGGCGATTCTCTCTTTTTCGGAAAGCGGCGCGGCGCCGTGATACAGCTCGCGCAAGTCCGCACCAGCGGAGAAACCTGATTTTCTGGCGCTCCCCAAAATGCAAACGGAAGTCACCGGCACGAGCACGTCGAATGCGGCAACGAACCTTTCAAGCTCCGCAAGCATGGCGGTGCCGATCTCATTGGCAGGCGCATGATCGAGTTTCAGCTCGATCACGCCTTCGTGCCATTCCCAGCGCAACGTTTTGCCGGTGAAAGATTTCACGCGTGCTGCCTGCTGGCCACTTCGCGGCCTTTCGAATCGTACATGGCATTGATTTCGAGAGCATAGCGCGCATTGATGGCGTCACGGCGAATCTTGCCGTTAGCGGTGAGCAACCCGTTCTCTGGCGCAAACACATCGTGCACAATCGTGAAACCGCGAATCTGCCGGTAATGCGGAAGCTCTGGATTCACGGCATCCAGCGCCGCCTGGACAGCTGCCGCTTCGACCGCGCCGGTCACCAAGGCGCAAAGATAACCACGCCCATTCCCTACCACGACAACCTGCTGGGCCGCGGGAAGTAGCCGCGCGATTTTTTCTTCGATGGGTTCGGGAGCAATGTTATGCCCGGAATTCAAAATGATCAGGTTCTTTATTCGTCCACTGATGCGCCAATTCCCTCGCACATTGACTTCGCCCTGATCGCCGGTGTGAAACCATCCATCTTGCAGCACGCGCGCCGTTTCCTCCGGGCGGTTCCAGTAGCCCGGAAAAATATGCGGGCCGCGCACGACAATCTCTTCATTTTCGCCCAGCTTCATAGCAATCCCGCTAATCGCCGTGCCGACGTAGCCCGGCTCGACGGGCACGCGCGGATCATCCAACGTGCAAATGCCCGTGGTTTCCGTGAGCCCATAAGCCTGCAATACGGGAATGCCCAGCATCAAGAAAATTTGCTGCGTCTCCGGAGCCAGGGGTGCGGAACCGCAGATCAGCGCGCGCAGGTGTGGGCCGAAGCGTTCGCGAATCTTTCGGAAGATCAGCCCACGGCCGAGTGCCAGCCAGAACGTATCAAGCGCGCGGCCGCGCCCCACATGCTGCCGTTGCCACGCGCCGCGGGCCTTCGCGAATAGCGAGCGAATTAACGCCGGCCGCTTTCCGATGGCTTCCTCAACACCGCGCCGCACACGCTCCAGCAGCGTCGGGACATTCAAGAAGTAGTGCGGTGATGCCAGCTGGATTTCGTCCGGGAGCTTGTTGAGATTCGTCGACAGGGTAAGCACGCTCTCGCGCGAGAGGCACGACAGCAACAAAATCGTGGACGCCGCAAAATTAAATGGCAGGTAATGAAAGACGCGGTCCGGTTCGCGCGTCGCGCCCATCAGTTGATCGAGGCGCTCGGCGGTGCAGGAAAGCATGTGCGTGAGGTTTCCAACGTTCAAGCACACACCCTTGGGCTCGCCGGAAGTTCCCGAAGTATAGATAATGCTAACGATATCGCTGTCCTGGCGGGGATTGGGCGCATCGGACGAGCGCGTTGGCAGCGCGGTTTGGCGCACGACTTCATCGAGCAGCACGCGCCTGGGAGCTTCTGGCCAAGCCTGGGCCACGCTATCGCCGAGGGCAGCCTCTCCCACGAAAATCAACCGCGGCTGGCAATCCTTCATCATGCCGGCAAGTTCCGCAGGCGCTTGCCGCGAATAGAGCGGCACAACGATCACTCCCTCGGCCATGAGCCCCAAATGAACCGCCGCCCACCGAATGGAATTGGCCGCCAGAAGAGCGCTGCGGTCCCCGGACTGAACGCCCGAGGCTCGAACGAACGCACGAACCCGTTGAAGCTGGTCGAGCAATTCCCTGCCCGTCACGCTCACAAAGTGATCCCCGCGAATTTCGCGCAGAACCACGCGGCCATCCGCGCGCTTCAGTTGGGCGAGAATGTTTTCGAGAAAATTGGGCATGAAGGGTCAGCGAACGGCCGCGAGCGCCGCCAACGGGGAGTCGTAGCGCTCGGCAAGCTGAATTAGATTCTCGCTCAGCGGCGGCAGATACTCTTGCCAGGAAAAAACGCCGGAGCGCAGCGGAAATTCCGGATAGGCGCGCCGGACCACGTCTTCGAGAAAAGTGCCCATGCGCGCCATCACTTTCAGATTGCGAACGACGGTCTGCCCGATGCCTTCGCGAACGGATTCGGCTTCCGCCACGAGCGTCTCCATGACCTGGAGAAGTTTCGCCTCAAGATCGGGATCATTCACGGTAAGAAAAAGATGCTGGTGCCCGCGTTCGCGCATCAGATTTTGGATGCGCTCGTCCATGGTGACGCCCGCGGAAGCCACCAGGCTGGGCATGCAAGTCACAATCCCGTGGTAGCGCGAAGAAACCATGTAGGAGCACGCGCGCAGGATCGCAACGAGCTGGAACATGTCGTAATCGTCGGAAGTGAAAACCGGCGTGCCCGGAATCCGCGCGGCGATTTCTCGGCAGGCGACGGCGTCAAGCCGTTCCATTGCGACGAGTACGGGAAACACGCGATGGCGTTGCACGAAGGCTTGTGTCGCCTTCGCGAATCCGGAAATGTAATGCTGGAATTTTCGATCGACTTCCTCGCCGGACTCAAAAAAATAAACGGTGCGGTACTGGCTGTCCTTATACGCGCCGGTGGTGACACGCGCGATATATTTCCCGATGGAAGCTTTTACCGGCCAGACAAAAGGGTGAATCGGGCACAGCACCAGCACCGGAGTCTTTTCATCCCAGCCCGCGTCGCGCAGCGCTTTGCGGCCATATTCCGGCGGATGCGGTTCAAACGTCCAAGCCGTATCGGTGCCCAGCTCCGTCGGAATTCCGAGCGAACTCAAGAGCGTTTGCGATTCCACGTTTCGCGTGATGACCATCGAATCCTGCACGTAGCGCTGGCACATAGACTGAATGAGCGCGTCCATGTGCCCGGCTTCGCCGCCGTAGGCTAGCGAAATCTTGTTTTCCGCCGAAGCCAGCCCCAACGAACCGATCATCATCGTCGTGAGAGCGTTTGCAAACTTGCTCTTGAACATCGAGCCTTCACAAGCGATGACGCCGTGATTCTGCCGCACCTCGCCGAACAGAAATGGCGGGTAAACATCGGGCAGATAAACCTGGCGCGAGCCTGCGAAGTAGCCTTTGGTGCGATCGAAGCTCTGCGTCATTACGCTGAAATCGACATGCTCGGCGCCGAGAACGTGGCGGACCTGCCGAAGCATCTCCTGCACGCGGACGTCACTGCCGGTGTTGCGCGTGCCGTTGTAGCCGGCAAAAAGCAGCTTCAATTTTTCGCCCGGAGTCCAGCGCTCGCCAAGGCCCAGCATCCACCCGCAGCGCGTGATCTCAATCAGCGCGCTGACCCAGGCGACCAGGAGAAAGTCCGTCATACGCGCACTCTTCCGGCCGCTGCAATTCTTCCGGCGCCGGAATTCGCCGGCCAGGGCTTGGCGGGAAAGCAGAATTTATTTTCCCGGCTGTATTTTAGAAGCGGAGCTGCATAGGCCGAAAATTTCGCGGGCGCTTCACCAAGCTCCGCGACCACGCGCGAATTGTCGAACACCGTGTTCCAGTCGAGATAAGGCCAGAAAACTTTGAGCAGCGAAGCGCCGTATCCCGCCGCGCCGCTGCGATTCGCCACCCAATTGACGGTACTCGAAAAGGGCCCGCCCAGGGACGGCAAAAACATCGGCCGCAGCATGGCGCCGTCGTGGGAAATCGCGTCCGTCAATTCATGGTAGGTCTCAGAGCCCTTGCCGGAGGACAAATGATAGATGCCGTGTGCGGGCGCTTCTTTTTGATGAATCGTCACGATCGCTTTGCCGACGTAGTTCGCCGGCACGATGTCGATTTTATCGTCCGGCCGCAGCGGAAGAACAGGCATCTGTGCTAGAACATGGAAGGCCTGCACCATATCGAATTGGGAAGTCTCCGGACGGCGGCTGTCTCCCATGATGATTGCGGGGCGAAAAATCGTTTTGGGCACGTCAGGCAACAGCTGATTCGCCATGTGCTCGCAGAATTTTTTGGTCCGCGCGTAGGGGTCGTAATCGGAGCGCGACCAGTCGATCGCCGCTTCTTCGGTTATGACTTCATTTTTCCTCTTGCCAGCAACGGCAACCGTGGAAACCTGCGAATAACGCCGCAGACCATTGCGGTTCTGCGCGCGGCGCGCCAGTTGAATCACTTCCAGGGTTCCCCGCAGGTTCACGTTCAAGCACTGCTTTTCTGACTTGCGGTTCAACGAAGCCGCGCAATGGATCAGGGAGTCCGTGGTGTCCACCAACGTATGATATTCATCATCGTCGAGGCCAAAATGATCGCTGGTTAAATCACCCAGAAAAAGACGCATCCGCTTGTGCAGGTATTCTGCAAATTCGGGAAATGCAAAATGCAATTGCAGCGAAGTCCAAAGCCGCGCGCGCGCTTCCGGTTCGGTTTTCGCGCGTACCAGCAGGTTCAGCGTGTCGCGGTAGCCGGTGAGAAGTCCCGCGACAAGGTAACTGCCCAGGTAGCCGGTCGCGCCGGTTACGAAGATCGCCATAAAGCGTCGGAAGGTGCTGCGGCTTTTGAGAGCGCCGCTTCACGCGCGGTTTCGCCGGACCAATCCAGCGCTCGCGGCTCTCGCGATTCCAGCGGCCGGCCTTCCATCAATGGATAGCACCAGCGTCGGAGGGCTGGAATGTGCACGTTGATCCAATAATCCCACCAATCGATCGATTCCGGCGCGAAGTTGAAAAGGGAACGCTCCTCCGCCGGCAGCATGGCGGAGAGCAAGCGTGCGTTTTCGCACTCAAAAACGTGCTCGTTGTGCAGAATAAACGGCTCGTAGAGTTCGATCAGCTTTTCCGCGCGGATCAGGTCGCGCTCCGCCCGCGCCAACGGCGGCTTCTTCATGTGCAGCGAAACCGCCACGCGATTGATGCGCGAGATCACGGCTTTCTGCATGGGAATCGAGAGGCGTTCATAGCGCTGCTTTGAGACCGGGATGGTCTCAAACTTCACCTTCAGCCAGCTATCGATACTTTGCGTGGTGCGGTAATGTTTGCGGTGCGCAAGCCCGGTGAGCTCGATGCTGCGCCCCATGTTGACGGGATTGATTGCGGAAGTCGCCAGCTGGTACAAGCGCGCTTGACGCCGCGCGACCACCGCCGAAGCAATCAGCGTCATTCCCCGGCAAACCATGTCCACGGGAATTACGTCCAGGCACTTCCGCTCATTCGAGGGCAGCTGGCGGAAATTCGTCCCCAGCAGATAGGATAGCGGCCCGGAAGTATTGATGCCTTCGTTCCACCCGGAGAAAGGCGAGTGCTCCGAACTCTCCACGATCGAGGGCCGCACAATCGCGATAGGCAGGTCGCGGCCACGGCGTGCCAGTATCGATTCGCCGAGACTCTTCGTGAACGTGTAGGTGTTCGGCCAGCCCAGGTGTTGCGCCCTGCGCAAGCCGACGCGCGTAAGCTTGTTCCTCGCCCACCGCGCGCGATTGCGTTTCAGAACGCCTTCGAGTTCCGCCGCGGGGGCGGAAGCTTCGTTTCCGCCGCGTCCCAGTGCCTGGCGGCGAAGCGCTTTATCCAGCTCCGTGCTGTCGGAACGTTCTTCGACACGCCGAATCGTCTCGCGCAAAGACTCAACTTCCCGTTCAGCGTCGAACTTGGAATCGCCTGCAGGATTATAATTGTCTTGCAATTGCTCCGTCACCCGCCCGTCGCGCATGCCCACAACGTAACACGTCGAGAGGTGCATTAGGCCGGCTTGTTGGCACTTGCGCAGAAAGCCCAGCAGGTTAATCGCCGAATCGACGTTGGAGGAAAGCGCATCGCGCAAGTCCGGATTGAAATCCGTCAAGCCGGCACTGTTCACGATGAGGTCGAGCGATTTCGCCAGCCGCGCTTGCGTGGCTTCGTCGAGCCCCAGTCCCGGCTGGCTCACGTCTCCCTCAACCACTTCCACTTTCTCTTTTAGAAATGCGCCGAGCTTCCGGCCATGGCGCTCCTGGAGGGTATCGAACGCCGGCGATTCCTCCACTATTTTTTCAAAGCGCCGCTGTGCCAACGTTGTGCGGTTGCGCCGAATCAGCAGCGTGATCTTGCCAATGTTAGGAATATTCTCGAGTAGATCGACCAGCCAAACTTTGCCAATAAATCCCGTCACGCCGATCAGCATGATCTGCCGGTGGGCCAGGGTTTCGCGCACGGAAAGCCGCTCGACTCTTGGAGTTTCCCCGAATAGCGCCACGGACTTGCCCGCGGGAATCGCCGGACGCGCCGTCTTCTGCATCGCGCTTTCCAGTAGTTCGGGCTTCCCCGCCCATCCCAGCCGGCTGAGAAGCTTTTCCCGCGCCATCCGCCCGTTCGTGTCGCCGCTCGCAATCCACGCCAGCGGCCCTCGCGGGCGCACGATCGGATCAATCAGCCGCCCGGTTGCTTTGCCGTCGCGATATTCCAGCCGGTTCGCCAGGAACATCTCCACTCCGAAATGATGCGCCAGCGGCCGAAGTATGTTTTCGAGTAGTTGCCCCACCAGCACGACGCGCTCGCCGTTGCGCACCGCTTCGATCAGCTTCTCGGCAGCCTCGCGGCGAAGTTGCGGCTTCAGCACGTAGTGAAAATACTCTTCGCCCAAAAGATCCAGCCGGTCCCGGCTGACCCCGCGCAGCAAAGTGTGCAAGAAGCGCGTCGCAAACGTCCGGCTCGCAGCATAAGCAAAGGGCCGCGCCAGCGCCATGCCTGCCATGCCCGCGCGCCGCGCCCAGCGTTCCGCAAAACTCTGTGAGTTCCAGGTGAAAAATCCCACCGGGCGCATCGCGCCAAGTTCCAGCAGCGAGCCCTCGACCCGCCAATAGGTAACCGCGTCCGTCCCAGCGGCGCCCAACACACTCTTCGAGTTGGATCCAGCTTTCGCCATTGCGGTCTACGACGAACGGCGGCCCATCCGCCGCCAAGAGTGCTCAAGAATAGGTCGATGCGAAATGATCTTTCTCACCTTTTGTGCAATCTGCTCTGGAACGGATTCGCCGCCTGCGCCTCAATTACACGACCATGTGGGACCCTGCTCTAGCAGGCCGCAGGCTGCCTCGGAAAGTGTAAAAGTAGCATTCTCATCGGCTTATCGCAAGGCAAGCGGTCTCACGGCGATGGCTCGGCTTCAAACTACCGAGTCTATCTGGGCATGACTAGCCTAGCGAGCGGAGTATCGCCGGCCGTCCCACAGATAAAGTGTCTCTGGCCTTACCGTCGCGCCAAGTCTTCTCCGATGTTGTAATGGCCTTTCCTGATGTCCTAGAAGACTCGGATGTCTCCAGCGCCGTCCCCTAGAACCTAAACGAATTTTGCACCCGGCAGTTGGAGGAATAAATAGAGGGAGCATTCTATCTGAGCCACAAGCTCCCCGGTTGTGATTCTCAACCGGAATTGCGGCTTGTTCTGATGGCGCTGTTTCTAAAGTAGTGCGAGCCACAAGAGATTCAGAAAACGCAGCGCTGCCTGCTAGTAGCATGAACAAAAAGCTAATGCCTGCTGGTCTCTGGATTTGATCGCTGCTCGAAACCAGCATCCGAAAGTAATGAAGGGAAATAGGGCCGGCCGCTACACCCCCCACCCATAGCGCTCCGCATGCTCAAACGTCCGCTGCATCTCTTCGCGCAAAATTTCCGTAAACACCGACCCGCTCACCGCCCGCGCACCCGGCTCGGTAATGTCCGGCGTCCGGTAGCCCCCCGCAAGCACCCGCTGCAGCGACTGCTCGACCCAATCCGCCTCAAGCGAAAGCCCGAAGGCATCTCGCAGCATCATCGTAGCGCTTAGGATCGACCCAATCGGATTCGCCGAGTCCGTCCCCGCCAGCGAAGGCGCCGACCCATGGATCGGCTCAAATAGCGGCGCCGACGATCCAAAACTCGCCGATGGAATCAGCCCGATGGACCCCACCAGCGCCGCGGCCGCATCGCTCAAAATATCCCCAAACATGTTGCTGCTCAACAGCACGTCAAACTGGGCCGGCCGCAGCGTCAATTGCATGGCCGCATTGTCCACGTACATGTGCTCGAGTTTCACCGTGGGATACACCGCGCTCATCGCCGCCACCGTGCGCCGCCACAGCTGCGAGCTGGTCAGCACATTGGCCTTGTCCACCGAGCACAGCCGACGCGAACGGTTCTCCGCCCGCGCATAAGCAAACGTCGCAATCCGCTCGATCTCCGGCGTCGAATACGACTCCGTATCCCACGCCCGCTCCACGCCTTTTTCGGTGGCGTTCCCCCGCTCCCCAAAATACATCCCACCGGCGAGTTCCCGCACAATCTCCAGGTCCAAGTCCCCAAGCCGATCCGACTTCAAGGGTGAGATTCCGCGCAGCGGCTCGATCAGTTTCACCGGACGCACATTCACGTACAGCCCCAGCCCCTTGCGTAGGTCGAGCAGCCCGCTCTCCGGCCGCCTCCCCACCGGCAGCGCATCCCACTTCGGCCCGCCCACCGCCCCCAGAAAAACCGCGTCCGCCTTGCGACAAGCGTCCAGCGTTTCATTGGGAAGCGGCTTGCCCGCGGCATCAATGGCCGCGCCGCCCAGCGGAAATTCCGCGAACTCAAACTGGTGATTAAATTCCTGCGCTGACTCGCGCAGAATCGCCGCCGCCGCCCGCGTCACTTCCGGGCCAATGCCGTCCCCCGGCAGGAAGACAATCGTCTTCTTCATGATAGGTCCCCGAACCGAAGCAAAACTTCTCAACAAGCCGCAACCTGCTGGCACGCCGAAGCGCCGCGCTTAGCCAAATCAAACGGCAGGCGTTTCCGCGGCCACTACCGCCGAACGCCGGCGAATCACCTCATGCGCAATCGCGACGATATCCCTCGAGCGCACCTCTTTGGACTGGTCCGCCAGCGCCGTCACCCGGCGATAAACCTCCGCCAGCTCCGCATCGCTCGCTTCGTAACCCAGGTCCCGCAGCGACAAGCGCAGCGCATTGCGCCCGGAGTGCTTTCCCAGCACCAGCGAGCGCGCCGGCACGCCGACGGATTGCGGTGTCATAATCTCGTACGTCAGCGGATTCTTGATGATGCCGTCCTGGTGAATTCCCGCTTCGTGCGCGAACGCGTTGGCCCCCACAATCGCTTTATTCGGCGCCACTTGCGCTCCGGTAATTTCCGTAAGCATGCGGCTCGTGGGAAAAAGCTGTTCCATCCGGATGTTCGTCGTCACTCGAAAACTGTCTTGGCGCACCGCCAGCGCCACCACCACTTCCTCCAGCGACGCGTTCCCGGCTCGTTCGCCGATTCCATTGATGGTGCACTCGATCTGCCGCACGCCCGCCCGAATTGCCGCCAGCGAATTCGCCACCGCCATGCCCAGGTCGTCGTGGCAATGCGCGCTAAGCGTAATTCCCTGCGGATCGCCCAGATATTCCCGGACCTTGGTGAACATCGCGCCATACTCCTCCGGCACCGCGTATCCCACGGTGTCCGGCAGATTCAGAACCGTCGCACCCGCCTCCACCGCCACGCGGCACACTTGGCAAAGAAAATCGATGTCCGTGCGCCCGGCGTCCTCGGCGGAGAATTCCACTTCCGCCACATGCCGCCGGCCGTAGCCAATCATGGCGCCGATGGCTTCCAGCGCTTGCTCGCGCGTCATCTTCAGCTTCACTTTGAGGTGTAAATCGGAGGTCGCCAGAAAAATGTGCAACCGCGGCGAAGCCGCCAGCCGCAAAGCCTCGATTCCGGCGCTGACATCTTCTTTCCGCGCCCGCGCCAGCGCCGCAATGGGCACGTTGCGCACTTCCTGCGACACTTTCTTGACCGCTTCCAGGTCGCCCAGCGACGCAATCGGGAATCCCGCTTCAATCACGTCTACATTCAGCGCCGCAAGCTGCCGCGCCAGCCGGATCTTCTCCCCAGTGTTCATCGAAAATCCCGGCGACTGTTCGCCGTCACGGAGCGTGGTGTCAAAAATGCGTACGACGTCCATAGGGTCCCCCAGGCTCTAGTAACGCACGGAAGCCACTCTGCGGTCCAATTTATCTTTGTTCTACATTTGATAATTCCGCCTTATACTGTTCCAAGGAGCTTTCCTTGGACCTCGGCGAATTGCAGGTATTTCTCATGGTGGCTAAGGAGGGCAGCTTTTCCCGCGCCGCGGAGCGCCTTTACCGCACTCAGCCCGCCATCAGCCTCGCTATTCGCAAGCTCGAGGACTCCCTTGGCCAGTCCCTTTTCGTTCGTGGCGCCCGCCCTGTCCGCCTCACCGATGCGGGAACGCTCTTGCAGGACTACGCCGAGCGCCTCATTAACCTTCGCGATGAAGTTAAAAAAGGGCTTTCCGAACTGGAAGGTTTGAAGGTCGGCGAACTCTCGATGGGCGTGAACGAGAGCTCCATCCACGCCCTCCTCCCCGCTCTGGCCATCTTTCGGGAAAAACATCCCGGCATCTTGGTGCGCGTCCACCGCATGCTTTCGCGCGACATCCCTCATGAAGTCCTCAACTACCGCTTGGATCTCGGCGCCATCTCTTACGTGCCCCGCGACGCCCAGCTTCTGGCCACGGAAATCCTCAAAGATGAGCTGACGCTCGTGGTCCACCCCAAACACACCCTCGCAAAAAAGCGCGAAGTCGATGTCGCCGAGCTCGGCCAGGAAAACTTCATCGCCCACAGCGTCGAATCTCCTTTTCGCCGCCGCGTCATCGAGCTCTTTGCCAGAAACCGCACCGCCCTCAATATGCCTATCGAAATGCCCACCATCGAAAGCATCAAGCGCTTCGTGCAGATGGGCATGGGCGTGGCTATCGTGCCGCGTATGTGCGTAAATTGGGAAATCGAACACGGCTGGATGAAAGAAGTAAAAGTCCGCCAATTGAACATGCCGCGCCACGTCTATCTCGTTTCGCGCCGCGGCGCGCGTCTCCCGCACACGGCCACCGAATTAATGCGCATTCTTCGCGAAGAGTGAAATAATCCTCGTCCCCCGGCCGTAGGTGCAGAGCATGCGGCGCCCCACCTGACCAGGATTGTGTCAGAATCGGTCCTGCTTAACTCGCGGACAACGGGTAATTGCCGCCGGCTAGGGAGTCCTGCTATTTCACTGCGGAGATTCGATAAATTACCGCCGCCGCGTCATCCGACACCAGCAGCGAACCGTCCGGCGCAACTGCCACTCCTGCCGGCCGCCCATGCACTCCCGTTTTAGTCGGATCGGGAACCCATCCGTTCATAAACGGAACCGGATCGGCCGAGGGTTTGCCATCCTGGAAGGCCACAAACGCAACCTGATAACCAGCGCGCGTCGAGCGGTTCCATGAGCCGTGTTCGGCCACGAATGCGCCGGCCCAGTAGCTCTCCGGAAATTGCTTTCCGGTGTAAAACGCAAATTGGATCGGCGCCACGTGAGCGCCCAGCAATACATCGGGAATGATCGCCCGCGCCACCAGTTCCGGATGTTCTTGCTTCACGCGCGTATCGACGTTGTCGCCGATGTAGCTGTACGGCCATCCATAAAATCCCCCGTCCTTCAGCGAAGTAAAATAATCCGGGGGAAGATCATCTCCGAGGCGGTCGCGTTCATTCACCGTCGTCCACAACTCTCCGCTCACCGGCTCGAGCGCAAGGCCCACGGGATTCCTCAGCCCCGTGGCATACAGCCGCGCGTTTTTTCCATCGGGATCGCAGATCGTCACGGCCGCCCGGCGCGGGTCTTCTCCCCTGTCAATATTCGAGTTCGAGCCAACGGAGACGAACAGATGCTTGCCGTCCGCGGAAAAAGCCACCGCTCGCGTGCTATGCCCCCCGGTTGGCAAGTCCAAGAGGTGTTCTTTTTCCCCGAGCCGTTTCGAGGTCTTGGGATCGTAGCGGAATCTCACCACTTCGTTGGTGTTTCCGACGTAAACATAATCCTCGTGGAACAAGATTCCAAACGGCTCTTTCTGCCCGTCCACGAACACTTCACGTTCCTGCGCCGCGCCGGTGTTCTTCGGGTCGCGTATCACCACGATTTCTCCCGCCCCGGAATCCGCGAGAAAAATATCTCCGTTCGGAGCAACCGTCAGCCAGCGTGGATACTTGAAATTCGTGGCGAATACATTCACGCGGAATCCCGCCGGCACGGCAGGCAAAAAGCCTGCCGGCGCCTTCTCATATTCGGGAGAGTTGCTTACCGATTTCGTCAAAAAGGGGGCCGGCAGCTTCGGCTTCTGGCCGTGGGTGACTTGCGCTGCTGCGAAAGAAGGCAGAAAAAGCGGCACCGCCAGAGCAACAATGTTTCTTGCGCGCATCATAAGCCTTTCCAAAATAAATTATGCTCTCGGCTCTATGATGCCTCAGTCGACCCCGCGGTTCCAAATGTTGCCGTTTCCCCCAGTGCCGGCGGAGAATCGTCCGCATGCCCCCGAAGAGGGGCGAAATCCGTATCCTGGCTGTTACTTATTGACCCCCATCGAATCAAACGGGCGAGGCGTAAACTGAGACAAGCGTCAGCGGGAGCAAACCATGCGCAGTCCTTACATTGGTCGAGGCATCGCTTTTGTGATCATTATTGGCCTGCTGGCGTGGACCGCTTTCCGAGCGCTCGGCTCGCGGCCTCCGGAAACTCCTAGGATTCCTTTCCCGACGCCGGCCATCGATGCGCCGTTGGCTGCCGCCAAGTCCCAGCAGACTGCTGTTTTTGCGGGAGGCTGTTTTTGGGGCGTCCAAGCCGTTTTCCAGCATCTCAAGGGGGTCCGTTCCGTGACCTCCGGCTACGCCGGCGGCTATGTCAAGTCACCTTCCTACGAAACCGTGAGCCTGGGCGTCACTGGCCACGCAGAGACCGTCAGCATCCTTTACGATCCCTCGCAAATCACATTCGGCCAGCTCTTGATGGTTTTTTTCTCCGTGGCTCACGATCCCACGCAATGGAACCGTCAAGGTCCGGACACCGGCTCCCAATACCGCTCCGAAATCTTTTACACCAGCGAGGAGCAGAAGCGCATGGCTCAGGCTTACATCGCGCAGCTCGATGCCGCGAAAGTCTATTCGCGGCCCATCGTCACAAAAGTCGAGCCTTTCAAAGCTTTTTATCTCGCTGAAAATTACCACCAGGACTACCTAAAAAATCATCCCGACAATCCCTACATCGTCTACAACGACTTGCCCAAACTGGAAAATCTGAAAAAGGTCTTTGCCAACCTTTACCAACCCTAAATCGTGAATTGCTGCATGGCTGGCCAATCTATTTTTCGTATTTGAACGCCTTGTTCGGATAGGGCGGCGCCATGGGAACGGGCCGAGGATCTTTCTGGATCTGCAACTTCAAATATTGCAGCGCCGCATCGAGCTGCGCATCGCTTCCTTCAAACGAGGCGTGCGGAAGATTGTCCACGACAATATCCGGATCGACTCCATGCCCTTCAATCAGCCACTTCCCTTCCGGCCCGTAGACTCCAGTTTCCGCCGCCGTGGCAATTCCGCTGTCCGCCAGCGCGTTTCTCGCCGACAGCCAAATCTCGCCTCCCCAGGTCCGCGCGCCAATCACTTTTCCCATACCCAGCCGGCGAAAACCTTCGGCGAAAGCTTCGCCATCCGAGGCCGTATCTTGATCGCAAAGCACCACGATGTGTCCGCGATAGGCGTATTGCATGTTGGAACTGGGATTGCCGATGCGCGGCTGCCACCAGAACCACGCGGGCCGCAGCAATTTCCCGAGCAGCCACGAATCGATGTTGCCGCCATCGTTGTGGCGCACGTCAATGATCAATCCCTGGCGGTCGAAAACGGGATAAAACTCGCGCGCCCACTGCGCAATGTCGCCAGAACCCATGGCGCGCAAATGAACATAGCCGATTTGTCCTTGAGAATCTGATTCCACCTTGAGCCGTCGCGACAGTTCCCACTCTTTGTAAAGCATGTTGCCGTCGTCTTTCGCAGAGACGGGTGTGACGATAACGTCGCGAAGTTGTCCCGCGGAAGACTTCACGCGCAGAAATACTTGGCGGCCGGCTTTCCCGCGGAGCAAGGCACGCTCATCGGCAACGCTGAGAGGGCTCTCGCCATCCACGCCGACGATCACTTCACCCTCAAGGACAAGAGAATCGGGCCGCGCCAGGGGCGGCGCTTCTTTCGGCAGGTCCGGATCGTAAAGATAAATGTGTTGCACCACGTACCCGCCCGCTTGCTCGTCCCGGCGCAACAGCGCGCCGAGCGTCGCCAGATCCACTTGATCGCCGGGTTTACGGGAATCGCCGCCGTGCACAAAAATGTGCAGCGCCGAAAGTTCTCCCACCATTTGGGCGATCACATCGTTCAGTTCGTCGCGATCCGCCACGCGATCGACGAGCGGCAGATAGCGCTCGCGCATTTGTTTCCAGTCCACTCCGTTCATGTTGCGATCGTAGAAGTAATCGCGCTCCAGCCTCCAGGCATCCACAAACAACTCGTGGAATTCCGCGCGTGGATTGGTCGCAAAGGTCCAGCGGGAAAGATCTATTCTTGCTTTCGCCAGCACCTTAGGATCACTTAACCCGGCGGCCTTTGCATCGGAATCAAAAATGTAGAAAAATTCCTGCTTCTGCACCAACATCTTCTTGCGATCCAGCGAAATCTCGTAATTCTCAACATCTTCGACTACCGCCTCCGGCGGCATCTCCTTGTTGGCGATGTCCATGCAGACAACCTTGCGCTTCGGGGGCGCTTCATCGGAGCGTTCCATCCAGCACAGCCTTTTCTCCGTGGCTTGCAACTGCGAATAATTCCCTGCCGGAACCGGCACCTCGTTCAGCCGCAGCGCCATATCCTTGAAGTCGAAATTTACAACCGGAGGAGCCAGCTTTTTCGTTTCGTCTTTCTTGCCTTCCTCTTTTTTTGGTTCTTCCTTCGTTAGCTCCTCTTTCTTCGCTGCCTTTTTCTTAGGTTCTGCCTTTTTCTCTGGCTTGGATTCTTCGGGTTTCGCCGGCTGCTCCGGATGCTCGGGGTGAAGTTCGTCCACGGGCGCAAATGGCGAGCGCAAACCGCTGGTGAGCGCCAATTCGTAGATTTTCACCGAGCGGTCGAAGAACGGATCAGGCTGACGTGCCCCCCACGGTGAATGCACAGCGGTGATCAAAGACCGATCGGAAAGGAAGTACAGCCATTTGCCATCCGAACTCCAGTTGGGGTTGACGCTGTTGTAGCGGTCGGAAGTGATGGCCTGAATCGCGCCGGTTTTCACGTTCACGACTTTGATTTGCCGGAAGGTGTTATGCGGGGTTTCCACGTAAGCGAGCCATTGGCTATCGGGCGACCAGGTAAGATCGTCGAAATCATCTTCCATGGATTGTGCAATACGTTTCTGCTGCTTGGCGGCAATGTCGTAGAGCCAAAGTTGTTGATCCTTGTCGCGGTGCGCCAGCCATTTGCCGTCTGGTGAAGGAACGCCCTCCCAGCGCAAAACTTTCGAATCATTGGTCCACTGTTCCGGCGAACCAACGCCGTTGGCGGGATATTTCCAGAATTCGGTTTCACCGCTTTCCGTAGAGAGGGCGACAATGCTCTTTCCGTCCGGTAGGTAACGGGCTTCGCGATAGCGCACTCCCGAATTGCCGGCAACTTTGACGATCCGCCCGCTGCCCACCGGCAAAGTAAATACTTCTCCGCGGGCCGTAAACACCGCCGCGGTGCCGTCCGGGGCCACGTGCGCCGCGGTGAGATAGTCGAGCGGTTTTTTTACCCAGTGGTCGCGCAACTGATCGAAATCCGAAACCAGCGTGATATTGATGATCGCGTCTTCCCCAGTTTTCAAATCGAGCAGCCAAAGGTCCGCGCCGCATTGATAAACAATTCGCCCATCGGAAAGCGATGCCGACTGAATATCGAAACCCTGCTGATGGGTATGTTGTTTCAAGTCTTTGCCGTTCTTGTCCATCGAATAAACGTTCATGACGCCGTCGCGGTCGGAGAGGAAATACGCGCGGCCGTCCCAAGCCATCGGATTATCCGAAGTGCCGGGCCAGTCGCCGGTAAGGAGCACGGCCTCGGAGCCGGGTTCGTAGCGCCAGATGTTTTCCGCGGTGCCGCCCTGATAGCGTTTCGTCGAGCTTGGCTGGCGATCGAGCCGCGTGAAGAACAAAGTTTTGCTATCGGCGGTGTAACTGCCGGAAGCGGCCTGCGCCAAGGGCAGAATCTCTTTCTTACCGCTGGCGTCAATGGCTACCAATTTCGGGTCAGGCAGAGTGGAATAACGAGTGGTTCGAACGAGCAAACGGCCGTCCGGGGTCCAACCGGCCACGCTGGCATCGCCATCCCAGGTGCGGCGCTGCGGCAAGCCGCCATCCACGGGCATGGTGTACACATCGTCGGGACCTTCATATTGCGCGTTGAAAGCGACGGTCTGGCCGTCTGGAGAAATCGCGGCGCGAAATTCCTTGCCAGGATTTGAAGTGAGGCGCCTGGCGGCGCCACCCTTCGCGCTGACCGACCACAAATCGCCTTCGGCAGTAAAAATAATCGTGTCGCCGTGAATCGCGGGGTAGCGGTAGTAGCCGGGCCGTGTGGCCACTTTATCTCCCGCACCGAGAGGCGTGATGAAAAAGAAAACGGCGGCAAGCGTGAAAATAATTCGTGCAACAATCTTGTTGGCTGGGTCTGACATGGCGTTTCGCTTCCTTTCGAGCGCGGCTTTCGCACGCAACACCAATTTCGCGTGGTGCCGCTCTCAGTTCTGGAGCCTGGCGCTCCGCTTTGCGGACGCTGTTGCTATTGGGGTGGCGCCGTAAAATCCTACGCACGCTACGGTTTCGAAGCAACTGGATTTCACCGGGGAAACCGTTGACAACAACGGTGCGCTGCGCTATTTACCCTAAGACGCGCACGGCCCATAGCGCAGTCCTACACCTCGTCTCCAGTGCGCGCACATCCGAACGTTAAGGAGGCTACTATGCCGAATCCTGTCCGTGCTATTCCTGAAGGGTATCACTCGATTACGCCGGCACTCACGTGCCAAGACGCTGCTCGCGCCATCGAATTCTACAAGTCGGTCTTTGGCGCCAAGGAAATCATGCGTATGCCGGGCCCCGGAGGAATCATCACGCATGCTGAACTCCGCATCGGCGACTCGGTCATTTTCCTCAACGACGAAATTCCGGGGATGGCCGTTGCTCCGAGCGGCGGGTCCATCAATCCCGTGTATCTCTTTCTCTACACAGAAAATGTGGACGCGGTGTTCAATCGCGCCGTCACGGCAGGTTGCAAAGTAACCATGCCAGTTGCAAACCAGTTCTGGGGGGATCGCTTTGGAAAATTCAACGACCCCTTTGGCCATCACTGGGGCGTTGCCCAGCACGTCGAAGACGTTGCACCCGATGAGATGAAGCGCCGCATGGACGCCTCCATGGGCGCCGAAGCAGCCAAAGCCGCCGGCCAGAGCTAGTTGATTCTGTCGACGTTTCAGATGCGGCGTCGCTGGTTTTTTTGACCGGTGGGGCCTTTCTTTTGAGAAAATTTGCATAAGCCGAGACGGGGACTGTTGTGCCTACACGGACCAGAGCCATGCGGCGCCGCGCACTCCGCTGGCATCGCCGTGCTTGGCAGGGAGAATTGGTGTGTCCGCTTCGTTACCGAAAACGTATTCGGCCAAGCGGCTTGGAACATTTTTGTATAGCCGAGGAATCTGCGAAGCGCCGCCACCCATCACAATGACGTCCGGGTCGAGAAGATTGACGACTTGCGCCAAGCCGCGCGTGAGGCGGTCTTCGAACCGATCCAGGGCGGCTAGCGCGGCCGCTTCCCCCGAGTTGCTTCGCGCGATAATCTCGGGGCCCTTGAGGGCCACGCCGGTGGCGCGATGATAATCGGCTTCGAGGCCGGTACCGGAAATCCACGTTTCGATGCAGCCATTCCTTCCGCAATAACAAGCGAAACCGGGATACTCCTCGGGGCGCATCCAGGGCAAAGTGTTGTGGCCCCATTCGCCGGCGACTCCGTTTGAGCCGCTGTGCAGGCGGCCATCGACGGCAACTCCGCCGCCGCAGCCGGTTCCCAAAATCACAGCGAACACAACGTGCTTGCCCGCACCGGCGCCATCGGTGGCTTCTGAAACGGCCAAACAGTTCGCATCATTCGCGCAACGCACTTCACGATCCAGGGCGCGGCCCAGATCCTTGTCGAATGGTTTTCCGTTCAGCCAGGTGGAATTGGCGTTCTTCACTAGACCGGTCCGGGTGGAAATGGTTCCGGGGATGCCCAGGCCCACGGTGGCGCTGCGGCCCAGCTTTTTTTCGATGCTTTCGACGGCTTCGGCGACGGCGCGCACGGTCGCGTCGTAGTCGAAACGCGGCGTGGCAATGCGATGGCGGTGCAGTTCCCGGCCGTCGCGCTCGAGTGCGACGAATTCAATTTTGGTGCCGCCAAGATCCACGCCCATGCGAACGCGTTCTTGATTTCCTGAAGTGGCAGGCATGGTTGGCCCCCTTGCGCGGAGGTAGTCTAACGCGCAAGGGGCGGTTTTGGATGGCTAAGTCTTTAGAGTTATCGTGTTGCAGTTTCCCTCCATGCCATCGGCCTGGCGTGTCGATTGGGGGGCGTCTCGTTCGACGAGTGAGTAGAGGCAGAAAGTCATGGAGAGGCAGAACAAACAGTTTTCAAGGTTTCGCTCCCTTGCGGGCACCGCCCTGGCCGGGCTGGGAATTCTTGTTTTATTGGGAAACGTGGATTGCGCCCTGGACCAGTTGGGGAGTTTCCTCTGCTTATCAGCGGGGAGCGCGCTGGGGATGTTGCCTTGCGTGGTTCTGGCAGCTTGCAAAGCAATGCCAGCGCATGCCCCTGATTATCAAGGGCTTTGGGGATATCTGGTGCGGATTCTGCTGTCGTTTGGGCCGCTATTGTTCGGCGTAGGCAGGGCGAGCTAGCAGCTAGGCGAAAGCAACTCTGGCAGCTTAGGTCAGAGATGTCAGAGAGGCCCAGCACTTAACAAATTCTCTCGTGGGAACGATACTTGACGTTGTCGATTTTGCTGCCCGTGATTCGAAGTGCTAAGTAGAAGCGAATTCAGCCGGCCGAAAACGACCGGAGCCCGGCTCGAAACCGGAACCGTAAGGAGAGAAGCGATGCGATTCATGATGCTGATGATCCCGAAGGGGTATGAGAAGGCCAAGCCAGGCGCCATGCCGAGCGCGGAAGCGGTAGCCGCAATGATGAAGTACAACGAGTCCCTGCAGAAGGCGGGCGTGCTGCTGGCGCTGGATGGGCTGCATCCGCCGTCAATGGGCGTGCGCGTCTCGTTCCCAGGAGGCAAGCCGAAGGTAACCGACGGGCCCTTTACGGAGGCGAAAGAAGTTCTTGGGGGCTACTGGATGATTCAGGTGAAATCGAAGGAAGAGGCGGTGGAATGGGCCAAGCGGTGCCCGGCTTCGGAGAACGAAGTGATCGAGATTCGGCAGGTACAGGAGTTCGAGGATTTTGCTCCCGACGTGCAGAAAGCCGCAGCCGGGTTTTCCGATATGCTGCGCCAGTCTAAAGCGCGCCAGGCAACTTGATGCGCTTGCTGCGGCGCGCCTCGTTTGCTGGCGTAAAACAGGAGAGATAAGCATGATGCTGGGAAGCAATTTCATTGCCACCTGTGCCGACGCACCCGTGGCAGGAGCCAAGTGAAGCAGGCATATGCGAGGGGTCGCTTTCGTCAAAACACGGATGCGACGGACCCCCATCCGCGTCGCGGAAACATTATGCAGTGCGGTGTCGATTTCGCAGCCGGTCGTTCGTCGTAGTCGTAGGGGCTAATTTCCAGGCCCGGGTTCGAAGGATTTCGTATCAGGAGATCGCCGCTATTTCGCAGGTGCGGCTCCAAATTCAGACAAGGAGAAGACCGTATGAAATTCCTGAGCATGTACAAGTCGGTTGAGAGAGACGCGCCCCCTTCGCAGGAAGAGATGGCCAGGATGGGCAAATTGGTCGAGGAAGGCATGAAGGCCGGCTGGCTACTGGCCACCGAAGGGTGCCTGCCAAGCGCGCTGGGTGCGCGGGTGCGCAATACGAGTGGAAAATTGACGGTGACCGACGGACCTTTTACAGAAGCGAAGGAAGTCGTCGGGGGTTTCGCGATCCTGCGAGCAAACTCCAAGGCAGAAGCTATCCAACTAGCGAAAGATTTCCTGCAAGTCGTCGGCGATGGCGAGTGCGAGCTTCGACAGATCTATGAAGCGGACACGTGCCAGGGCGCGACAGCCTAGTCAGTATTTTTCACTCACGAGAGTGTTCCTAAACATGATGTTGAAATTGTTGGGGGGCGACTTGGTCGAACCCGAAAGCTGTCTTAGCAAAACAGAGAGCTGAGGTTGCCAAGCGAATAGACAAGGAGAAGTGACAATGAAATTCATGATGATTGTGAAACACGCGGAACCCGCGATCCCTCCGACCAAGGAGCTTATAGACGCGGTAGCGAAGCTCGGGGAAGAAGCCGCCAAAGCCGGCACGATGATCATAAGCGGCGCGCTAGCCCCAACTGTGGCGAGCACGCGGGTGCGCGTTTCTGGTGGGCAGCTCAAGGCGCTCGATGGACCTTTCACCGAGGCCAAGGAAGTTTTTGGCGGGTTCGCTATTTTTGAGTTGCCGTCGAAAGAAGAAGCGATCGAAGGGGCGAAGCGCTTCATGGAACTTCACAGGACATACTGCCCGGGATGGGAGGGCGAGACCGAAGTTCGCCAGATATTTGGCCCAGAGGAGTGCGCCCCCAAAGGGTAGGAGTTCTCGCCAGGACCGTCGGCTACGAAGAGATAGGCGCAGCGCTCGACTTGCGCGGGCGGATTGAAGATGGTGTGATGGTTAGTCGTGACACCCACCAATACCCACCACGCCATCGAAGCGGTCTGGAGGATTGAGTCGGCCAGGATTATCGCCGGGCTCACGCGGATCGTGCGGGACGTCGGACTTGCCGAAGAACTTGCGCAAGACGCGCTCGTTGCGGCGCTTGAGCAATGGCCGGAGTCGGGGATTCCGGACAACCCAGGCGCTTGGCTCATGACCACCGCGAAGCATCGTGCCATCGACATGTTCCGGCGAAACAAGAGGCTGGAACACAAGCACGACCAACTTGGCCGGGAACTGCAGTCGCAGGAGATGGCCGTGCCGGATTTCGATAGCGCTCTCGATGATGACATCGGCGACGATCTTCTGCGGCTCGTGTTCATCTCCTGTCATCCGGTTTTGTCGACTGAGGCGCGCGTGGCCCTGACCTTGCGCTTGCTGGGAGGTTTAACGACAGAAGAAATCGCGCGCGCGTTCCTGGTTCGGGAGCCAACCGTGGCTCAGCGAATCGTGCGGGCCAAGCGGACGCTGGCGGAAGAGCGCGTGCCGTTCGAGGTCCCGCGCGGCAACGAGATGGGCGCGCGCCTCTCGTCCGTGCTCGAAGTGATTTATCTAGTTTTCAACGAAGGGTACTCGGCGACAGCGGGTGACGATTGGATGCGGCCCGCGCTGTGCGAAGAAGCCCTGCGTCTCGGACGTATCCTGGCGGAGCTGGCGTCGCAAGAACCGGAGGTTCACAGCCTGGTGGCGCTGATGGAGATTCAAGCGTCACGTGCGAAGGCGCGCGTTGGACCGACGGGGGAGCCCATCTTGCTACTGGAGCAAAACCGCGCGCACTGGGACCAATTGCTGATTCGCCGGGGTCTCGCGGCGCTTGAGCGTGCGGAACAACTCGGCAGTAAGCGGGGACCGTATGGGCTCCAAGCGGCGATCGCGGCTTGCCATGCGCGAGCGATTACCGCGGAAGAAACGGACTGGCCGCGCATCGTGGCGCTCTACGATGAGCTTGCGCGGCTTGCGCCATCGCCGGTGGTGGAGTTAAACCGTGCCGTGGCGGTGGCGATGGCCTGGGGTCCTGGGGCGGGGCTCGCAATGGTGGATAAACTGATGGCCGAGCCATCGCTGAAGAATTACCACCTCTTGCCGAGCGTGCGCGGGGAACTGCTGAGAAAGCTCGGGCGCTTCGACGAAGCGCGCACGGAACTTGAACGCGCAGCTACACTCACGCAAAACACACGCGAGCGGGAGTTGTTGCTGAATCGCGCGCGAGCTTGCGCAATGGCTCAAGGCGGCGCGAGCTACACTGACAAAAACAGCGTGTCCCGCGCCAACTAGGCTGCCGTTTGCGATGAACGGTGCTATTCGTCGCCGCGGACTTGCCACCATTCCAGGCGTTCGAATTCGGCCACTTTTTCGGCACCGTGTTCGTGATACCAGCGGCTCCAGACGAGTGCATCGGCGGGCAGATTTACATCGGTGATTTGCTGAAGGGCGAGGAAAGTCCAGGATCGCATTTGGCCGGTAGTGCGAGGATTCATCGCCAGATCGATGAGCTTTGGCACCATCGTCATGCGCTGCTTGCGCGTGAAAATTCCACAATCGGAAATATTGCAGCCGGCGCGATCGCGTACGCTGTCGGCGGGATCTTCCGTGAACGACGTGAAGAGCTCATCGAGAACTTCATCTTTGCCGAGGAACCGCATTCCTTCGACGGCCCACTGGCGCACCGTGGGGTCATGGTCGTTCCGGGCGTAGTTCAAGAGCACTTCGTGGATGCGGTCGTAATCGACGCCGCGGCCTGCGAGCATGCCAAGGTAATAGACCGCCCATGAGCGGTGTTGCGGGTCGGTGCGGGCACGTTCCATCAGTTGATCGGCGGCCTGCTGATTCTTTTTCCAGCCTTCCAGAGCTAGATTGATGTCGACGTTGGCGTAGCGCACGCGGAGGTCCTTGGAGAACTCGGAGCGCCGCTCCAACTGCTTTATGCGGTCGGTGGTGCTGAGGTGGCCGACCCAGCCTTCTTGCAGATGGTCGAAAACTTTCAGCGCGCGGGTGTCGTGTCCAATGGCGCGTTCGAGAAGTTCTTCCGCTTGAGCTTGCGCGGGACTGCTGCCCAAGCGTTCCACAAGCGCGTCCGTCAAAGGTCCGGAAAAGACCCGCCGTGGCACGGGCTGGACAGCGGCCGCGGAACCTCGCGAGTTTTTCGCACGTGAAGTAAACGAAGTCATTCGCCAGGCCACAAAGCCCATCATCGCGGCAGCGATGGCGAAGAATACGGCGAGAGAGGCCCCGGAAGCGGGCTGGCGCGACGGAGTGAAAACTTGGCCTGGCGTTTGCCCGGGAAGTTGTGGACTCACACCGAGGGGCAGGTCCACTTCCACGTGGGTATCGATCTTGAGGCCAGCCAGTGTTTCGATCTGCGAGACCACCCAGCGGGCTTCCTGTCGGCTGTCGATTTCACCGGCGAGCGTGATTTTGCGCCCATCTTTCAGACGCATCCGAATCGCATGCAGGGCATTCCCTGACCCTGAGTCTTGCTGAGCGCTGACGACAGGCACAAGGGAAGCCACTTCGGACACCTGAATCCGGCGCGTGCGGCCAAGGCCAAAAATCCCGGTCCGTGAAAAAATTTCCCCGCTGCGCACGGTGATTCGGGCGCTTCCCAGCATGGCCTGGAGCGTCGCCGCGATCAGAAGCAAACCGCAGAGTCCAAACGCAATGAGAAAGAAAAGCGGCGCGTGCTTCTGGTACATCAGGTAGACCACCCCATTCCAAACGACAGTGGCCAGAAGGAGAATCAGGGAGCGGCGGGGATTGCGAAAAGGGGAAAAATAAAATTCAGTGCCGCCAGAACCCATTCCGACAACAACTTTAGCGTGGCTGGGCTGGGCGACGGCGCCGGAATCATCACTGGGAGCCGCCGCGAAACCGTATGAACTCGCGGCGGAAAAAGCGGAGGATCCGGAATCGCCGACTGTCTCAGCGGAGGCCGCGCCGCGAAAAACTGGAATTTCAAAATCGTCCGTGTAATCCACTCCAGGCACATCTGCTTGCGCGTGGAGAAGCCAAAGAATTTGATCCCTTGGATTGTCGTGACTGGTAATCGCACTATCCGCCGGAATCGAAAAATCGACAGGAATCGCACGGCCCATTGGTCCGGGAGCCACCGCGCCAGCGGGGACGTTTTGATCCGATTGCCAGAGGATGATTTGATGGGTGGTGCTGTCCCGGCCGGAATCGCTGACGACTTTACGTACGCAGGAAAGCCGTAGGTCGATGCCGTGCTCCGTGCGGGTATCGAGCTGCAAATGAATTTTTCCACTCAAGCGTTCGCCGGTGGAAAAAGGCAGAGAATCGAATTCGAAGTAGGCGTCGCCGAAACGCTGGCGACGAATCGTGGCGCGCGCCGCCTTGACGATCAGAATCGCGCCGAGCAGGTTGCCTGCGAGCACCAAGAACACGCCCGGGTTCCGGTCGCGCGCAAACGGCTGAGCCATGGCGGGAAGAAACGGCAGCGTAACCACATTGCAGAGGACCGCGAAAACCCAGAGGGTGACGGCGCTCTTCTTGTTCTGGCTTTCGGCGCGGCGCGAAGCCCAATCTGTTTTCCAAAGCCAAGGGGAGAGTGGATGGGCTTCCTCACGAGCGGCCTGCTGCTTCAGGAGTCCATACCCGCGCACTGCCGCGTAAATGAGTCCTCCGCCGATGAAGGCAAAAACCGAGCCGAACAAGATTGCGGCGAGCGTTTCAAACGGAGTGTGATTTCTGGGGTTAACCAGTTGTTTGTAAATGAAAACGAGACCCGCTCCCAAAAAAGGCAGTCCGAAGAGGGTCACGAAAACGGCGCCGCCTTTGGAAGGCTGGGTCATGCTTTGATTCTAGATTCGTTCGAACGGACAAAAGAGGAAACGGAGGGCTGGATTGCCTTGGCGGTTATACCTGAACCCAGGGGCAGGTCCGCCATTCCCGCGACATGAGCGCAATAAAGGGGCGTGAGACGCCGTGGCTGGGGCTTGCCGGCGTGAGTCCGCGAAGCAACGATCTTAAGCGGCGACCAATTTCGGTCCCAGCTTGCGTTGAGGCTTGCCGGAGTTCTCGAGCAGCTCGCGCTCGGCACGCGTCCAATCGTCGAGCGCGTCTCCGGGCGCGCCAGCGCGCTCCAAATAAATCTGATACGCGCGCAACGCGATCTCCTCGGTGGTCGGATGAATTTTGGGCGCCTGGGGCTTTTTCGCTTCCGGAGAGGGGCTCTTCCTCGTCTTGGGCATAAGTGTTCTCCTCCCAACTGCGGTTGCCATTCTACATTCGACCGAAAGCAACCGGTTAAAAAATCGTTGAAAGACCAATCGAAAGATTTAATAGAAAGAATCCAGGAAACAGATTTTGCCGGCTCGAGGGAGTTCGGCGAGTCTGGCTCTCGGATAGGGCGCTGCTCCTTTCGCCGCACGCGAAAGCGTACTGGCAACGGGGTGTTCGAGTTCCTGTAGGGTAGAAGGACGTGCGGTTGCGTCGGTATTGAGGGTTAGCGGCGATGGTGCAGATCAAAGGCACAGCAGTTCTGGATACCATCAAGGCGATAAAAGAACGCGCCGGGACGAGCGAATTCGAAAAAATCGTAACGACCCTGGATGAAGAGACCAGGAAAATATTTCAAGGGCAGATCTCGCCTTC
>Ga0307479_10000610_pt1 | contig 32078 bp, 29 predicted proteins | sample atmos_gasesECM4C_FD_203743 | JGI IMG/M metagenome (GOLD analysis project Ga0307479, IMG submission 203743) | Hardwood forest soil microbial communities from Morgan-Monroe State Forest, Indiana, United States - atmos_gasesECM4C_515 | ecosystem: Environmental > Terrestrial > Soil > Temperate...
TGTCGAACTCTCAGGGCCATCTAAAGATTTTCCTTGCAGTGGTAGCCGCAGGTCTTTTTACCGTGGCAGGCTGCTCAAATCAGGAGCAGGCCACAAATCCGGCTCCGGCGGCCAAAAAGGCGGCGCCAGCGAAACCGGCCAACAGGCCGGCACCGGCTCAGCCAGCCGCCACAGCGGCGGCTAAACCGGCTAGCGGTAAAGCGGCGACAGCAAAGCCTGCTTCTGCTTCCGCTAAGGTGAGCGCGCCGACGAAGTTGGTCACCGTTCCCAAGGGCACCTTTTTGACGACGAGTCTCGGCCAGTCGCTTGCCAGCAACAAGAGCAAAGCGGGTGACTCTTTTGCCGCAACCCTCACTTCTTCGGTGAAGGTGAACGGCAAGACGGTAATCCCCAAGGGAGCGCACGTCACCGGCAAAGTGGTGACCGCCAAGAAGAAGGGTCCGGAGTTGACGGTCGCTCTGGCCTCAATCGAACTGGGTGGGAAGTCCTATCCGGTGGCCACCAACTCGGTTGGTCCCGCAGATCAGGCCAAATCCAAGAGCGACAGCGACAACTCGGATGCGCCAAAGCCCAAAAACATAACCGTCGCGGCCCAGACGCACGTGAAATTCAAGCTGACCAAGTCCGTCAAGGTTCCGGTGAAAAGCTAAGCCCTAGCTTCACGCAGTGTTTCGGTTGCCAACCCCAGTCAGTTTCATGCTGGCTGGGGTTCTTCTTTTGTTTCACAGCAAGTTGCGATGCGACCTTGTGCCCATCCAATCGGCATAGAGCCGAACCTGGAGCAGCGCTGTTTTGCCCCGAAGCTCCCGTCGGAACGCACGCTCTGCATTCGCATCCGATGCCGATCGCAGCTCGCCTTCTCGCTCGCCGCGCCTCACCAGACCAATGCCCACATCGGCGGCTTGCACTCTGGCCCGCTCCTCCTTCAGGAGAAAGTCGCCGAATGCAACCGCATGGCTAACCTTGAACGGCAACTTCGCGTCCTTGTTCGTTTCTTTGATCCGCTCCTGTAGGGCCCTGACCGCCTGCTCTACGCTTTCGCGCGTGAAACGCGGCGGCTTCGCGCCGGAGACGGATTCGCCCGCCGGGGTGGTCATCCACGTCGCCGAGTCGCGCGCCCGTTGTGCATATCCCTGCGCCTCCAGGAACTGAATCACCTGCTCGGCTTCGCGCCGCGGAATCCCTAGCACGTCGGCCAAGTCTTTCGCCGACCAGGTCAGCGTCCCCTTAGTCTCTTTGAGAAAGCTGAGGGCCGCCTCGGCCACTACTTCGGGCAGCCTGCTTCCGTGTGGCGTACGCATTCGTGCCTCGCTCCCAATCTCCATGCCTACGATACACGGCACCGGGGAGATACCCAATGTCGTGGTCGAGCGCCGGAGCTAACCCATCCTCACCGGCTTCGGCCATTGAGTTCACTTGCGCACACGCGATTGCAACCCTAAAGCTATAACCTCCAGGCGTTTGGCGCCGTCTCCGGCGTCCCATTCGTAAGGGCCGAATACCACGAACTCAGGAACGCTGCGGTTTTTTTCATAATGAACATCAGGTTTGTACATGCTAGAATCCGCGCTCGTGGGAGCAGCGACTAGCGGGCGACGTTCCACACCTCGCAGCCAGGGGCAGACTCGAAGTAGTAAGACCACTCAGGGCAAAATATCGACGATAGATCAGAGTCCCTGTGGCTGTGACCGGATGGCCGGTCCCGGAGCCATCGAGTAGAAGCGCCGCTCAAAAGAAAGGGGGGCTCTCAACAGATGAATCGGATCCCCGTTTCCTCGGAAGGCATAACCCAGGTTGGCTACCATCAAGATACGGACACCTACGGAACCCTGGAACTCAAGTTCGCCAGCGGCAGCGTGTTTCAATTCTTCAACGTCCCGACAAAAACGTACGATGAATTCATCCACGCGACCTCAATGGAGGACTATTACGCCAGTAAGATTGGCAAGCGCTTTCCGTGCTTGCGCGTCTGAGCACGAAGGTTTGGGCTTAATTTCAAGGGAGCCAGCGCGCTCGCGAATGCTCCTGCGGCGCCGCGTCGTTGTGGGGGTTCGCTTCAGCGCATTCCAGCGAGCGAACGCGAGTGATCTCACCGACTGAGGGCCGAGAGGACCCGCCGCGCCGAAACTAAGCAGCTACACAAAACGAGTGAATCACGCATATAATCCCGTACCATGGCCCCAGATCGTGACACCCTAAAATCCGCTCCGGGAATGGTGCCCGATGAGCTCAAGCAGGAACCTCGCTCCAAGGGCATCACCACGCCACGCAAGAAAAAACCCAAAGAACTCGCAGTCATCACGGAGTGCTGCACCGGCTGCGCCGGATCTCCTGCCTGTGTGGAATACTGCCCCGTAGAAGACTGTATGTTCTGGGTTCCCGACGAAGACCATCCGCCGTTTGGGCGCATCCAGATAGACCCCATTCTTTGCATCGGCTGCAAGAAGTGCGTCAGCAAGGGCCCGGACGGCTGCTTCCTGGACGGCTGCCCCTGGGACGCCATCGTGATGATAGACATAGCCGAAGTGGAAAAAGCCGTCGGCCCCATGTCCTACTGAGTTGTTCCATCCTGACTGCTGGGGCCGAGTAGTTGCGTAAGCTCCGTCGATCATCCGCATGGGGGGATGCCCCCAGAAATATTCAAAATAGTTGTCGATATCGGGGAGCCTCGTTCGTCGTACACATAGGAGAGCAAAAGCTGGCGTGGCGAAGCTATTTCGCCGTGGCAGTCGATTCTTGTGCTTCCCAGCGTTGCCGGATGGAGGCGATGAATTGTTCTTTGTTCTTTCGCATCAGCCGGACGAGTGCTTGATTCTCGGTTTTCTCATGCGCGGCGGCCCACAGAACCATCTCGGTGAGCACGGGAGCAAGGTCCATGCCTTTAGGGGTGAGCGAATAGATCAGCTTTCGACCGTCGGAGTAGTCTGGTTGCGCGGCGATGATGCCGTAGGCTTCCAGCTTGCGCAGGCGGTCGGCCAGGATATTGGTGGCGATTCCTTCGTAAGAGCCCTCCAGGAATTCTTTGTAACTGCGAAAACCTCGCACCATCATGTCGCGAAGAATCAAGAGCGACCAGCGATCGCCCAACATTTCGACGGAAGCGTTCAGCGGGCATCCGGAGCGGCGTTTTGGAGGTGGTCGCCTTTTGGGCATGTTTTCTAAATTTTGGCCAGGCCTGCCGGAAACAAACCTGGCCTGTCATACGTTCTCACGGTAGCAGTTTTTACTTGCATTGTGCAAGTAATATGGCAGACTGGGCGCAACAGCCTGCACAAAACCAAAGGCAAGGCACCCGATGACTCAGACAAAAATGAAAGAGCAGGTTGCAGAACTGGTAGCGGCACGCGTTGCCAATAGCAAGCCGCTGCTCATCGCCGGCTTGCGCGCACGATATAACCACGGAACCTTAGACAACGTCCCGGCTCAGTGGCAGCGCTTTGCGCCACACATCGGAAACATTCCAGGACAAGTAGGCCAGGCCGCATACGGCGTGGTTTGGCGGCCTTCGGACGGAGAGGGCGTCGAGTATTTGTGTGGAGTTGAGGTGACCGGGTTCGCAGGTCTCCGCCACCAATTCACGGTCGTGAGCATTCCAGCGTTCCGGTACGCTATCTTTTCCCATCATGAACATGCCTCGAAAATCCGCGACACCGTCGATGCCATCTTCCACACATGGCTCCCAGAGTCCGGGCACGAAGCAGCCGCGACCGCGGAAACGCCAGACTTCTTTGAACGTTATAGTGAAGAGTTCGATCCCAAGACGGGAATGGGCGGGATGGAAGTGTGGGTACCTATCCAGTCGTAGCGGAATCCCGGAGAAACTCAGAAGCCACGAAAACCAAAGGAGGGGAAAATGCAATTGGACACTTATTTGACTTTCAAAGGTGACTGCGAAGCGGCGTTCAGGTTTTACGAGAAGTGCCTTGGTGGAAGAATCGAAGCAACGTTTACTTACGGACAGTCTCCGATGGCGCAGGAAGTGCCGGCAGACTGGAGCGGCAAGCTGATGCACGCGCGGATGGCAATTGGGGACAGAATCTTAATGGGTTGTGACGCGCCGCCAGATCGTTATCGAGAGCCGAGCGGCTTCTCCGTATCCCTTAGCATTAAGGAGCCTGCGGAGGCAGAGCGTATCTTCAACGAATTGGTGCAAGGCGGCAAGGTGGAGATGCCGATTCAGCAGACCTTCTGGTCCGTTCGTTTTGGCATGCTTGTCGACCGCTTCGGCATCCCGTGGATGGTCAATTGCGAACAAGCTGCTGAGAAAGCGGCCTGAGAACCTACAAAAAAGGAGAAAGCATGAGCGGAGTACGGGTATTGGTCGGCACACACAAAGGCGCGTTCATCCTGAGCTCGGACGGCAAGCGCACCAAGTGGGACGTCAGCGGTCCGCACTTTACCGGCTGGGAGGTCTATCACATGAAGGGGTCGCCGGCGGATCCCAACCGACTTTATGCCTCACAAACCAGCGGATGGTTCGGGCAAGTGATTCAACGTTCCGATGATGGCGGAAAAACCTGGTTCCAGCCGGGCACACCGGCGGGCGAACCGACCACCGGGCCAGGGGGCATGTCTAAAGGCGAGAGCAACAAGTTTGTGTACGACACCTCGGCGGAAACAGGGAAGCCGCTCACGACCCACCAATTTTACGACGGAAACCAGCACCCCTGGGAGTTCAAGCGCGTATGGCACCTGGAGCCTTCCCTGAACGACCCGAACACCGTGTATGCCGGAGTGGAAGACGCCGCGATCTTTCGCTCCAAGGACGGCGGCAAATCCTGGCAGGAACTTTCCGGGTTGCGTGGCCATGGCACAGGTCCTAAATGGCAACCCGGCGCGGGTGGAATGTGCTTGCACACCATCGTGCTGGACCCTAGCAATCCGCAGCGAATGTTCATTGCCATTTCCGCGGCGGGAGCGTTCCGCACCGATGACGGCGGAAAAACCTGGAAGCCCATCAATCGCGGACTGAAATCGCAATACATTCCCGATCCCAACGCTGAGGTTGGCCACTGCGTGCACCGCATTGCCATGCACAAATCGAAGCCCGGCGTGCTGTTCATGCAGAAGCATTGGGACGTGATGCGCAGCGACAACGCCGGCGACCAGTGGACGGAGGTCAGCGGGAATTTACCGACCGATTTTGGTTTTGTGATCGACGTGCACGCGCACGAGCCGGAGACCATCTACGTTGTGCCCATCAAAAGCGACGGCGAGCATTTTCCTCTGGATGGGAAGTTGCGCGTGTATCGCAGCAAAACCGGCGGCAACGAGTGGGAAGCGCTGACCAAAGGCTTGCCGCAAAAGGATTGTTACGTCAACGTGCTGCGGGACGCGATGGCCGTCGATTCGCTCGACAAATGCGGAATCTATTTCGGCACGACGGGCGGGCAAGTGTACGCTTCCAGCGATTCCGGTGAAAACTGGGAGCCGATCGTGCGGGATTTGCCGGCCGTGCTTTCGGTTGAGGTCCAGACGCTGACATGATTCGCGTGATGTTGCCGCCCCATTTGCGAGGTCTGGCGCGCATCAGCAGCGCGGAGATCACGCTGGAGATTAGCGGCGCGGCTACGGTGCGTTCGGTGCTGGATGCCCTGGAGGCCAGCTACCCCATGCTGCAAGGGACGATTCGCGATCATGTGACCCAGCAGCGCCGGCCGTTCCTGCGATTCTTTGCTTGTGAAGAGGACCTTTCGCATGAGTCCCCCGACACGCCGCTGCCGGAGGCGGTCGTGGCGGGGAAGGAGCCGCTGCTTATCGTAGGAGCCATTGCTGGAGGATGACGAGTGCAAGAAGGAAGATTTAATGCAGCAGATTGCAGAGGGAACGGAGACGACTGGGTTGGCAGCAGGAGCGCTTTGTTGCGTCGCTTGCCGTTGGGAGCGTAGGAAAAATTAGCACAGAGGACGCAGAGAAGAAGCCAAGGAGAGATTTCATGCCATCGGTTACACAGGCTTCGGGATTCGCAGAAACCGCCACGCAGACAGCTCCCGTGTCGAAGAAGAGAGTCTGGGCGGGGCGCATCATGAGCGGGATCGTTGTGGCTTTTCTGGTGCCGGACGCCGTCATGAAATTCTTCAAGCCCGCGCCGGTTGTGGAGGCCTTCGCGCATGTGGGCTGGCCGCTGGCGTTGGCGAACACCCTCGGTGTCCTTCTGCTGGTCTGCACGGCCTTGTATGCTTTCCCGGCGACCTCGGTAGTCGGCGGAATTTTGTTGACGGGCTATCTTGGAGGCGCGGTGGCGACGCATCTGCGCACCGGTGACCCCCTTTTCAGCCACGTTTTGTTTCCGACGTATATGGGCCTGCTGCTGTGGGGCGGATTGTACTTGCGTGAGGGGCGGTTGCGCGCGTTGCTTCCGTTGAGCAGCTAGCTAGGCGCACCGGAGAGATGATCTGGGCGATTGTGCCTATGCGGATGGAGGGAGACCATGGCGTTTCTGAATGACTTGAGGCTGGCGTTTCGGTCGTTATCACGTGCAAAGGGATTGGCGATTACGGTGATACTGACGCTGGCGCTGGGTATCGGCGCGAACGCGGCCATCTTCACGCTGGTGCGTGGCGTACTGTTGCGGCCGCTGGTCAATCGTGACGAAGACCGGTTGATCTATATCTGGCAGAGCAACCCTGGACTTGGTGTTGAGAATTCCCGCTGGTCCGTGCCGGAAATTAAAGATCTGAAGACCGGGGTGAAAACGCTGAGCGAGTTTGGGGATTTCTCGGTCGTTGGGTTCACGATGATCGGGCTGGGCGAGCCACGCGAAGTGCGCGCGGGCGTCGTTGGCGGTTCGTATTTTGACGTGATGGGTCTGCACCCGGTATTGGGGCGTTTGCTGGGGCCGGGCGATGATGGACCAAACGCCGCGGGCGCGGCGGTGCTGACCTACCGCTTCTGGACCACGGTGCTGAAGAGCGATCCCACGGTAATCGGCAAAACAGTGAGATTCGACACGCGCACGGCCACGATCGTAGGCGTTTTGGAACCTTCGGTGCCCTATCCGGCGGAAACGGAGTTGATCGCTAACGTGGTCACCAGCCCGCATCATCTGTCCGCGACGATGGTGACCGGGCGCGTGCATCGCATGACCGACTTGTTTGGCCGTTTGGAGCCGGGAGTAACCCTGGAGCAAGCGCGCGCCGATTTGCGCACGGTTTACAGCGCGATGCTCAAGGAACATCCCGAAGCATACTCTAACAACGGAAACAACCGCATCGAAGCGCGGCTGCTGCGCGATCAGATCACCTCGCAGGCCAGGACCATTCTGTTGGTGCTGCTGGGGGCCTCGGCGCTGGTTTTCGTGATCGCGTGCTCGAATGTGGCCAATCTGATTCTTTCGCGTTCGGTACGGCGGGAAGGTGAACTGGCGATCCGCGCGGCGCTGGGCGCAACCGCGGCCACGCTTCGTCGCACCTTGCTGGCCGAAAGCCTGCTGCTATGTGTTACAGGCGCGGCGCTGGGCGTGCTGAGTGCGCGTCCTATGGTCGCTATCCTGTCCCGATATGCCTCGCGGTTTTCGGTGCGCGCGCTGGATCTCACCATCGATTCCAGCGTGCTGTGGGTGGGCGCAGTCCTCGCGGTGGTCGCCGCAGTGCTGCTGGCGTTCGTGCCGCGTTTGCCGTCAGCGGACGCCTCTCACGGATTGGGCCTGTCCAGCGGCAGCATCCGCATTACCGGCAGCACCAGCCGGCGCCTGCATGTGTTCGCGGTGACGCAAATTGCCGCGTCGTTCATGTTGCTGGCAGGGGCGAGCATGCTCATCAAAACTCTGCTCACGCTGCAAGCAACCCAGACCGGCTACGACATGCATCGCGTTCTGGCGATCAACCTGCCGGTAATGTCATATGGAAAAACGTCGGATGAGATCATCAACTTTTACAGGGAAACCATCCGCCGCATCAACGAATTGCCTGGCGCGGACCGCGTTGCTTTGGGCACCAACGTCCCCTGGCGGGACGCGGGCAACTTCGGTCCCGGGTTCGCGTTCACCGGCGAGGGCAATGTGAAAAGCGCCCGCGAAGAAGATCCGCGCGCGCAGTTGCGGGTGGTTTCGCCGGGATTCTTCGCGGCCCTCGGCGTGCCGATCCTGTCAGGACGCGACTTTAATGATAATGACCGCCGCAGCGGGGAGCCGGTGGTGATCATCAGTCAAAGCGTCGCGCAGCGGATGTTCCCCGGCCAAGACCCCCTCAACCGCCACATTATGTGGAGCGACCCGGTGATGAAGTTCATCTTTATCAGCCAGGGACCTCGCCGCATCGTGGGCGTGGCCGCCGACGCGGACGACGAGCACGTTGTGCCTGGAGCGGCGCTCACCGTCTATCATCCCTTCGGTCAGATACCGGATGATAGCTCCAATAAGGAGATCCCCGTCTTTGGAGGCCGCCTGTTCGTTCACACGAGCATGAATCCCTATGCCTTGGTCACGCCCATCACGCACATCGTCCGTGAAATGGCCGCTGACCAACCCGTGGAGCGCGCCGCCACCCTGGAAGATATTCGCGCCGAAGTGCTCACGCCAGATCGGCTGAACAGCGTGGTGTTCGGGAGTTTCGCGGCAGTCGCGCTGGCCATCGCCGTGGTAGGCGTGGCCGGCGTATTGGCATTTTCGGTGAGCGGCCGCATCCGCGAATTCGGAATCCGCCTGGCTTTGGGCGCGCAACCGCAGAAAATCCTTTCCGGCGTGGTGCTCGAAGGACTGGTGATCGCCGCGATCGGTGTGGCCGCCGGCGCGCTTGTGGGCTTCGCGCTTTCGCGTCTGGCCAGCAGCTATCTGGCGGAGCTGCGGCTGCCCGACGTGTGGCCCTTGCTCGGGTCGGCAATCGTGATTCTCGCGGCCGCGGTGATTGCTGCCGCGGTTCCCGCCGCGCGCGCCGCCCGCGTTGACACCGTGCAGGCGCTTCGCGCCGATTGAGCGGCAAGACTGACGGACGAGCCGTACCCAGGGCGGCGCAGGAGGCCAAAATCTGTGTGCAGGAATATCAAGCCGTTGTTCAACTTCGATCCGCCCGTTACGCCGGAAGAGGTGCGTTCTGCCTCGCTTCAGTTCGTGAGAAAAATCACCGGCTTTCACAAACCCTCAAAGGCAAATGAGCCGGCGTTTCAAGGCGCCATCGAGGAAATCGCACAGGTCTCTGCGCGCCTCCTGCGATCGCTGGAAACGAACGCGCCGCCGAGAAATCGAGAAGAGGAAGCCGCGAAAGCAAAGGTTCGGGCGATCGCACGGTTTGGCCCCTGAGAATCGGAGCGGCAACTTCCCGGCAGCAGAGAAATGGCACGGTCATTTCCATGACTCTGCCCTGATCCTCTCAGCGGACTCCGCAAGGCGCTTGGCATGCCGAAATGGAACAGCGCACCGAATTGAATTTGGAACACAGGCGCACGGCAGCACCCATCCCCCTAAAGTGTTACTCCCGGTGGGCCTATGTGTTCCCCTCCCTGACGTCCAGGCTATTGATCGCGCTCGGCTTAGCCTATTGCGAAGCACGTCGGCAATTTTGGCGGTCGCCGCTCTGCAAGGCACAGAGGAAAACCGAAGTATGGAAGAAGGGTTGCCAAGGCATTCTGAGAAGTGGCACACACGGAAGCAAAACCGTTCGCAGTTGAACCCGTTACGAAGGGGCTGACTCCGTGCATCCTGGACGACGATCCCGCCCAACTAGAGATACTCTCGGCACAGGTTGCGGACGTGGGTTATGAATCGATCGGCACCTCCGATCCTCAAGAAGCCTTGCGCCTGGTGCGCTGTGGCCGGTGCCGGGTAGTCCTGGCGGACGTACACATGCCGGAGATGGACGGATACAAATTTCTGGACCAAGCGTTGCGCGTGGATCCCGGCGTCCACGTCATTATGATCACCGGAGATTACACGTTGGAGTCCGCGCTGGACGCGGTGCGTCGCGGGGCCATGGATTTTCTCCCCAAACCGATTGAGCGCGCCCGCCTGAAGCGGACGCTGGACGATGTAGCGCTCCTTTACGACCAGCGGCGGCGGGTCCGCAGTCTCGAGCAAGAGCTTTTGAAAGACCTCGAATTCCATGGAATTGTAGGGAAAAGCCCGGCGATGCTGGAAGTTTTCGATTTTGCGCGTAAGGTCGCCCGCCACTATACCAACGTGCTGATTGTCGGCGCGACTGGGACCGGCAAGGAGCTCGTCGCCCGCGCCATTCATCAGATTAGCCCGGTGAGCCAGCAGCGGCTGGCGGTGTGCAATTGCTCGGCGCTGGTGGAAACGCTGTTGGAGAGCCAGTTGTTCGGGCATGTGCGCGGCGCGTTCACGGGCGCGACCGACACGCGAGCGGGATTATTTGAATATGCCCACAACGGCACGGTGTTTTTGGATGAGGTCGGCGAGACCTCGCTGGGCATGCAAGCGAAGCTGCTGCGGGTGATCCAAAACCGCGAAATTCAGCGGGTGGGCTCGCCGGAGGTCCGCCAGATCAACGTGCGGCTGATCGCAGCCACCAACCGGGACCTTCGCGCCGAAGTCCTCGCCGGGCGTTTCCGAGAGGATTTGTTTTACCGGCTCAGCTCCATACAAATCCGCATTCCGTCGTTGTCCGAACGCTTGGAAGACATTCCGCTGCTGGTGCAGTATCTGCTCAAGAAATATAACGAGGCCTACGGAAAGAAAATCGGCGGGCTTACCCGGCGCGCGCAGGCGGCGGTACTGCAACATTCGTGGCCCGGCAACGTGCGAGAGTTGGAGAACACCATCTCCACCGCCTGCATCAGCGCCACCGGCGATTTTATCGACCTGCCCGACCTGCCGGAGCACCTGCAGCATCGCGAAACGCGCCCGGCCGATGGCCGGGAGTTCTTGCCGTTGTCGCTGGAAGAAATGCGTAACGCGCACATCGAGCGGGTTTTGCAAATGTGCCAGGGGAACCGGCTCAGGGCCGCGCAGGTCCTGGGCATTGGCCGCACCAGTCTGTATCGTTATTTGAAAAAAGATAATGCCGAGGGTCGAGGAAGATCGCTGCACGCCGAAGCTTAGCCTAGGGTTCACGAGGTGAGGGTCCCGTCCCGGGACAATTTCCCGCATTGACCCCCAACGCGATTCGCTCATCCCAATCAAAGTGTAAGAACTCAACGAGTTGCATCACGAGGTTTGGCCCTCACCCTGCACGCACAATTGTGAAATGAAGCTATTGCCATCAAAGGATGCGCGCGCGGAGTCAGCGACTGGGCGGACTCGTAAACGGTCCTCGTCCGGCGGTCCGGTTCAAACAGGTTCCCACCAGAAGTGTTTCCGCAGCGGACCTCAATCCCCCAGCCAGAACCCACGGAGCGCTGCGTAACTCGCCTTGGGCGAATCCGCGGCGCTCTTTCCTCCCTTGTCGAACACATCGCTAACAGGAAATCTCTAGCCGGCCAGGAACGCCGTTGTTTCTTTCAGAAAAAGATCCAGCTGGTCATGGTGAACCCAGTGCCCTGCCCCGGGGACTTTGCGCAAGCGGATGTGACGAATGGCTTGGAAACGGGGATCGTTGTCCGGCAGTGGCAAAAAACTCTCCAAGCCCCAAAACATCAGCGTCGGACATGTGATCTGGCTGAAGACCTCGATGGTGTCTTCTGCATCATGGCCATACGGCGGAATTGCTCGAAGATAATTGTCGAATTTCCATAACAACGACCCGTCGGATTCCCAGTTTGTTCCATGCAGCGTAAGATGGCGCGCCAGCTGCTCGGAGAGACGAGGATTGGCTTCCTTGACGCGCGCCATGGCCGCTTCCGGACTCGGATAACTCTTCGGGCGTCGTTTCTCAAGGCCGCGCACGCACTCGATCCATTCGCGCACGCGCTGCGAAGCGGGCCCGTGGACGGGATGCCCCAGCGGAAAGCCCAGCCCCTCAATGGAAACGGCCTTGTGCACGCGTTGGGGGTAAATGCCGGAGTAGTGCAGCACGATGCCGCCACCCAGCGAGTGGCCCACGAGGCGAATGGGAAAATCATCGACGATGTCCAGCAGCGCGGAAAGATCCAGTACGTGTTCCGCGCCCGTATACATGGCCCCGGCAGCCCAGGCGCTGTTGCCATGGCCGCGCAGGTCGAGGGCGTAGACGTGATAGTGCTCGCGCAGCGCACGCGCCACCCAATCCCAACTGCGCGCGTGGTCCAGAGCGCCATGCACGAGAACCAGCGAAGGTTTCTGGTCCTGCCCATAATCCCAGAACTGCAGCTTCAGGCGGTCGGAATAAAAAAAGTGTGAGATGGGTTCCACGGTCGGCTCGCTCGCATTGGATGAAAGAACCAGCTCAGAAAGTACACGCGATTGGGGCCATGACGCCAGCTTTGGCGAGGCGAGACCAACGCGATTCCACAGTTGACCCACAGGAGAACGCTGGTACATTACTAGGCACGCGAGGGGTCTGTACCGCTCTTAAGAACGGATCGTATACAAGGAGCGAAGATCGTCATGAGCAAAGCATCGCTGGCTCTTGTAGCCTTGGTCTCGTTGTGTTTCGGCGCTATTGCGGTTCGGGCCCAAGATGTCTCGCAAGCCGACAAGGACCGCGCGCTCAATTATCTGCAGTCCACCAAGAAGGGCGTGCTCGACGCGACGAAGGATCTGTCCGCTGCGCAGTGGAGTTTCAAGCCCGCGCCGGACCGCTGGTCCATCGCGGAGGTCATGGAGCACATCGCCGCCGCAGAAGACATGCTGCGCGGCTTGGACGAGCAGGTTATGAAATCGCCCGCCGTGCCCGCGCGGGACGCCGCCGAAATCAAGAAAGCCGACGAGATCGTACTGGCCGCTGTGCCAGACCGCTCGCACAAGGCGCAAGCGCCGGAACCGTTGCGGCCAACCAATCGCTTTGGCTCTCCTCAGGAAGCGCAAAAGCACTTTGTGCAAGCGCGTGCGGCCACCGAAGACTTTTTGAAGAACACACCGGAGCTGCGCGCGCATCTCGGCGATAGTCCGCTGGGCAAGCTTGATGGGTATGATTGGGTTCTGCTGATCGCCGCGCACAGCGAGCGCCACACCAAACAAATCCTGGAAGTAAAGGCTGACCCGAACTTCCCGAAGTAGAGTTCAGGGTTTTGAGATGTGAATGTAGCACCATCCCTTTTGGCATCTAGCGCTACAGCCTGAACTAAGATGCAGCGCTAAGGACGCGGCGCTACATTTAATTCGTCGAGCGTTGACTCTCCGTGGGCGTTGCACGTTCCGCACGGGCGCTTTTGCTCTCCGCCCGCCGCAAACGTATCTTACCGGCAACTTCCATTTATTTGCCCGGTAATTCACACCACCCGCCAACGTTACAATAATTCTATGCAACGCAAAGTCTTTTGGCTGACTTTCACGATTGGCGGCCTCCTCGCCGATTTAGCGCTGCCGTTTTGGTGGGCGGTTATCGCGACAATCCCCATTGGCTACGCGAGTTGGTGGATCGCCTACCGCAGCGATTGGTTCTGATAAATAACACGCGCACGCGCATCACGAGCGGAAAGGGCCGTCTCCACATTTGTTCAGCAACTGAATGTGCTACCATTTTTGTTGCAGTCCCGCATTGCGCGACTGCCGAAGCGTGGAACTTCGGACTCTGTGCAACGAGGTCCCGCGAACCCCGCCAGGCCCGGAAGGGAGCAACGGTATCGGGAACGCCTCGGGTGCCGCAGTTCACCCGAAGTTCCTCGCATCTTGCCGCGCTTCGCCCATCATCAGGATTTCCTCAGACTCCCGGACGCGCGGCGAACGCGTGTGTGCTAGCATTTCGATTCACGCAGCACGCTCGAGTCGGACGGAACACAATCAACTGAGCCAAACAGGGTTTCATGACCTATCAAGTCATCGCTCGCAAGTGGCGCCCGCAAACGTTTGCGGATCTCGTCGGCCAAACACACGTCACGGAAACTCTGGCGAACGCTATCCGCAATAATCGTGTGGCGCACGCTTACATTTTTTCGGGAGCGCGCGGCGTGGGCAAAACCACCGCGGCGCGCATCCTGGCCAAGGCCTTGAACTGCGTGAATGGCCCGACTGCCGAGCCGTGTGGCGTATGCGATTCGTGCAAGGAGATCGCCGCGGGCACTTCGCTCGACGTCATCGAGATTGACGCGGCCTCCAACCGTGGCATCGACCAGATCCGCGAGCTGCGTGAGATGGTTCGCTACGCGCCGGCCGCGGCGCGCACCAAGATCGTGATTCTCGACGAAGCCCACATGTTGACCGGCGAAGCGTCTAACGCCCTGCTCAAAACGCTGGAGGAGCCGCCCGAGCGCGTCGTTTTTGTCATGGCCACCACCCAGCCTGAGGATCTGGTCGATACCATTCGCTCCAGGTCGCAGCATTTTCATTTTCGCGCTCTGACCTTCGCGGAAATCAGCGGCCGCCTGAAACAAATCGCGGAAAAAGAAAATTTGCGCATCGAGCCCGGCGCGCTGGGAGTTATCGCGCGCATGGCCGAAGGCAGCCTACGCGACGCATTGTCTTTGCTGGAGCAGGCGCGCGCCTATTGCGGCGACACAATCCCTGACAAGGAAGTCCGCGAACTCCTCGGCGTTGTGCCGGAAGACGCGCTCGATGAACTGGTCGGCGCCGTTGCGTCCGCCTCCGCCGAGCGCGCCCTCGCGCTGGTGCACACGTTTCAGAAGGAGGGACGTAACCTCCAGCATTTCTGTCGGGAGGCCATCCGTCACTTGCGCAACCTGCTGATCGCGCGCGTTTGCGGCGCGGACTCTGAACTCATCGCAGCAACACCTGACCAGCGCCCTGCTCTGGCGCGGGCCGCCGGGCAATTCAGCGAAGAGGACCTGACGCGCTTCTTCCAGATCTTGTTGCAGACCGACGACGACCTTCGCCGCAAACCGGATCCGCGCGTGCATCTGGAAATGGGCTTGTTGCGGCTGATCAATGCTGCGCGCCTGGCGCCGCTGGAAGAATTGCTCGCCGACCTTGGCGGCAATGCGCCAGCATCTGGCGCGCGAGCGGGAGGGTCGCGCGGCATGGCGTCGGCGAGCCTAGCCGAGCCCTTACGGCCTGACGCACCGGCGCGCCCGCAATTTGCTGCACCTCTTGCAACGAGCGCTCCAGCGCCACCAAGCGAGGCACCCTCGCCAAACGGCTCAACCCAGTCATCGAGTTCGGCGGAGCCCAGCGCTGCAATTGCCTCCGCAACGCCTGACCCGCAGCGCTCCGCGCCAAAACTTACCGGCCTCAGTGAAGAACAACTCGCGCAAATCAAGTCCGCTATCCAAGCACAACAGAAGTTTCTCGCCGAACTGGTCGAGCACGGCAATCGTTGGGAGCTTGACGGCGCGGAACTTCGCATTTATTTTTCTCCTGACAAGCGCGCCTTCGCCGAAATGTTGGAAAGCCGCAACACGCTCGAGAAGGTCCGTATCGCTTCGAGCAACGTGCTGGGCCGGGCCGTGCGAGTCTGTGCTAAACTCGAAGCAGTTGCAGCGGCTGCCGCGTCGGCGTCGCGGACGGGGTCGGCCACGCAAGAATTGCGCGCTCAGTTTGAACGTGATCCGATGGTGAAATCGATGCTGCAACGCTTCGGAGGAAAAATCGCCGAAGTGAAACATCGTCCAGAGGAACCCTGATGGAAGTCAACGCTATCCAACAGATGCTTTCCCGCTTGCGGCAAGTACAGGAAGACTTGCAGCGGCAGGTAAATTCCGTTGCGGTGGAGGCTTCCGCCGGCGGCGGCATGGTCGCCGTGAAAATGAACGGCCAAAAGCAGGTCGTGGATGTACGCATCGAACCGGAAGTGTTTGCCAGCAAGGATCACGAAATGCTGCAGGACCTCGTGCGTGCCGCAGTGAACGAGGCTTCACGCCGAGTCGATGAAGAGCTCGCCAATCAAATCAAGAATCTCTCCGGCGGTATCCCTGGAATCGCCGGAATGAAAATCCCCGGCCTGTTCTAGCGCAACAACCCTGTTTTACGCTTACCCCTTCTAGGCAGTGTTGCAACCGTGAAAGCCGGCAAGACCGCCGCACTCCATAAACAGCGCTGCTCACGCCGCCTTATTGAGCTCCATTTGACCGTTCCCTTTCGCGCCGCTCCCATATTTTTTCCCGCGCAACTGCCCCTTTGATTTAGGAGCCGGAAATCAGCATTTTGCAGGCGTAGGGTATTTACCCGATGACGGTTTAGCGACACAACATTTTCCGCGCCCTTCGGGTTGGACCAAAATAGAAGTATCCCCGCAAGGCATGGCCGCGGCAGGGTGCCGCGTTAAATCCCGTTTGGAGGTCATTCATGATGAAGTTCCAGCGCGTACTTATCCTGGCAGGAGGCGCCCTGCTCGCATCGAGCCTTGCGCCACTTCAGGGGCTCGCCCAATCGTCCGCTTCAGCGAGCAGCAGCACGGCAGTCGAGGCGAATCAATCCGGCGCGCAAGCTTCGGGCAACACCTCGGCTTCGGAATCCGCACAAGCGGGAAAAAGCTCGGCAGGCGTTTCCAGTGGCACGACGATGAACGCGGCGCTCTCTCAACCGGTCGACGCCAAGAAAAACAAACCCGGCGACCAAGTCAACGCCAGGACCACGCAAGCAGTGAAGTCCGAAGGAAGAGTCGTGATTCCGAAAGGCTCGAAGTTGGTCGGCCACGTCACGGAATGCAAGCCCCGCAGCAAAGAAGAGAAAGAGTCCGCATTGGGTATCGTTTTTGACCGAGCCATTCTGAAGCACGGAGAAGAAATTCCTCTGAACGTAACCATCCAAGCTTTGGCCGCAGCGCAGTCAGCGGCGTCGACGTCGGTGGGAGCCGATGATTTGGCCCCGAGTGCGGGAGGTGGCGCGGCAGGCTCGGCGCGAGCGGCCGGCGGCGGCGCATTGGGCGGTGTTCGTTCCACCGCGGGCACAGCGACGGGAGCGGTGGCCAACGCCGCTGCCAACGCGGGCGGCGCAGCCACGGGCGCAGTCGATTCTACGGTGAATGCTGCGGGTGGGGCTAGAGGCGCCGTGGGCGGGCTCAACGCCGCTGGCCAGCTGACCTCCGACAGCCAAGGCGTATTTGGTTTGAACGGGCTTAACTTGAGCTCCGCAGTTTCCAGCAGCACGCAAGGCTCGCTGATTACTTCTACGAGCAGAAACGTGCACCTCGATAGCGGTACGCAGTTGCTGCTGGTTGCGCAGGGCCAAGCCTTAAAGCAATAACGAGGGCAATCTCAAGTTCAATCTCAAAAAGGAGCGACACGACAATGCGAAGAGCTGCAGTGATGACAGTTCTCTTGTTTGCCGCGAATGTTCCCACGAGTGTCCGAGCGAAAGATAAGCCCGCGTACGAGAAAGGCGTCTTGCTCCAGATGGAGTCTACCTCCTGTGGCTTCGCTGAGAAGGACAATAAGACCGTGGCCGGCGAATTGCTAGGCACCGACAATCAGCACAAGAAAACCCAGGAAGTCCTCTGCCAGGAGTACATTCTTAAATCCGACCGCCTGATCTACAGGATCCGCCCAAAAGATGACAAGCACCCGACGCTCTTGCCCGTTGGCGAGGCCGCAGAATTCCGCCTCAATAAGGACAAGATGCTGCTGCGCGTCCCGGAAGGCGACGGCAAAGAGCGCGAATACATCGTCGTGTCGATGACTCCGCGCGCCGACGCCGACGATGCGCGAGGCTCGGCGAAAGCCGCATCAGCCAAGCCCCCCAATCGTTAGTGGTTGGCTACATAGTTGTGGGGGCGACCTCAGCGCCTCCCGTCCCGAAGGGACGACCGAAAATAGCCCATGGATGGTTCGGCGGTCTTTGCCGAACCCAATCCTGGGCAACGGCACAAAAAAAGACTTTGGAGTCCCGTTTTAGGGACGCCTGAACAACTCCGCGAACCGTATGTTGCTCACATCCTTCTCCGCCAGGCTGCCATTCGCGCGTTTGCGCGCTTGACGCGCCTGTGCTACACATCTTTCATGCCCGACTTTGCCGCTCCGGTGGAACGTCTGATCAATGAGCTAAAGCACTTACCGGGAATTGGACAGAAAACCGCTCAAAGGCTCGCGTTTCATCTTCTGCGCGCTGCGCCGGAGGATGCTCTCGCGCTGTCGGACGCTATCCGCGATGCCAAAGAAAAAATCCGTGAATGCTCTGTCTGCCACAATATCACCGACACCGATCCGTGCCTCTACTGCACTTCTCCCACACGAAATCGCATCACCATCTGCGTCGTTGAAGAAGCGCACAATATTCTGGCCATCGAGAAAACGCGGACCTACACCGGCATGTACCACGTGCTGGGGGGTTCCCTGTCGCCGCTGCAAGGCCGCGGCCCGGAGCAACTGAAAATCAAAACGCTGATTGAGCGGCTGAAGGGGAACACCGTCGACGAAATCATCATCGCCACGAATCCCACGGCCGAGGGCGAAGCTACGGCCGTGTACCTTTCCAAATTGCTGAAGCCGCTGGGCGTTCGCGTCACACGCATTGGCGTCGGTATTCCCGTCGGCGCCGACTTGGAGTACGCGGATGAGGTCACCATGCTCAAAGCCATGGAAGGCCGCCGCGATTTGTAGTGCACTGCGGAGTCTTCGGAGCCCTGCGCATTTTTTCCACAAGCGTCGTGGCGATAGTTCCTCCGGCCTGTTCCCGCTAGCGATTTCTCGACATTGGGTGTACAGTGAGCCTTCTGCGATGTCCCCGCAAGGAGGTGCGCTCTGAATTTGGCGCACTACATGGCGCAGTACGACCACGAACATACTTCCATCTGGAACAAGTTGCTGCACGGCGTCGGGATTCCCATGATTTTTGTCGGGCTGATTTTACTGGTCCTGATGAAATGGATGTGGGGAGCGGGATTTTTCATCGGCGGATGGATGCTGCTGTTCCTGGGGCACCGGATTGAAGGCAATCGTCCGGCGTTCTTTCAGGGAGCGGTGTACCTGCTGGTCGGCCCAATCTGGGTGGCCAAGGAGGTGTGGACGTTCTTGAGAGGAGAACATCCCGCGCCTGCGTCGGAAGCTACCCGGACGAAGCAGTCATAGCAAGCGGTCGTAACAGGCGGTCGTAGCCATTCACGCAATGATTTCAATACCTCACGGGCGGTGTTTGTTTCCATGGACGAATTGGGCAGCAATGTCGCCGATCGTACGAGCGACGACGATACGAGCGAAATGTCTGGACCGGTGGCCAGCGCAGCGACGGATTTGAGGAAGCGGCGCAGCACGCGAATTGTGCAAGCGGTTCCGCTTGCGCTTAGTGGTGTCGATGCGCTCGGGCGCCCGTTCACGGAGCGCACTTCAACGCTGATAATTAACTGCCACGGGTGCCGCTACCAGTCGAAACACTACGTTCTCAAAAACATGTGGGTCACTGTGGAGGTGCCGCACCCGGAAACGGGGCAGCCTCCTCGCAGCGTGCGCGGCCGCGTGGCCTGGATTCAGCGGCCCAAAACGGTCCGCCAACTCTTCCAAGTCGCTCTCGAGCTGGAACTCCCTGGAAACGTATGGGGCATTGGTTTTCCCCCCGAGGACTGGTTTGCCTTTCCAGAAGCCGAGCAGGCCCAGGCTGCGGCGGCGGCAGCGTCCCACGGAGGCCGTTTGGAGCTGCCATCGAACGTTCACGCAGGCCACGAGCAGAGTGCACACGAGACCACTTCCGAATCCGAGTTTCATCTCCCTCTCTCCGATGAAGAGGTTCCGTCCGCGAGCAACCCGGGCAATCTCCGCGCCTTCCCTGCGCCGGGGAGTCCTACGGACGCTTCTATGCAACTCGCGCGACAGATGACGCGCCTCCTCGCTGAAGCCCGGCAACAGATTCAAGCGGCCGCTAGCGAATCAGCCGCGCAGGCGGTTTCCGCCGAGCGTCGCCTCAACGCGGAAGAGTGGGAGCAACGAGTCTCCGCCGCGCACGAACAGCTGTCGCGGGAACTCGCCGCGGCAATCGACAAGATCGAAGAGGAAGCCGCGGCTCGCGGCCGTGTCGCGCAACAAGCAGCCGCCGAAGCTTTGCAACGCGATTTGCCGCGATGGATCGCGCCTCAGCTCGAGGAGCTCACCCGCGATCTGAGCGCACAACTCTCACAAGAAGCTGTGGCGCTGCACAATGCGCAAGCCGGACGGCTCGCTAAAGCAGCGGAGGGCCTGAGCGATCTTTGCCGTCAGGCCGAAGTACTGACGGTGCAATTGCGCGAGGCCGCCAGCCAAGCGGACTCGCAGGCCACTCGCCGCACGGAAGTGGCTAAACAGAACATTGAGGAAAGGGCTCGCGAGCACGAGCAAAACCTGATTGCCCGGCAACACACCCTGAACGCTGCCGCGCTGGAAACGGAGAAACGCCTCAACGCGGCACTGGAGTCCGCGCAAATCAGATGGCAAAGCTATCTAATGAGCGAAATGGAGGCGACCCAGGCGCGTGGGCAAATTGCGATAGACAACGCGCTTGCGGAAGCGCAATCGCGTGCCGGCAATTCGTTGAGCGATCAGGCAAATGCCCTGCTCGGAACGTTTCAGCAAGAAGCCGAACGGTTGGCCGCGCGTTTTCGTGAAGCCGCGACGGCGTCCACCAGCGAGACCGTACGCCAGCTCGCCGAACTCAGCGACGGAGCACGGCTGCAAACAGAGCCCCTGCAGACCGCTCTGGGCCGCGCCGACGAAGCTTCCGGGCGGCTGGAGAACTTTGCGGAGCGTATTGGCGCGGCGCGCGAGCAAGCGCTCCATGATTTTCAGTCGCAGATCGATGACGTGCTTAGCCTGCATCGCAACGAACTGCATCGCCGCTCCGATTCTGTATTCGACGAAATAAACGCGCGGATTCGTGCCACATTTGAGGACTCCGCACAGCAGGCGGTCGCGCAATTCCAGCAGCAGGCGCAATCGCTTATTCAGCCCGATCTCGTCAAGGTGGATGAGGCCATTCATCGTCTGGCCGGGGGCCGCTCCATGTTGGAAGCCGTCACTTCCCTGCAGCAGGAGCGCATCCGGACGGCAGCGGATCAAGCTTTTGCCGAGGCTTTGGCGAGCTTCCGCGGGAATCTCGGCGGCGTGGAACAACTGCTGCGCGATTCCGCTGACGCGGTTGTTGCCAAAAGCCTGGCCGACCTCGAAGGCCGCGCGGAAAGCGCCAAGCATCAAGCGGTCGACGACCTGTTGAAATCCACCGAGTGGTACGAGAAAAAGGCGCAGACGCAGATACAGCAGCTCGCAGAAAAGGCTGGAGATCTGGCTGCCGTGCAGCTCCGGGAAAAAGCCGCGGAAATCTCCGGCGTCTTTGCCGGCGAGCTGAATCACGCTAGCCACAATTTCGTCAGCCACGCGCAAACTCGGATGGAAGACGTGGTGCGAGACTCGTTTGAACGCGCCCGCTCGTTGTTCAGCGAGGCTGCCGAGACCACTTCCGCCGCGTTCATCGACGAAATCCAGCGCCAAGCGCGCCAGGAATTGGGCGGGTTTGAAGCCGAAGTGCAGAAATCTGCCTCGGACACACGCTCGCAAATGGAAGCGGTGCGCGCTGAGCTGGCGCAGAAGGTCACCGTCGAACAGGAAAGTTTCCTACGCCGTTTCCAAAGCGCGATGAAAGGCGAAATGGAAAACGGCGTTCTGGAAATGAATCAGCGCGTGCAGTCCGGATTTGGCCCGCTGCTTGAGGCTTGGAAATCCATGACCGAGCGCCAGCAAGCTGAGGTGCGCGGGATGTACGCCAAAGTGGGCGAAGAAGCCGTGGAGAGCTACCGGGCCCATCTGGAAAACGTGTCTAAGCAATGGATGCTCGCCACGGTGGCCTCGCTGGACCATCAATCGCGAGACGTCGTCGCCACAGTTTCCGCTACCGCGGAAGAAAAACTCCGCGACACCTGCACCAAAGTGTTTTCCGAAATGGGCGAAGCCTTACGCGAACGCCTGCGCCACATCGCCGCGAATTTCACAGCGTCAACTCCCCGCCCTTCCAACTGAAATTAAGTAACGCCGATCGGTATAGACCGTGCCGAACACGGGCGCAACAATGCTGCGTCCCTACAAGTGACTGTGTCCCGTTCGCCTCAGCTCTGCCAGCTCGGTATACTAAGGCGGAAAGACCTCATGGCGAACCGAGCCTATTTGCGCGTTTGGACCAAGGACTTTTCCGAAGCGACGATGATCCCCGAGTTCGCGCGTTTCCTCACCACCGCGCCCCTTTCGGCTTCCGAGAGCACTTTCAGCGACCTCACCGTGCAACCCGTGGATGCCGCGCAAACGCCGTTTGCCGAATGGGATTTGCGGGGCAGAGCATTCGGCCCCGCGGAAGTTGCCGCTCTTGCCGCGCCACACGTCAACGCCGACACGGCCTTCTTCGCCGACGCCAAATGGGACGTCTGGATCTTCGACGCGGAAACGTTAACTTGGCGCCACCAACCACAGCCGCTTCTCTTGATGTGCCACGGCCCACAATACGACGACGGCGTGGCGGCCAACGCGGGACATTTAGCCGCAGATTTGGGTTTCGAGCATTTCTTCACTGGCCACGGCGGATTGCTCGCTCCGGGCGCAGCTTCCAATCCTTTTGCCAGTTCCGACCACCCGCTGGAACACACCTTTCGCCGCTGGATGTCGGAAAGCAACAACCTCAAGGAATATCACGCCAAGACCCGCGAGAACATCCAACAATTGTTCAATTGGGTGGAGGCGATCGAGCGCGCCCTTCCGGTGGAACGCAGCGAATTGTCGTCTGAGGGTGAGGAAAATTTTGAGGCGCGTCTGGACGCCATCGCCGCGAAGCGTTAGTCTGGCACTAGCAACAACTCCAGTCGGGAGTGCGCTCACCATACAAACAACCTCAGCATGAGAAATCCTTTTACCACAAGGGAGCAACGGCTAAAATTGTGAAATCACCCGTTCTCATTGCCACTGGCGCGAATGCCAAGGAGCGCGATAACCCCTCAATGGATAAATCAGCGGAAGCCGCGTGTTTTCACCGGGATGCTAACGAGGGGGCCGATGCGCCGTCCTTTATGTCGTGGGGCGGGCGCGTTCGTCGGAAACGAGGGGCTCTTCTCCAGACCGTAAGCTTTCTCAACCTGCTGCTTGTCGTGTCAGGTCTTGTCTGGGCTCTAGCTGGTTGCGGGGAGGACACACCCCCGGCGAAACCCGCTTCGGAAACAAAGGCTCCCGATCTGGTAGTTTCTGAGGAAGTGCAGTCCGCAGCGGACGCGCTGCTCGGCAAGGAAACCAGTGTGTTGCTTGTTGGAGATCTGGCGAAAAACGGAAAGCAGCAGTTTCTGGCGGCTAACGTTGTGCCCAAGACTTCAAAGAACAATAACATCCCCGGCACAGTCGTCACCCGCACGGTCGTGGCGCAAAACGAAGACGGCAAGTGGATGGAAATTTTTCGCTGCGATGAATACCTGAAGAACGCCAAAGGCTATCTCCCGGGGACGCCGCTTTCGGGTATAACCGGCTGGCGCCTGGCATACGAACAGGATCCCGAAAAGGGAATGGCGCTCTATTTCACTCCGCTGAAAGGCACCACGGAGACCCATCAGCTACCGATTGGTATCCGCTGGAATCCCCAAACCAAGCGCTATCAGTCTCTGGACCGCAGCTACGAGCATTTTCTGACGGAAGCGCCGTCGTTACAAAACGCACGATCGAATTTGCGATGACCACCAGCAGCAAAACGCAAAGCGATACCCGAACGGCGACTAAGAAGCCGGAGCCGGCTTCCTCGGCGAAAAATCTGCTCGGACTCGTCCCCTATTTAGGCCGCTATCGCCCGGCAATTGTGCTGGGCATGCTTGCGCTGTTTCTCACCAGCTTGATTGGCGTCATCATTCCTTTGGCCACCGGCATCATCACCGACATCCTCGCAGGTAGCCCCGAGCCGTTTCAAACTGGTTCTCACCACGAATTACTCAAAGGCGGTTGGCTGAACCACGCCATTCCATACTACACACCACATAGCCGTCACGCCGTTGGAATCTATTGCCTGATCCTCATTTTGTGCGTGCTGGTGAAAGGCTTGATGTCGTTTACTACGCGCTGGGTGCTGATCGGGGTTTCGCGGGACATCGAATACGACATCCGCAGCGATCTGCTGGGCCGCTTGCTTTTGCTTGAGCCGGAATTTTACGTGCGCAACCGTACTGGCGAGCTGATGTCCCGCGCGACGAACGACCTCAACAATGTGCGCATGGTGCTTGGCCCTGGAATCATGTACACCGGGCAAACGTTGGCGACTATGGTTCTGGCGCTGGTGATCATGTCGCGGCTCTCCTGGTCTCTGACGCTGTGGGTACTCCTGCCTGTACCAGTGGTGTTCGTCGCGGTGCGCCATTTCGGCAAAGTGATTCACGATCTTTACGAAAAGATTCAGGCTTCACTGGCGACGCTCTCCGCGAAAGTACAGGAGAACTTGTCCGGTGTTCGCGTGATTCGCGCCTACGCCCAAGAAGAGGCGGAAGTTCGGGCTTTCGACGAACCAAACCGCGAATACGTCAGCCGCAACATCAAACTGATTCGCACCTGGAGCATGTTCATGCCCTCGCTGCAGGCGCTGATCAGCATATCGTTTCTGATCGTCCTTTGGATTGGCGGCCACCAAATTCTTGGCCGCGAAATCTCCGTTGGAACTTTTATCGCGTTCTATAGCTATCTGGGCCTTCTTGTCTGGCCCATGATCGCTCTCGGTTGGGTTACGAATATTTTTCAGCGCGGGGCAGCTTCCGTGGGCCGGCTCAATTACATTTTGCAAGCGGAACCCCAAATTGACGATCGCTTTGCTACCGTTCCCGCAGACGCCCGCATCCAGGGTGAAATCGAATTTCGCAACCTTTCCTTCACCTTTCCTACAAACCTTGCTGGAAATGGCGCGGGACACGATTCCGGTTCGAACGGACACGGCAATCGGCCAGTCCTTCGCGACATCAATCTGAAAATTCCCGCGGGGTCAACGTTGGCGATTGTCGGGCCGACTGGCAGCGGCAAAACCACGCTGGCAGCGCTCATCGCGCGGCTGTGGGAAGCGCCCGATGATCAGGTGTTGATTGATGGACGCTCCATCCGCAACTGGCCGCTGGACACGCTGCGCCGCTCCATCGGCTACGTGCCGCAGGATACCTATCTGTTCGGCGAGACTGTCGGCGGCAACATCGCATTCGGCCTGCCCAAATATGACGAGTCCCGGGTGCGCGAAGCGGCGGAAATCGCCAGCCTGGATTCCGACGTTGAAGAATTCCCAAACAAGTATGAGACAGTGGTCGGCGAGCGTGGCGTAACACTCTCTGGCGGCCAGCGGCAGCGCACCGCCATCGCGCGCGCGGTCGTGCGCGATCCGCGCATTCTTATCCTGGACGATTCCCTTTCCAGCGTCGACACGCAAACCGAAGAGCGCATTCTGACGCGGTTGCGCGGCATCATGCATGGCCGCACCACCATTCTGATCTCGCATCGCACTTCGACGGTGCAGGAAGCCGATCAAATTATTGTGCTGCGTGACGGCCGCATCATCGAGCGGGGCACGCACGACGAGCTTCTCGCGCGCGGCGGCTATTACGCCGACCTGTATCAGAAGCAGTTGCTGGAAGAAGAACTCGAACGAGCATGAGCACCGGTCACGAAGAAGAGGCACTCGGTAAAGCGTACGACTCGCGTTTGATGCGCCGCTTGATGCAATATTTGCGGCCGTATCTCTGGCGCGTGGTTTTGGCCTTGGCGTTGGTCGCTGTGGTCACACCGCTCGAGCTTGCGCCGCCGAGGCTTTTTCAGCTAGCGATTGACCGTTACTTTACCCCGGCAATCGGTGGAAGTCTTGCCAGCAACTCCGCATGGCGCGGCATAGAAGTAATCAGCGTCGTATTCCTGCTGGTGATCGTCTTCGATTTCCTCGCGCAATACATCCAGATCCGCATCATGCAGCGCGTCGGCCAGCAGACCATGTACGACATGCGCCGCGAAATCTTTGGGCACCTGCAACGCTTGCCAATGACCTATTTCGACCGCAACCCGGTCGGGCGGCTGGTAACGCGCGTCACTACCGACGTTGACGCCCTGAATGATCTGTTCGCCGCAGGCGTCGTCACCATGATCAACGACTTCTTCCTGCTCGCGGTGATGGCTGGCGTGCTCTTTTGGATTGACTGGCGCCTCGCGCTGGACACCCTCGCGGTTCTGCCGTGCATACTCGTGGTTACCTTCTTGTTTCGTCATTACGTGCGGGACGCCAATCGCCGCATTCGCACGGCCATCGCGCGCATCAACGCTTTCTTACAGGAATACATTTCTGGAATGAGCGTGGTGCAACTCTTCAATCGCGAAGAGAAAGCTAGCGAGGAATTCGGTAACCGCAATCGCGACAACATGCGTGCTTGGCGCGACGCCATTCTGGCCTTCGCTTTGTTTTACCCCGCGGTAGAAATCCTCAGCGTCGCGGCCATCGCGCTGATTTACTGGGCCGGCGGCAATCGCGTGCTTATCGGCAACCTCAGTCTTGGCGTGCTCACCGCTTTCACGATGTACGCGACCCGGTTTTTCCGGCCCATTCAGGACCTCAGCGAGAAATTCAACATCTTGCAATCCGCCATGGCAGCTTCCGAACGCATTTTCAAGCTGCTCGATGAACCCGCTTCGGTCGATTCCCCGGCGGATGCGATTCACCTCGATAATCCCCGGGGCGAGATCGAATTCCGCAATGTCTGGTTCAGTTATCGCCCGATCCCCAATCCCAGCGAGGACGAATGGGTTCTTCGCGACGTCTCCTTCCGCATTTCTCCCGGACAAACACTCGCGATTGTGGGCCATACCGGCGCGGGCAAGACCACGCTCATCTCCCTGCTGCTCCGCTTCTACGACATTCAGCGCGGCCAAATCCTGCTCGACGGCGTGGACATTCGCCGCATCAACCTCCAAGATTTGCGCCGCCTCTTCGGTATCGTGCTGCAGGATCCATTTCTTTTTTCCGGCACCATCGAATCGAACGTTCGCCTCGGCACCCCCGGCATTGACCGTCAAACCGTCGAGCAATCAGTGTGTGAAATCGGCCTGAGCGACTTCATCGAATCATTGCCCGAAGGCGTCGGCGCATCGGTCAACGAACGCGGCTCAACGCTTTCTGTTGGGCAGCGCCAGCTCATCAATTTCGCTCGGGCCCTGGCGCACAATCCGCGATTTCTCATCCTCGACGAAGCCACCTCCAGCGTGGACACCAAAACCGAATTGCAAATCCGCGATGCCCTGGACCGGTTGCTCAGCGGCCGCACCGCGCTGGTGATCGCGCATCGCCTGAGCACCATCCAGCACGCCGATCGCATTCTCGTATTTCACAAAGGACGCCTGCGTGAGCAAGGCGCGCACCAGGAATTACTGGCACAACGCGGGATCTACTACCGCCTCTACCAGTTGCAATACAAGGAGCAGGAACTCCATATCGCCGAGTCCGCCTCCGATCGGTCGCATTCGGGCACGCCTCCCATTCCCGCGCCGCTCCCAGCCAGTGACTGATTCCCTCCTCCGCATGCCAACCTCCGCTGCGTGCGCTTCGGCCTTCTTCCTAGGGACGCAGTCCGCCGCGGCGGACGCCCCAGCTTGGCAAGATTCCAGCACCCTGCTGGTTTTGCTGGCATGAGCGGCGTACCTCTTCTCCTCTCCGCCGGTGAAGCCAGCGGCGACATGTACGCCGCGCGTCTGGCCACCGCCTTAAGGCGCCGTGCCAACGTTGAACTCTTCGGCATGGGCGGCCCACAAATGCGCGCCGCCGGTGTGGATATCGTCACCGATTACAAAGATGTCTCCGTGGTTGGCATCACTGAAATTCTCAGCCACCTTCCTTCGCTGATTCGCGCCATGCGCCGCCTCGTTGCCGAAGCCGAACGCCGCAAGCCGGCGTTCGCCATCCTCACGGACTTCCCTGGCTTTCATCTGCGCCTCGCCCGAAAATTAAAGCGCCGCGGCGTCCGCAACGTCTACTACATCTGCCCGCAATTCTGGGCCTGGAGACCCTGGCGCGTGCGCGTGGTCCGCCGCCGCTTTGCGCAGGCACTGTGCATTTTCCCCTTCGAGGAGAAATTCTTTGGCGAAGCAGGAGTGCCGGTTAAATTCATCGGCCACCCTCTCGTGGGAGAAGTGCACGCGTCAATGGACCGCCAAACCTTTTGCCGTGCGCATCACTTCGACCCAGCTAAGAATGTGGTTGCTATTTTGCCGGGCAGCCGCGCCGCCGAGCTTCGCCAGCATTTGCCGGTGCTGCGCGAAGCTTGCATCGCCATTCATCGCGAGAGGCACGCGCAGTTCGTCGTAGCAGCAGCCCCCGACGCCGACCTGGCCACGCTGCGCGAGGGCTGGTCGCCCGATCTACCCATGCGCATCGTCTCCGGCCAGACCTACGACGTGCTGGGCGCCGCCGACGCCGCCATTATTTCCAGCGGCACTGCCACGGTAGAAGCCGCACTCCTCAATACTCCAATGGCGGTCATCTATCGCCTGACCCCGCTAACGGCGCTTCTCGCCAAGCCGCTCGTCCGCACCCCGTTTTTCAGCATGGTCAATTTAATTGCCGGGCGCGCAGTCGTTCCCGAGCTGATCCAGGAGAAATTCACCGCCCAGGGCATATCCACCGAAATTTTGCGTTTGCTGCAAAACCAAAGCGAGCGAGACGCGCAGCGTGCTGGCCTCGCTGACGTTCGCCAACGCCTCGGCCCTCCCGGCGCCGTTGACCGCGCCGCCGACGCCATCCTCCAGCTAATACAACGCTGAGGCACGTCTCTGCTATCCTATATGTGGTACTAGCATGCCCTGCGTCCGTCGAGACTTCCGTATCTGCACAACGTAATACGCGAGGACATCTAGCAGCGGCGGCCTGCCCCGACGACCTGGCCGGGAGCTGCCGCCGGTACGTAACGATTTTGGTGATCGCTCTGGCGGCTTCCAATCATGGCTGCCTCAATCAATGAAAGGGGTCCGATGACCCGCAGTAAAACAATGCGTTTCGCTTTCCTCATCCTTGCCCTGCTCTGGATCTGCTGTGCTACCTCCCTGCTCGCACAAGCGCCTACCGCTCCCGCTTTGCTCGCTGACCACTACGACGTCTCCGCTATCCTCGACCCTCTGACCCAAACGCTTTCCGCTGTCGCCAAGGTCGACTTCAAGGCGCGCGAGGTCTCCAGCATTGCTCGCGTCGAGCTCCATCCCAATCTGGACGTCAAAGAAGTCAAATCCGCCGATGGTAAGACCCTCAATTTCGTGCGCGACAATCAAAGTCCGCTCTCGGTCAGCGTGAGTCTTCCCAGTCCCGTCTCCGTGGGCACTAAAGTCTCGCTTACCTTCACCTACGCCGGACCTCTCGCCAACGAAGAGAACAGTCCCGTGCCCGGTGTGCGCGTTGCCGCGATTAATAAAGACGGCGCCTACCTGCTTCTGCCCGCGCGCTGGTTTCCGCTCACCAACTATCCCTCCAATCGCTATACCGCGACCTTTCGGCTCAATGTTCCAGAGAATTTCGCTGTCGCGGGTACGGGAAAGTCCTCCGCGCCAACGCCCACTCCTGGTAAAAACACGGTGGAAGGTAATCGCCTGCTCTACACGTTCCAGTGCGACACGCCGGCTCCCAATGGAAGTTTTGTCGCTGGCAATCTGCAACTCAATCCCAAGCAAGCCGAGGGCATCAATGTCGCCGTCTATGCCCCGCGCGAAGCCTCCGGTAACGCCGCCGATTTTGCCGCTGCCGTCGCCCGCGCCACGATCATTTTCTCGGATATGTTTGGCCCGCTGCCCAGGCCTGACTACACCGTGGCTCAGCTTCCCGACGGAACACTCCGCGATTTCGCGGGCCCTGGCCTGCTTTTGTTGAGCAAACGCAACTGGGAGCCTCGGACCAATGAGCGTGTCATCGCTCGCATGGTCGCTGCACAATGGTGGGGCAATGCCGTGCTGCCTGCCTCCCCGGCTGACGTGTGGATCAGTGACGGACTGGCGCGCTATTCTGAAGCGCTCTATGCCGAACAAAACGCCGGCAGAGAGGCCGGCCTCCGCGCCGTCGATGACTTCGCTGTGGGCGCGCTCATGTATGAAGACGCGGCACCCATCGCCCAAGCCGCCCGCCTCGTTCCCTATACCAGCGATTACCGCTCCGTGGTCTGGAACAAAGGCGCCATGATCTTTCACATGGTGCGTGCGCAAATGGGCGACGCGGCCTTCAAATCTTTGCTCGCCGATTTCTATCGGAAATACGCGGAAGGCGCCGCCACGGTCGACAACTTTGAGGCTCTCGCAGAGCAGCATGCGCAAAAAGCGGCCAAAGCCGGCGATCCTCCGCCTGACCTCCGCGCCTTCTTCGCGCAATGGCTGAATTCCACCGGTGTGCCCGACTTCAGCATCGAGTATGTCGTGTACCGCACGCGCCAGGGCTTTCGCGTCGTCGGAAAAATCAAGCAGCCACTGGACACCTTCCACATGCCCGTCGATCTGCGTATCGATACCGAAGGAAACCCGGAGACCAAAACCATCGACGTGATCGGCACGGAATCTGCCTTCACTGTGGAAACCTTCGGCCGGCCCAAGCCTGGCGGAATCAAGATCGATCCGAACAACGTCATTCTCAAGGGAAGCACGTCGCTACGCGCGCGTGCCGCAATTGCTCGAGGTGAAGAGCTGGCCGAGCAGGGTCAGTATTACGCCGCCATCCAGCAATACCAGCGCGCGCTGTCCATTCAACCCAATCGCCCCTTGGCCAACTTCCGCATGGGCGAGGCCTTCTTCGTTCAGAAAAACTATCAGGCGGCAGCAAACGCATTCCGCGAAGCGCTCGGCACCGTTCCCGAGCCTGCCGAAAAATGGACCGAAGTCTGGGCGCACATCTACTTGGGCAAGATTTTCGATATCCTCGGCCAGCGCGCCCGTGCCGTCAACGAATACAGCAAGGCCAAGCAAACCAACGATGACACGGCCGGAGCCCAGCAAGTCGCCGAGCAATTGCTCAAGAAGGCCTTCTCCGAAGGATCAGCAAATCAGGGCATTACCGCCAGCGGTGCGAATCCGGGCGGCGTCCCGCCGGCGCAGCAGAATCCCGCAAACGACCGTCCCGTCCTGAAAAAGCGGGAATCCACTACTCCCAACTAGACTTCGGTCAAACCACAACGAGTAGCGCAGGGCGAAGTCTCCGCACGCTGCGGCTTTCTTTTGAAGTGCGGCGGCCTCGCCGCCGCTTTTACGTGTATACCTACGCCAGCGAACCAATGACCAAGTCAAGGTGTAGAGGCCACCTTCAGGTGGCCGGGATCGTCGTCCCAGAAAACTGCAACTAAGCACTGAGTTACACTTCTTTCATGCCGTCGCGCGACAATTCCAGCCTACGCATCGTTTCCCTCGCCCCCAGCGCCACCTCAATCCTCTGCGCCATTGGCGCGAAAAAATCCCTCGTCGGCGTCACAAAATGGTGCCCGCAAGTCGCTTCTGTGAACGGCCTCCCGCAACTCGGTGATTGTTGGCACATGGACGGAGTGGATAAGATTCTGGCGCTGCGGCCCTCCCTGGTGATTGGCTCAGTTCCCTACAAACAGGAAACCGTCGCGAAGCTCCTGGCGCACCCATTGAATTTCCTGGCCATGAACCCGCGAACCTTGGCCGACATCTATTCGGATATTCGCCTGCTCGGTGGCATCGCTGGCAAGACATCAGAAGGCAACCGCGTAGTCCGCGCTATGGAAGCGGCTTTCGCGCGTATTCGCAAAAGAACAAACACGAAGCAGCCGCGCCTCCGCGTGTACTGCGAAGCCTGGCCGAACCCCCGCATCAGTTCGCCGCCCTGGGTGGCCGAGTTGGTTGAAATCTGCGGAGGAGAGATGACCGTGTCCGCAGGTGAAAAAGTCAGCGACGACCAAATCGCTGACGCCAATCCAGAATTCATTGTGCTAGCCTGGGCCGCAACAGAAGCAAACTCAGACCCTGCGCAGGCCTACAAAGTCGCTGCCTGGAAGAACACGCCCGCCATTCGCAATCGCCGCGTGCACGTCATCAGCGACGAATTGCTCAATACACCCGGACCGCCTCTGGTCAAAGGAGCTCGGGAACTCTACAATATCTTGCACTCCCACCCAGGTCATCGTATCCGAGAGAACCAATGATTGTCGTCGTAGCAGCCGTTATTGAACGAGAGGACCGTCGCTTACTGATCGGCCAGCGCCGAAAGAATGACTCGTCGCCATTGAAATGGGAATTCCCGGGCGGCAAAGTGC